>Ga0209824_10001738_pt1 | contig 11856 bp, 15 predicted proteins | sample VDWuncwatermetaG_FD_184124 | JGI IMG/M metagenome (GOLD analysis project Ga0209824, IMG submission 184124) | Wastewater microbial communities from Netherlands to study Microbial Dark Matter (Phase II) - VDW unchlorinated drinking water (SPAdes)... ... | reverse complement strand
GAGTAATTGTTCCATTCATAAAAAGCTCCTTTCTGATGGTTTTTGTGTTTGACTTACGGGGAGGTTTTAGAAAAATAAGGTGGTTTGTCAAGAAGTCCTGCAGGTGCATGGCCAGCGTCTGGCCTCAGCCGACGCTGGCCATACCGAAGCCAATTCTTGACAAATCGGATACCTTGTTTTGCTAAAATTGACCTGTAGAAGTCAAATACAAAAACCAGCGGACAAGGACCCCAGATGGGAACAATTACTCAAGGAGGCAAACTCTAATTAAATTGTCGTTGGTAGATCATATGAAGACGAATGGATGCGTTTAAACCGCCGCGCCAGCGATGTAATCCACGGTTGAAGGCGATAAGATAAGGATTGGTGGAAAAAATACTTAAACCAACTGTAAAAAACTCTCAATAGAACAAATTTTTGGCTTTATGAAAAATTTGTTCTATTAAAAGAAGCCGGGCCCAGGCCCCTTGGGGGGAATCCCCCCTTAGGGCATCAACAACGGCACCTCTGTTAATTTAATGAAATAGCATACTGCCCCTGTGCCACCCTGAAAAACAAAGGATTCTGCAAGGTTTGCCTGATTTTAGCGGCCACATGCTGATTACCCTGGGGGTCAATGCGTTTCATCACGGCATGAAGGGTTTCATCAATAGTGGCCCTTCCGCCTAAATCCCGAAGGGCTTGGTAGACAATTTGTTTCCAGGTCCCGGCCAGGCGCCGTGCTATCCTTTCATCCTTTTGCAATAGCATTTGTCCAATGGATACAATTTTCTGGTCCTTGACACAGACGATTATATACTCGTGCTGTATTGGGATAAACGAGCCTGAATATTGAGTGTTGTTTGATGTGCAATTGTACTGGGCTTTCACAAGGACGTTACAAAGACGCCCGATGCCCATTTGGATGATATCGGATTGAAAAGAAAAATACTCCCCATTCTTTCTCATGTCCCCGATTAAGACGGAATAACGGCCCCCAGGGTTCAGTGAGTCATAGACGTTCATCAAAGCAATTTCAAGGCGGTTAATAAATTCATCCCCGTTGCCACAACGTGAAAGGTCATCTGGATGTGGCGTACCCCAAAGAGCTCCACTGTAGCTGACCATCTGACCATATGGCGGATGAAAAAATATGAAGTCCGGTTGTCCTTGAAGCCTGTCTTTAAGGTTATCTCTTAAAAGATTAAAGCCGTCCTTCAGGTCAAGGCCTGTGTATTTAATACCAAGCTGCTGGCAAACATCCCGGGAGGTCCCCCCGCCCTCGGCGGGGTCTACAAAATAAGAAGGTTTGAATTTCTCTATCAAGAATTTCTGAACATGACCGGAGCAATTGCCCCGATAGGATGATTGCCCCCATGCTCCCCTTTGCGGGAATGAAAGAATTGATGAATTCATTATTTATCCCTCGCTTTCTGCTTTTGAGAGGGCATCTTTAATATATTTAGGCATTAAGGCAAAACTTAATTCCGTGATGTTATATTTCTTTTTTATCCCTTTGATTGCTAATTGACAGCCTTTTAATGTCTTTAACAATTCCTTGTGGCAATCCATCGCCCTGACTATGTGGATGGTTTCTGTTTTTCCTATTAAGGCCGATACAGCGCCTAAATTGTTTTGGAAATTATTTAACGTTGGTGTATGTTTAATCATTTGCCCCCCGCTTTCTGACTTAGTCTAAGTCCTTTATGATTACGTTAATATTTGCGGGACACTTTGTAATCATTGCTACACCGCCTTTAACCGTGATATGAACTTTTTGTTTTACGTTTAAAAATAGACCCATGATATATTCAACCTTTTCCTTTTCCGGGTGGCCTTTGAAAATATTCCCCTGCAAGATAGATTTAATTAACCTGCGTCGAATATTTAACAATTTTTTAGTCATTTCAAACCTCGCTTTCTTTTTCTAATTCTTGAGCTAAAGGCACAATGCTATCCATTATTTCCTCTGCTTCATATTGCGGAGCATCGGCCCATTTGACAACTAAACCAACCAATTCTCTGTGTTGTTTATAAAGATTTACAGCCATGACGATAAAGCGGGCGTTTTCTTCCGCTTCTTCTTTGCCTCGGCCTGTTACCCTGGCAATCCGTATCCCGCCCTTGATAATGTCGCAATACCAAAATATTGGGTCTTTAATGTCCTTTACAGCTTTAGCCTTATGCGCCCACGGCGTCGGTGTGTGTTTGCTCATGAAATCCCCCCATTTTTAATCAATAGAATCCTTCTGATTTTGCCGTAACCCTTAATAGAATTGCGTAATGACGTTTTATCTAAAGCCCAATGGCTCCTAAGCCCGTAATACTGCCTATCGACAATAAATTCCTGCAAATATGCACGCATGGGCCAAGCCCACCCCATATATTTATAAGTCGTGCCATTGCACCCAAAAACACCATAAAGGATTTGGGCTAACCTGTCTTTTTCCTGACGCGTGAATTTGCCTCCTTGCATTACCTTTTCAAGAAAGCGCGTTGTGTCTGTTTCCGGTTTAACATCCGATGCTGTATCAGAAAACTTGTACGGATTCATTTTATAGCCCCCTTCCGTCTTGCCAGGGTTTAGAGGTCGTTTTGCACCACGGGCAATCAAAAATTGCCATGTTATTACAAGATATGACTCCTTGTAACACCGGAAATTCTGTCTTGCATTTCAAGCACTTGTAAAACACTATCTTTTTTGTGCCGTAATTATGCGCTCCTGTTGTTTCTAACATTTTATCCCCCTCTATTTTCGACTTGGCTGTAATTCCAGCCCATACTCAAGAAAACAAACCCAGCTTTCAAGATGCCCTATGGGCTGCTCTTTAGAAAAATGATGCAGCTTTCTAAATTCAATGCCCCTGTCATTTATCCAGTTAATAAAATTGGCCATGGATTTTGGTTTATGGTCAGAATGCAGGTTGTTATGTTTGCAATAGGCTAGCCAGTTTCTTGAATACCCATTGGTATTAAAATCAAAGTCGATGGTGGGCATTTCGACTAAGGTGCCACTGTCATTAAGGACAAGGACAAAGCCTTTAGTGAGTGGCTGGGCCAGGTAAGTTTGGTTATAGGTAAAATCATCATAATCTTTGCCATCCCTGGCGCCTTTATATATAACCTTGATAGTTTTCATTTTTTTTCCTTTCTTAATATTCGCTGGGTAGAAAAAGCACTGTGTTTTGAAGATACAATTCAAAAGGCATTAAATCTTCAGGAAAATCGGTATACTCTATGTCCTGTTCGAGCACAAACGTATCATTGCCATCGGTGCATCTAACACACCAAATATCGCCCTTTTTGCTAAGTGTCCAAACTTGAAACTCAACGTCTAAATACTGATAACTGGCCACAAGGTCAATAAGCCAATAAGCGCCTGCTCTTTCCGCCAGATACTTAACACCATCGGTAAAAACAACTCTCTTTGAGAAATGCCCGTAATACTGTTCGGTGCCGGTGAACTGGTTTAAGTCTGTTTTTGTGATGGTTGATTTCATATACGATCTCCTTTTGGTTGTGTTTGACTTACGGGGCGGTTTTAGAAAAATAAGGTGGTTTGTCAAGAAGTCCTGCAGGTGCATGGCCAGCGTCTGGCCTCAGCCGACGCTGGTCATACCGAAGCCAATTCTTGACAAACCGGATTCCTTGTTTTGCTAAAATTGACCTGTAGAAGTCAAATTCAACCAAAAGGAGGGATTAAATAAATGGCAAAGGCACAAAAGCAGACTTAAATCAGTTCATCACCCACACCAAAAACCCCGCCGCATACGAGGACAAAACACCTATTCTTTTAATCTCGCGCAATCACGGATATTTTCCCGTGCCATCGCGTAATGCTTTTATCGCTTTGAGAGTTCCCCCGGCTGAAGATCCCATAAGCCCCCGTTCAGGAGATTTTTATAAAATCTCCCCGTAGCCGTGCCTGTGGAGCTTGTGCGTCAACCTTCTTTTTAAGGTTGTCCAAGGCTTGTGGGCAAATGTGAGCAACCTGCCTTTGGGGTTGGTCATAATTGTCCACATGCCGGCAAGATCCATAGGCTTGGGGCTGGCCCAAAACAACGCTCAAAGGTTTTCATTTAAACGGCAGGAAACAAGAACCCCGCAGGCAAAAGCGAACAACCACGATATGAGGGTGATAAGAAAAGGGTTGGCAGAGAATGATTCGTCCCCAATGCAAAAAGATAGACTCACCTTCTTGAACAAAGAGAGCTTGGAATATTAGAAAATTTATTTTTAGACCTATACCTTTGAATCAGATTCCTCTTATACTCGTAAATATCCTTTGCAGCCTCCATGATGTCTTTTCTTTTAATGCCAACTTTGAGCTTAAACATCATGAATTCATTAAAAATATGGGGATGGAAATAATCCTTTGCTTCCCTGCCGCCAACCCTTTCCTGGGGGTGCGTATATTCAAAGTATTCTTTTGCCAACCATTCCTCCAAGTCAACGCCCATTTCGTGAGCTTCCCTCATATCCGGCTCATCCTCAGTCATGTTTAAATCATCGTCACTGACCCTGTTTGAATATTCCACTTCCAAAACGTCCAGCTCTTCTTGCGGGGCCCCGGCCTCGTACCTTGAATCAATGTATTGCTCAAGTTCGTCCGTGCTCATCTTTGTGATATTAAGTTCCATTGTTTGCATCTAAAATTTCCTCCTTCGCTCAATGACTGTTAGAAAGAATATAGTGAGCTGGCCTTCCTATCCCCAGTCCCCCACTGGAGCCCCCAGGTAAGCCAGCCCACTGTTTATGAACCTACTTTAAAAAAGGCACCTCCTTTCTCATGTCTACACAGAAACTTTTTAGACATTTTTTAAGCCTCCTTGTGAAATCTAAAAGCATTGCGTTGCACATAAGTTTCTAATGTTTCATTGGATTTAATTTGGCATCCGATTTTCTGCAAGTAAGCAACCTTGGAAATCAACCGTCTCTCTTGAGATTCCGCGCGGGAGAATGTTTTCAATTCGGCCTTGAAATTCTCATCCTTTGTCAAAAGCTCGTCTTTACGTGCAACATCATGACGCTTAAAGCAACCATCGGCGGTTAGACAAGATGAGTTATGAGTTGAATCATTTTCGAATTTATCATTAAATTTATTCATCAAATTCTCCTTAATAAGAAGAAAACCCGAGGGAGTATTTCATCCCTCGGATTAACTTAGGTTACTCTCTGGCAAACGCCGCTAATACGGTATTGGAAATGTCTTCCTTGATTTCTTTACTGGTACAGCGGATAGACTCGTAATACCTGTTATTAGACTTGTTTAAATCAGACGGCATACCAACAAATAAGCCGTTCTCGCCCTGAATGACCTTCAACCCTTTAAGGGTGATAACATCATTGATAGAAATATCAACGAACCCTTTTAAACGATTATTGCCATTAATTTTTTGTACTCTTACTGCCTTGATTTCAATTGTGCCTGTAGCCATGATTTGTTTCCTTTCGGTTAATGAAGATGAACTTAAAATCGAATTACTTTTATGATTAGAGGAGATAGTGATTTCTCCATCCCTTGCCGTTACTCTATTGATTGTTGCTGCCTTTTCGGCCATCTAAGTTAGCCTCCTTTCTTATGCTGATGTTGAGCAGAACATAAATTGAAACGTCAAGGCTGCAATTTTTGACGGCAACCCTCAAAAATTGCACTTGCTTGGCCTTGACGTAATGGAACGTCCCAATGAGACTAGCGCAGCGGCTCATTGTTGGACGTGTAATGGTTCAATTTTGGGATGCTAAACTTCAGCGTTTTAAAGAAAGGAGGATAACGCTTTTAGATGGGCGAAAGACGGCGGCCAATGCAGATATAGCAAGGGATGGAGAAATCACTATCTACTATTGAATAAACAAATAGGAATTATTTAAATTGGACATATTTCAGGAAGGAAACAAATCATGGCTACAGATGGCAACTGCGGGTATGGACATAAAAAGAGAGCCTATTTCTTTAACAATGATTTAAGGACATGCTCCAGGGCGCGGAGTTCCACCGGCTTTGCCATGAACCACGCCCCCATATCTTCCGCCCTCTTAGTGATCGCGGCATCAATGATCCCGCTGATGACAATGACAACGATATTAGGATTTGATTTTTTGGCGTGAGATAAAACCGTAAATCCATCAATGCCGGGCATTTTCAGGTCCAAGAGCAGGATCTGAAATTTATCTTTTTTCAAAATACTTATAGCGTCAGCCCCGGTGGATTTTAAGACTACATCACAATCAAATCCAATCTTTAAAAAATTACCCAGTTTATCCATGAATTTTTTATCGTCTTCAACAACCAACGCTTTAAGCTTTGCCATTTAATTGACCTCAAATTATTTTCTTATTTAGGACCATTTGCTGATCTTGAAAAGGGTGAATACCTGATTTTGTCACCCGCTGGCAGCAAACCTTTAAAATTCATCCCCATACTATACAAAATATGCAAGACATACCCTTCAGGCTTGCCTCTTTTAAGTATAACAAGGGAAGGCCACGCGCAGAAGAAAATAATTAATGGTAAAACAGGATTAAAGAGCAATGCCGGGATCCCGCAGCCAAAGACCAGCAGGCCCACATCCTCAAGCTCTAATCCAATGATCAACAGCGGCTTATCTATGGTTCGAGGGCATATTTTCATATTATTGGGTCGATGCCTGTGGAAACATAGATAATATTTGGGGCATAAGGACCAAAATCAAAAATGCTACGCCACACATTAAGGCCCCCATGACCTCTTGTTTCATCAGTTTGCCGATGCCGGCAAACAAGAAAAACGCCCCAACAACCTTACAGATGGGACCAGTGACCATACTGATGATCCAGGTTGAATTAGTATTGAACGCTGTGGTGGCCGCTGTTTGAGTTGCGTCTTGGGCAAAAACAAAATCAGACCACAGGGCTAACATCCCCCCCATCAAGACGGAAATTCGGTTTAATACTTTCATTTTTTCCTCCTTTGTTATTTTGCTTTTTGTTATTGTTTTTCTCCTCGGATTCAGGTTTAATTTCCTTTTTAGGACCTTTTTCATCTTGCGTCTTATTAAGGCTTATTTTCTCATCGGATTCTTTATTAATTTGATATTCTAAAGGATCTCCGTATAACTTCCCTCCTTCATATACAAAAGGTTTATCAAGCAAGGCTTTATATTCTTCTTTACTATAGTAAAACTCATGATTTGTTAAGCGCGAAATCATCCCTTTAACCCATGTCACCGACTTATTCATAGGCAACATTAAAAAAGTATTTGCCGTAAATAACGCTTTTGTCACCTTGCTTACGGCGCCATCCCTTTCTCTTTTGCCATCAAGCACAGTTTTGTCCTCATTAAACATTTCCCCGGAAACCATCCGCATGATAGCTTCGTCTACCCGAATTGTTCCCGTAACACTCGACCAAAAAGGGGCATCTTCGAACTGATTAAAAATAACCTTGGTGTAACTATTGATCATTACAGCATCATGGAAAGCCTTGCTGACGTTTAAAAGGTTCCCGCGGCTTTGATTAGCCAGGATCAGGCAATAATTGGAACTGCGGACTTTGGATATAACCGCTATAAAGTATTCGGAAGCAATATCCTGAAACTCATCAACGAAAATAAAAAATTTAGGGTTGTGCAAATTACGTTTTGCGGACCAATACTTAAAATCAGTAATGATCATCCGGCCTAGGGCTTCTGCTAAATCAGAATTAATCTGGGACCGAAGATTAAAATAGACAACATCTTGATCATCCATGATCTTTTTTAAATTGATGCCGTCTTCATTAATCATAGGATAATCGGCAATATTGCTAAACGAAGCGATCAAGCCACGAATATCATCCTCTTTTATGTTGAGCCGGTTTAAAAATTCCGTATCATTTAAAAAAGTCAGGACACTTTTAAGGCTGATATGCTCGTTTTGCTCGATCAATTTTTTCAGCACTTTATAAAAGGCCGTTTTTTGTTGTCCTGTGTAATAACTAGCCGCCCCTTCTTGATTAAGCTTTAAAGCACTCATGATCCGGTCAACCTTGCTTAAAGAACCACCTGACTGTAAGGGATTGTAGCTTTCAGTCTTTTCATCAGGATCTATGGAAAAAAAATAAAATTTTTTCCCAACCTCTTTACATTTCTGCTGAATTGACTTAATGAAGGCGTAATCCCCTTTTAAGTCAATAAAACAAGCTCCCATCCCTTTTTCTATTGCCTGGATTGCAACTGGTAACATTAAGGTAGCAGTCTTGCCCGCCCCAGTAGGGCCCATACAGTGGATGTGGTGGTTCCAAAGATCCTCTGGAACAGAAACATCTTTACCATCATCATCAATGCCAAGAAAAATAGCTGGCTTGGGACGATATTCATCTAGTTTCTTTTTCAGGTCATATTTTAAATTCTTGAATTCAACATCCGTAATATTCATATCTAACTTTTTATCCTTATCCTTATCAATCTTAAGAAAATCCTCAAATAGGCGTTTCTGTTTAGGAACAATGTGTTTGGTTAAATATAACCACCCCAGAACCAAGAAAAGGATTGGCCCAATAACAAGAAAACCAGCTGCACATACAACACATGGCAGATTAAAGGAATCATCTGGGTTAAAATACATTTTTCCCGGAGAAAGAAATAAAAAATATAGAAGTAAATTGACTGATTTAACAGACGTATACAGATAAAATTCGTATAATCCCCGATAAACCAAAGAATAAACACATACTGCACCCCACCAAACCATAAACGGGATAACTGAACGACACACCCAGAGCCATATGATGCTTAAAACACCCAGAATAGCCATTACACGGGGATAATAATGAGTAAACGTAGCAAACCCACTGGCAAAACGATACAAGAGCACCTGAGCTCTGTTTTGCCAGTATTGCGGGTGCTTGGGCTGGGCATCAATGATCTTTTGAGCTTCATCTATGCTGATTGATTTTGAAAAATTAATTTTCAAAGATAATGGATCAGGAAATGACTTGCTTAAAGGGTAAGGTCGTATGGTAATCAAAGAAACGACATCAATACCATATATAGCCACATGGTGGTAATCACTTAATTCAAAAAATTGATTCTTATAATCAAAGTCCCAATTTCCATTAGATTTTTCTATAGAGGCAGGGACAGGAAACTCAAGGTAAACCGGAGTTCCCCCATCAGACAATGAATAAGGGCCAAGGAATATACCTTTTTGATAATACTCGCCAAGTCCCCAAGCAATGGCCAGAAACATAATCCCCAGTCCTATTAAAAACCCCCACAAGCCAATTTTTTTTGTATTCATATAAACTCTCCTGCTTTACTTAACTCCGGGCCCTGATCAGCAAAAACATTTAAAGGGGCTGGCAGGCCATCGCAACCTGCAATTATGGTTTGTCTCATCACCATGTTTTTATCGTTCGGTGTTGCTCACGGGCTAGGAATTTCAACCTAAGACCTTTATTTGCCCTCGAACTCCATATCAGCTATTTTCGCCTAGCGTTTCTCTTACGCCACAGCCCCCATTTTTCCAACTGCCACATCACTGTGCAAACCTTTGACTATTTCTAAGAACCCTGTAAAACTGATCTCCTTAACACCGCTAAAAACCTTGCCATTTTTCAAGCAGTCCAAGGTGGTTAAAAAGAAACAATGGGGGCTAATGACCACCCGTTCATGATTCCTTCCACCATGCCTAAAATTTGAATATTCAACAAATCTATTCCGATAAACCTCAAAGGTATTCTTCTGCTCAAAAACAAAAAGTACGGCTTCAAAATCTCTGCCAGTGACAATAGTATCGGTGTCCGGGTCAATCTTTTCCCTATCCTTTAGCCCATATTCCAAATCCCGGATCATGTCTGCCCAATCATGGATATTCTTGCGGGTACTTTCATACTCAATGGCAATTTTAATCCCCTTGTTAACCACAAAAAACCCATCCGGTAATCGCTTACGAAACGTGGCTTTATTTTTTGCCCCAGATACGCCTACCTGCTTTTTACCTACCTCCAAAGCCCTGCCTTGACGGATCATCCATTCACTTATCCAATAGCCTTGAGTAGTCAATTTTTGAATCCAAATACAAACTTCTAAAACCCCTGAATTATGCCAGAAACTTCCAGGCTTAAACCGGACAGGATAGAAGAAATAATTGAACTGTAAAAGAGACTTCGGAATATGTTTAAGTCCATCATCCATCAAATAAAAACCTGATGTCCTAGTCGGAGTAGAAACGTGAAAATTATTTATCAGTTTATGCCTCTTAAGATACCCAATTGTTCTTCGCATATCATTAATTCCAAGCAAAGTAGAACCAAGCAAATTTAAATCCCTTGTCGTGACGAACTTAAACAGAAAAATAAAACCTAATACAGCTACTATTCTCTGTTCTCTTTCCTCAGTTTTGATTGCTCCACCCATATCACCTTGTCCTTTTATTTCTTATTTAACTTACTCCCATTAATCTTTGGGCGTTCCCCTTCCAACCGGCCACACGTAATGCTTTTTGCTTTGCTCCCCCCCTATTTGTGCGGTTAGGTCTTCCAGTTATAATGCCCCGCAGGGCGTCATTGCAAACAGGAAAATTGTGCGGGGCTTCTATATAATAGCTATCCCCTTTCCCCTACTCTCCCAAGGCACAAATTACTGGCTTGATTTCATGCAGTTCTATTGCCACCATGCCTGGCATTAAAATAACCTAAAAAAATTAAGGATTTCTAGATGCACCTGTGCCAACATTTCTAATTTGCCTGAACCTGTCCATAACATCTTTACTTGCCGGTCCCGCTTTAATAACCGCGCCTGTTCCGCTTCTAATACTAAGATCAACCGACTTATCGGCATGGATGTTGGCTGCTGTCGCGGCATTCCCAATGCCACTCGCAACCCCATCAATCATCATTCTGGAAATTATCGGCAACATAATCATAAAAACCGCTGTTACGATGTTAAAATATGCCCCTTGCCAGAACCCTGCAATGCCGGCGTTAGTGTTGTTAAACAACTGCTGAATTGACAAAACATAGGAAGATCCAACGTCCAAAATCGCCCAACAAATTGTCCAGCTCTTAACCCAAAAAAGGTTCTTTAAAAACTCTACAAACAGGATTGGTTTCCTTTCTAAAATAATAATGATCAGGATGAACGGAAAAAACGAAAACATAAGCAATAAGGAATATCCTTGAATATATGGGGCCATTTGAAGCATCGATTGGGATATAGTAACCGCAATCGGTTGAAAAATATTGGCCCCGGCTGTGGCCAAGGTATTACCCATTAAATTACCCCAAAACTTACTTGTGGAGTTGGTGGAATTGGCATACCCGGAGTTTTGGTAGGACATAGCAGAATAGTCGTTGGGGTGTTGCTTCATATCAGAGCTAAAAATACTGATAAGGGCTGAATCGGTTACTGCATCTGAGGCTTGGCCAAGAACAGCGCTTAAAACATCAATAAATTGTTTGTTTTGGATACCACTCTGATTTTGAATATATGTCAATAAATCGGTTTTGACCGTAGTCCAAGCCGTGCTTGCCTGGGACGTGTAAAGAGCCGTAATTGCAGGATCTCCGGGCCAAAGCTTAGGCATATCTGCTACAGTGTAAGCCCTCTGTTCTATCAAATTTTGCAGCGTAGGCAGATAGTAATTTTTATAGAAATCAGTGACTTCTTTTCTTAATTGCGGACTTTTAATGCCTTCCCCTACTGTCTGGCTGGCAATCGTGGCCAGCTTGGCTACCATAAACGGATTCTTGAGATAATTTGACCTGCTGGGATCTGCCCCGCGCTCAATGGCTCCAACACATCCAATTGAAAGAGCGCTAAACATGTCACTTATGATGTTAAGCACAGGGTTTATAGTGCCTGTATTATTGGAAAGGCTCTGTGCGTTATTATTAAGTACCTGGGCCGTGGTAAGATC
>Ga0209824_10001737_pt1 | contig 11857 bp, 14 predicted proteins | sample VDWuncwatermetaG_FD_184124 | JGI IMG/M metagenome (GOLD analysis project Ga0209824, IMG submission 184124) | Wastewater microbial communities from Netherlands to study Microbial Dark Matter (Phase II) - VDW unchlorinated drinking water (SPAdes)... ... | reverse complement strand
CTATTGATAACTTATTCATCCGAAACAAGTTATACAACGATCAGAGTGTTATTGACAAATATATTAAATATGATATATTTGTATTACTATGGAAACGACCCTTTATCTGCATGCGTGGCGTCTTCATCACGGACTGACCCAGAAGGAATTGGCCCTCCAGACCGCCTTAACCCAGGCGCAGATCTCTTATCTTGAGCATCTGAACCACGCGCCTGCAATCAAAACCCTCGAGAAACTGGCCAAAGGCCTAGACATTAAAGTGGAGGATTTGTTTCAACCGCCTTTTGGGTTCACTGTGCCGCTTTCCAGGCACGATATCGATGCCATTGCGGAGGCGGTTGTAAGTGGCAAGCGCAACATGAAGCCGGAATGGAATCGGCTTGCGGACGCCGTTTCCTCCTTGATCAGCCGCAAATTGAGCGTCTATTCGGTGCCGGGAAGGTTCACCAACCAAGGAAAGCGCTGGGGCGGCAAGTTCCGGGCACTTAACGTATGGCGCTTATTTCCGGAACTTCCTTTGACACAAATTTTGACTCGTGTCGATAGGAAACTGACATGAAGAAATTTCTCACTTCTAAAACACTCGATTTGTTCTTTAAAACACTTTCTGAAGAATGGCCTCATCCGACGGAGATCCTCTTACTCGGAGGAGCAGCGGGCCTTGTCGTTGGAAGCAGCAGGCCTACGCGCGATATCGATTTTGAAGTTTCATTTGCTTCAAAACATGCCGATCGGGAGGGCTTTGAAAGCGCGATCCAGCGCATCCAAGAACGAATAGGGATTGATGCCCAATTCAGCGAAGATGTATCCCGCTGGTCCATGATTTCATTTTTGGATTACTCCAAACACCGCAAACCCTTCAAACGTTATGGGAAAATCAAAGTATTTTTCCTGGATCCCCCCTATTGGAGCATTGGGAAGGTGAGCCGGTATTGGGACCAGGATATTCGGGATATGATCTTTGTTTTTTCAAAATATAAAGTGGATCCGATGCGATTAGCCCGACTTTGGCAAAAGGCATTAAAGGAAAGTCCTCTCTCAGACCGCTTATTTAGCACCAAGAAACAGATGCATGATTTTTTTAAAACGAATGGGCGAAAAATTTGGGGGAACTCATGTCCGTTGGAAAAAATCCTTCCTCTGTTTGAGTGATACATTTAAGATGTTCACTCCTCCATTAAGGCATTGCGACCGTAATTCCTTTCCCCCACCCAATCTGCTATAATAAACCGGTCTTGACGATCCCCAAAAGTCATGATATACTTGTACTAACTATGAAACTATGAAATTCATAGGAGGGGCTATGAACAAACTCGTTAAAATGACTACAAATAATCAGGTGGCTATTCCAACCACCATCTGCAAGCGACTTAAGATTCACAAGGGGGCTTATTTGGAAGCCAAAGAACGTGGGTATCAGATTGTCCTCACTCCCGTCCGTATCGTGGATGAGGAAAGTTACAAAACCTATGAACGCTTTATCCGTGAGGGAAGACGCCAGGTGAAAGAGGGCAAGTTTTCCTCTTGGGAAGATGTGAAGAAAAGACTCGGAGCCTCAGGCCAGAAATCCAAACGATGAGTCGTGTCTAAAACCTACCAAGTCCTTCTTTCCCAATCGGCCGAAAAAGGCCTCCGTCGTATCCGTGAATCTCTTCCCGCCATTGGCCGTAAAATTGTCCAGATGATCGATCGCCTCAAGACCGAGCCTCATCTGGGTATGAAACTTAAAGGTACAAAGGACGAAATCCGCCGCATTCGTGTCGGTGACTATCGCATTATCTACGAGGTCCACGAATCAACCATTACCATTATCGTTCTATACATCGGCCCCCGTGGCGGCGCCTATTGACATTTTCCGCACTCCGCATTCCCAACTCCGCACTTCCTCCGCCCCGTCCAATCTGCTATAATGAGTCGCACCTTTAACACGGAGCCACCCGATGCCCCACACCGCCGACGGCCTTCTCTAAGTTTCAACGCGTTCCGACATACACTCCACACTCCGAACTTTCCATTTCCCACCCAATCTGCTATAATTGATTACATCCCAAATAGATGAATATTAAAAATGTTTACATCATTGCTGGTCCAAATGGTTCCGGCAAGACGACATTTGCGAAGGAATTTTTGCCGGATTATGCAAAGTGTCCCAATTTTGTAAACGCGGACCTTATTGCGCAAGGGTTGTCGCCGTTTTCCCCGCGGATCGCGGCCATGAAAGCGGGACGCCTTGTTTTGGAGCAGATTCGAGATTTCGCTGAGAAAAACGTCGATTTTGCTTTTGAAACGACATTGGCTGGAAAGTCGTACCTCCGCCTATTTAAAGAACTCAAGAAAAAAGGCTATCGTCTACATCTTTTCTTTTTGTGGATTCCTTCACCGGAGTTAGCATTGGCCCGGATCAAAGAGAGAGTCACAGAAGGCGGACATGATGTACCGCCGCAGGATGTCCGTCGACGTTTTCATCGCGGGATTCAGAATCTTTTTAAACTCTACAAATCCTTTTCGGATTCATGGATGTTATTTGATAATGCAGGTTCTGCCCCAAAATTGATTGCCGAAGAGAAAAGTGGCAAACTCTCAATCATTGACAAGGAATTGTATGATAAAATTGCAGGAGGTTTTTGATGAAGAAGAGGCTTTCACTTCACGATAAGGCATTCATTGCACTGAAAAAAGCGGTGCGCGAGGTGGTGGAGCATCATAAACGAACCGGCCGCCCTCTTGCCATATGGCGGGACGGAAAAGTGGTGAAAGTTTCGGCACGTCACGCACTGCGCAAATCAAGGTAATCCGCACTCCCACTTCCACACTCCTGCCTCGCCGGCAGGCGGGCCGCATTCTGAACTCCAAATTCCGCACTCCCCAACTCGTCCCCGATTTGCTATAATAAGGTTCGTCTTTTGATCCTTCAACAAAAGGAGGTGCGCGATGCCAAAGTACGTGATTGAGCGTGAAATTCCGGGAGCAGGAAAACTTTCTTCGCAGCAGCTCGAAGCGATCTCGCAAAAATCCTGTAATGTCCTTAAAAAACTCGGCCCCCAGATCCAGTGGCTCCATAGCTATGTGGCGGATGATAAGATCTACTGCGTCTACATCGCTCCGAATGAAGAGACGGTCCGGGAGCATGCCCGTCAAGGGGAGTTCCCCGCAAACCGTATCTCCGAAGTCAAAACAATGATTGATCCGACGACTGCGGAAGGTTGACCGAAGCATTTTCCGGCCCCACGAATCTCCCCCGGGAAAACCGCGAAGTACGGACGGAACTGAATTACGGATTTCGGATTTCCATCCAGTAATCCACAATCAACAATCGACACTCCGCAATTCCATTCCTCTCCCCGGTTTGCTATAATACCCTTACCTTTCATGATCCTTGAATCGTCCCGGAGCCGCCCGATGCCCCACGCCGCCTTAAGCTCATTTCGCAATCCCATGTCTTTAAACAGGTTCCACCACCCCGTTCGACCCAAACTCTGGGTGGTTAATTTTTTTAAGCAGAAAATTTGAATTATTTTTTCAGATAGCTTGACAATAGTTAGAAGAGGAATTATAATTAAAATGACAATTCGGAGCCGGTGCTACGTTTGAAGGGGGAAGCTGGCACAAAAAAGAATCAAAACCTTCGCTAAAAGCGGAGGTTTTTTATTTAGTAAAGTGTGGCTGGCCTCTATTAAAGGAATTCCAAGTAATTCTAAAGTAAACGACCCACAAGAAGCGCAAAAAGTAGACTATGACGAAACGAAAAGCTGAGCCGGTGGTTAACAGCCAAGAACATCAAAACCTTTTCCAAAGGAGCGGGGCTCTTTCTGTATGATTGAGACTACCAATTTGACCACGCAAGCATCTCATCAAATAGTGAAGCCAGTTCGCTTAATTCAGTATCTAGGATCAAAGCTAAATGTACTAGATCAGATCATTCCAGAGATTAGGGCCGAGGTTCCCTATGGTGGTACTTGTATCGATTTATTCGCTGGAACAACAGTAGTGGGGCAGAGTTTGGCTAACTATTGTTCTGTCCTTAGCAACGACTGCCTCCGGTTTTCTCAGCTGCTTGCAGACGTGCTAGTTATTGGCCCGAAAGATAAAAGCACTGAGTTACCATTACCAAGGCTTTCATCGATAGCAGAATCGGAGTATTATGCCAATAATATCGAGAACCTGAAAGCGGTTTACTCTGAAGCATTGACAGTTGAAGAGGACATCCTTCGCTCGGGAGACAAGGACAGTTTGGGCGTTTTCTGTGAGACCCTCCCCACATGGTGGAAAGGTGAGCAACATTGGCGGGCGTATGGAAGAATTGGGAGATTCATCAAGGAATTAAACCTGACCTCTAAACGCAAACGACGCTTTTCCTTTCCCGCATGCCTCTTCACAGCGTACTATGCGGGGAGTTATTTTGGACTCAAACAAGCTATCGAGATCGATTCGATACGGTTTGCAATAGATAGGTTGCAATGTGAAGGACGATTAACAGATTGGCAGGCTAAAGCGATTCTGGCAGCTCTTATCGCTGCTAGTTCTAGAGCTGTTGGCAGTGCCGGGAAACATTTTGCTCAACCCCTTATTATTCATGGATCTGTGCAACGGTCTTTCGCTCTTGAGCGAGTTTTAAGCGACCGTATGACCTCAATAGCCACTGAGACGCAAGTGGCCATGGATGCAATTGAATCCAGGGCGGCGCAGCCTAGATTGCCTGGGGACTCGTTCTTAGTTTGCTTTGAGGTGTTGATGGATACAGTGAAACAAAGTGGTGCCGTGGCAGCTTTTAAGAAACTCTTTCACGTAGATCGAGTAGACTGTATCTATGCAGATCCACCATACACTGCACAGCAGTACTCCCGTTTCTACCACGTCTTAGAGACATTAATCTTGTATGATTACCCGATCATCCAGACCCATCCCATAAACCCCCGAGTTCTTACTCAAGGTCTATATAGAGAGAACCGACACAAATCGCTGTTTTGTAGTCGAGTTCGCGCTAAGGGTGCTTTCGAGGCCCTATTTTCAATTGCAAGCCAGGTATCTAGTTCATTAGTTCTCAGCTATTCAAGCACCAATAGCGGAAGTGGAAATCCTAGGATGATCGATGCTGACGCAATTGTAAGATTTGGAAGCGGATACTTTCGAGAAGTTGTTGAGAAAACCGTTGAGCATCGATATAGAAAGCTGAATCGGGAAGAAAAGAATAAGTGTGGGAGCGATCCGGAGAAACTCTATATCTTCCGTGGGATACGATGAATCGTTATCTGGGGACCAAAACGAAGATTCTGCCGGATATACGCAAGGTCTTGGTTGACCTACAGGTCAACGCAGGGCGCGTGTGTGACGTATTCGCCGGATCTCTAGCTGTTTCCCTTTTTCTAAAGCGAATTGGTTTTGCTGTTATAGCAAACGATATTAATCCGTTGTCATATGCCTATTCTCAAGCTTTTTTGATTCCAAACGACGTACCACAGTTTGATATTTCGCGTCTTCTTAAGGATGCACACCGCACAGACGTGCGAAATGTAGCAGAATCAGCGAGAGTTTTGTTAGGGAGTCAACGCGTTTCATTCGAGAAGGAAAACGTGTACGGTGAATTTACTTCCTGGGATGATTATGCGAAGCGCCTTGGTTCGCTTGCCCTAGTTTTGGCTTTCCTGGAGGGGGGTTCTAAGCCGGCATTGCGCAGATGCCATGTTCAGTTTTATATAACCGACTACTACACGAAGGCAGGTACCAGATCTCAGTATAAAAGCATACGAGGGAAATGTGGTAGAAGGAATTACTTCTCTGAAAGGAATGGTCGGCGGATAGATTTTATTTTGTCGCATATTCGGTACTGGTGGAAAGAAGGATTGTTGAGCGAACAGGGGAAGTGCACCTTGATTAGCATTCTGCTAGACAGTATGGAGAGATGCGCAAATACGAATGGCACTTATCATGACTTCTGCCGGCAAACGTTCGAGGAGCGAGCAAAGCAGCCATATCGTACTCACTTCCCGAATTACTTTGGCCTGCTTTACGCCAAGCAGAAACACTGGGCAGGTTGTAAAGACTCATTGCAGTTTATAAGAGAGGTCCCTGCCCACGACGTTTTGTATATCGACCCGCCCTATAATTTCAGGCAATACACAGCGTACTATCACTTACCTAACTTTATTACGCGATATCCCGATATAGAGGATTTAAAGGCTTACTTGCGAAACATACAGTTTGTTCGTGGCCAGAATATGGAAGACGACATTACATCTCCATTCTCGAATAGAGAGCAATTTCTGCCATCACTGCGGCAGCTCATCGCTAATGCAAAATGTCGTTTTGTAGTGCTAAGCTATTTTGATGGTGTGAACCACTGGAACCGCTTTCTCGAGAAAGACAATTCACTAGGGTATCGTTTGCTTAGCAACTTCTTTCAAGATGGAGATTTGTTTGAGCCAGACTCCTTCAAAGTGATCCCAGTTGAGCGCAATAACTATCAGAGCCAGAGCGGATACACAGCAAAGAAGGTCACTGAATACTTGTTTGTGGCGAGACGAGCGTTGAAGAAACCAAGGTCCGTAAGAGAACATGCGCATATCACTACCTGACACCTTTCGCGCTCTTTTTCGTAATGAAGCTGCAGAAAGAGAACTGAGTCACCTCGGTCAACATGTGACCCTCCCGACGTTCAATTTGGCCACGACCAGCCTACGCCACCTACGGAAGTGGTATGACAGATTGGAAGCAATCGCGAATGGTCAGTACGAAGATCATGGAAACTACTACAGCGATGTCGAAGCAATTGGTCTTATCAGACGGACTGGCCCAAGAAGAGCGGTACTCACCAGGGCGGGGGTGCTCTTTCTAAGCACGAAGAGCGAATACAGAGGAGATCCTCCACGGGCAGAATACCAATTAATTCGCGCTCTGTACTTTTCCGGCTTTTCCCATCCCGCTCGAGTGGAACAAACTCTTTCCAACAAGCGCCAGAACCTTCTTAGATTTTTGGACACTTGCGTTACCACTCCCGGAGCGAGAGCTGTTCTGAGAAATCCAAAGCTTCTTGCTATCGCAGAGGCTTTACCGCAGTTTCCCGGAAGCCTACAGAGCTTTCTACGTTTGCCGGTTGAGCAATTAGAGGTACTTGCGGAGCTTGGGGAAACTGACTTTGCGAACCTATGGTCTGAGACAAACCCGCCGCAAGGCCTAGGCAGGCTAGCAAGAAAGATAGCAGGTGACTACTCGAGGGCTGAAGAACGTCGGGCACACTTTTTAATGGCCATGGTGTTACATGAAATCCGGGTCGATTTAATCAGGCGGGGACGGTTATTCGACGAGCTACGGATACCGGCACCATTTTCGAACCTAATTACCGAACGGGATTTCTTGGAATTAGCAGATAGATATACGGATGAGCTGCGGGTAGTTGAAGAACAAGGAAGGATCCTCGTATTTATTCGCCCAGATGTCCTACCAGTGCCTACAGCACCGACTGTCACCGTAGTTGGTGTCAGGGCTCCAAGTCATCGGCCAAGGAGGCAGAGAAGTACCACTGGAAGATTAAGACAGGTAAGCACTCGGAGGAGGGTGATCGAGGCTGCTCTTGGTAAAGAAGCTGAAGACTATGTAGAGAGAATGATACTTGCTCCTCGGTACGGAAATCGACTTATGCGGGTCGGGCATACTGACCGAGAGAGCGCGCCCCTGGCAGATAGGAATCTCCCAGGGGCGGACTTCTATCTTACCGGTTCTAGTAGCTTGGATGGGTCTAGGTTTTTTGAAATAAAGTCATCGACAGGCAAAATCCCCACCACCATCACAATTACTAGAACGGAATATTTAAGGGCGAAAAAATGCCAGGTTGACGGACTGCCATATGAAATCTATATAGTCGTGTTTCTTCTCCCAGAAGACCCTCCAAAAGTGCTACATATACCAAATTTTGCTGAAATAGCCTCTCGTCTAAGGATTGACCAACTTGTAAGTTTTGAGTTACTCATTGATTTTAGCTAGTAGGTTGCAATAAATAGGAAAATAAAAAATAGGGGACGCTTCTATTTTTCAGCGGTCGCAGAAATTAGAACCGTCACCTAATTTTCATAAAGTTTTTTATCGGAGGTTAAGATGGATTTAATCACACCCGTTGTAGCTGGGGCTGCTGGTGCATTTGTGAAGGAGCTTGCCAATAAAGGTGTTGATTGGTTTATCCAATTGGTTAGTTCGCACAGTCCTGAGGTTCAAGCGCAAGCGAAGAAAAATCTTGAGAATTTCCTTGTGCGCCTGGCGAGTCGGGTTGAGGCACTTGAGGCTGAAATCCCTGTGACGCAAAGAGGTATCTTTGAAGCTGCTCTCAGTCATCCAAGTTCCAGTCTATTAATGCAGAAGGCCATGGTTTCTGCAGCTATTACCGATAATGATGATAGACATGAGATTCTATCGGAGCTGATAGCCCAGAGGCTCACCGCTGGAGCCGAGGATATGATAGCCCTTGTGGGAGGGGCTTCTTGTGATGTTGTGGGTGCCCTTTCATCAAAGCACATTCGCTTACTTGGGTTGATGACACGCCTTTTATTTATAAGACCTACTCCACCACCAGAAATCAGCGACCAGAGTCAATATGACAAATATGTCATTTCTTGGTGTGAATCTCTTGGCGAATTTTGTAGGGGCCTTGAAACTATCGAAGGAATTGATTTTCAGCATCTTGTTGGACTTTCTTGCATAAGCATGAGTATTGGTTCAAAAGACTTAACAAAAATTTTGGCCTTACCAGCAACGCCTGGGGGCATGGCCCCACCTATGGAGCAATTGGGCGTTTTTCCATGGTGGGCAAATTTTCAAAAATTATGGCATCTTGGAATAAAGTATGCTACACCGACAAGTATCGGCTCGCTAATCGGCACCTTGTATCACGATAGTCACTTGAAATTGCGAACTCAGATTGACTGGTGACAGGCTACTTTTCGTAGGTAGCGGATAACTCTGTTCTTTTGACAGTCAACACAAATTCCAGTGACATCATACTTAAAAAGTAGAGGACGCTTCTATTTTTCGGCGGTCGCAGAAATTAGACCATCTCCTAATTTCTTAAGGAAGAGAATTTCTAATGCAGCTTGAAGGAGGATACAATTGGAGACCTTTGACTTGGAGAATATTTAAGATTTCAACCCTCCTTTGTTTTGTTATTGTTTTCTTGATAGCCGTATTTAAAAAATCTCTTTTGCAGTTTTTTTGCTTATTTTTAAATTTAGAAGGTACTCTCATGTGGGTATTTTCTCTCTCACCGGAAGGTGGATTGCCTCCACCGGAAAAGTGGAAGGATAAGATTTCTTGGTTCTTTCAACTGGCAAGGGGCTATCCTGTGACAATTAATCCAAAAATGCTTTACGTTGGTGTATCCTTTGTCTTGCTTTCAGCGATCTTGCAAGCTTTATTTCAATAATTTTCTCCCCAAATTTCAGAATTTCAGTATTGTATGGACTTCCCCAAATTTGAGGAAGGAGTGATATGCAAAATTTAACAGAACAAAGCAATCAGCTTGCTGAACTTGAAAATTTTGACCCAAACGCTTTTCGTGGTGACAAAAAAGTACCGCAAACTATTTGCAACTTCGTGCTCTCTTTAGCTCTTATCTATAATGATATAAAAGATGCCGTCTATGGTCATCTTTTGCTTGCTCATTCTAAGCCCAAAGGGGATTATGAAAAGCGACGGGATTGGGGTAATTTCTCTGGTATGCAAATACATTCTATCAGATATCAAATAAGTCTTGTCCGTGAGCTGTTTAATTTAATACGCAAAAATAAACGTATTGTAAATGATAAACTTGTTCGATCTCTTGTTCTGCAAATGACTCCGAAAGGAAAACAGGCTTGGCAGGACCTTGTGGCTGTATCTTTAGGAAAATCGGTCTCAGGTCCACTAGCTGAACTCCTAGAAAGAATTCGGAACAAAGTAGCTTTTCACTATGATCCTGAAGAAATAGCCAGTGGATACAAAAAGCAGTTTTTGGATTTGCCGGGTAGCATAGAGGAGCGGCCTTTTATTTCGCGAGGCGGGAAATTCCAGGGACACACGACTTAATTCAAAAGATAAGTGCTGTGTCCCCTGAATTCCGCGGATAGTAAATCCTTGTAGAGAGATTAATAATGGATGAACTAAGTTTTTATAATGGCATAGGTTTTAAATCTAGCCCTTTTCAGTATACTAATGCTGATCAAGAAGAAAATCTAGAAAAATATTTTATCCCGCCACCTTATTTTCAGTCTGTATGGGGAGATCCATCGAAACCTTCTTCTTGCGTAATTTTTGCACCAAGAGGCGGTGGGAAAAGCGCCCAACGAAAAATGATTGAAACTAGAAGTATAGGTAGTAATGTTTTGGCTTTACAATATAGTAGATTTGAGTTTGAAAAGGGCCAATGTATAAAAGATATTGATCTTGATTATCACCTAAGAAATATCAATCGACTTTGTCTTCTAGCTTTGCTTATGTTGATATATGAGTTGGAAGCCCCCTGTTTAGCTTTTGGGCAAATAGAGCGAGCGCAAATAAGATCGCTCTGCGATTTCTATCTCCACGATCTAAATTCTGAACAAGTTATTAGCGCAGCAAATTCAATAATTCCCTTTTATGAAAAAGCAAGAGATTTTCTTAAGAATAATCTATGGGCAATAAGTAGTATTATTGAAACCGTTTTTTCAAAAATAGGATTACCTGCAGTAAAAGGCGCTACGTCAGCTGATTCAAATAAAATAAATGCACCTTCTAAGAATCATCTCGAAATAATATCCTCGCTTATTAGAACATTTGGTAAAGAATCAACTTATATTCTAGTAGATAAAGTAGATGAAACTGAGCTTACAGGAAATGACGCAGAATCCTCTTTCGGACTAATTGAGCCATTGATACGAGATTTAGAATTATTGCAGATGAAGAATTTAGCATTTAAGTTTTTTCTATGGGATGAATTATATCCTTACTATAAACAATTTGCTCGTCCAGACAGGATTTTTCAAGTACAGTTAAATTGGACTGCAGCAGAATTGCGGAAAATGATCAAATTAAGATTACAAGCATATTCAGCCACTGAAGAAGTAGTCAATTTCTCAGATTTATTTGATCGCCAAATGAAACAAGAAGTAAAGGAATATGCAGAAGATTTGGTTATTACCTTTAGTCATAGCTCTCCTCGTGATATGATTCGAATTTGTCGGCAAATGGTAACAGAACAGCTGAGATTAGATCCAGCATTAGACAGAATTAGTGGCCGAGCTATTACATCAGGCTTTAATATTTTTTGTGAAGACAGAGCAAAAGAAGTTGTTCCGGACCAGATTTTAGCCGAGCTACAAAAAGTACATAGGCTTGATTTTACTGTAAACTATGTAGCAAGTGAAGTCTTTAAAGTCGATGTTAACATAATAAGAGTAAAAATAAAAAGTTGGCTCAAGACAGGGATGGTTAAGCATATTGATGATATAGCGGTACAGGGTTCAAAAAAACTTGTTCATCATTATGCAGTCGTAGATTCACGCGTAGCCAAATCAATTTTTAAAGAATTGAAGTTTGTTGAGTTTTTGAAGTCTAAAGTACGAACGTGCAGCGCTTGTGGTGTAGATATGTTTAGAGATTGGGATTTATCTTCAGACCATATCTGTCAAAATTGCAAAGTGTTATTTGAAGCTGAGGTTTGAGACTATATGGGAAAATAGGGGACGCTTCTGTGTTTGAGTAGAAAATAAAGCATAGAAAACCGGGGACGGTTGTTCATGCTCACTAATTAGGTAACCTTATTTAGGTAAATCGGGACTAAGTCCATCACCTGCCGAGACCTTTCACCAAGGGAGTCGGGACCAAGTCCCGCCTTAAAAAGGGATAGGTCTAACCGTCT
>Ga0209824_10001736_pt1 | contig 11859 bp, 9 predicted proteins | sample VDWuncwatermetaG_FD_184124 | JGI IMG/M metagenome (GOLD analysis project Ga0209824, IMG submission 184124) | Wastewater microbial communities from Netherlands to study Microbial Dark Matter (Phase II) - VDW unchlorinated drinking water (SPAdes)... ... | reverse complement strand
CCCCAGGCCCCGACGGCTGGTCATTGGCAACTGGAAGATGAATCCGGCGACGATCGCGGCTGCCGTCGCCCTCGCGCGCGATGTCGCGGGGCTTCCGTCGCGCACGGTCGCGGTCGGCGTCGCACCGCCGGCGATCGCCCTGCCGGCCGTCGCGGATGCGCTACGCGGGTCTCGCGTCGCGCTCTTCGCGCAGGACGTGCATTGGGCCGACGCCGGCGCCTTCACCGGGCAGCTCGCGGCCTCGATGCTCGCCGGCATCGCGACGGGGACGATCGTCGGGCATTCCGAGGTGCGCCGCGATCAGGGCGACGACGACGCGCGCGTCGCGAAGAAGGTCGCGCACGCGCTCGGCGCCGGCCTGCGCGTCATCCTGTGCGTCGGCGAGAGCGAGGCGCAGTACGTCGCCGGCGAGACGCAGGCGGTCGTCGCGCGGCAGGTCAGCGCCGACCTGGCCGGCGCGCCGCGAGACCGCCTCGTCGATCTCGTCGTCGCGTACGAGCCCATCTGGGCCATCGGCACGGGGCGGCCCGCGACCGGCGACCACGCGACGCGTGCCGCTTCCACGATCCGCGAGGCACTCGGGCGGGCGGGAGTCGACGCGAAGGCGACGCCGATCCTCTACGGCGGCAGCGTCACCGCGGCGGGCGTCGCTGAGTTCGCGCGGGCCGAAGGGATCGACGGCGCGCTCGTCGGCGGCGCGTCGCTGCGCGCGTCCGAGTTCGGCGAGATCGTCGCGGCCTTTGACCGCTAAGTACCGCCCCGTCGTCCTCTGCGTGCTCGATGGCTGGGGGATCGCACCCGACGGCCCCGCGAACGCCGCGACGCGCGCCGATACGCCGCGCCTCGACGAGCTTCTGGCGCGCTACCCGCACGCGCGCCTCGAGGCGAGCGGCACCGAGGTCGGCCTGCCCGCCGGCGTGATGGGCAACAGCGAGGTCGGCCATCTCGCGATGGGCGCCGGCGACGCGGAGCCGCAGTCGTTCGAGGCGATCAACGCCGCGATCGCAGACGGCTCCTTCTACGAGAATGGCGCGCTCCGGGCGGCGTGCGCCGCGGTTCGCGAGCGCGGGACGCTGCATCTCATGGGGCTGCTCTCGACGGGCGGGGTCCACGCCGACATGCGGCATCTCGCCGCGCTCATCGATCTCGCACATCGCGAGGGGGTGCGCCGCGTCGTCGTTCACGCCTTCCTCGACGGAAGAGACATGCCGCCGCGCAGCGCGCTCGAGCTGCTGCCAGCGGTCGGCGCGCCGATCGCCACGGTCCACGGCCGCTTCAACGCGATGGACCGTGACCGGCGCTGGGACCGGACGCAACGCGCGTTCCGCGCGATCGTCGACGCGATCGGCCCCCGCGTCGCGACCGCGGCGGAGGCGGTCGACGCCTGCTACCGCGACGCCGAGTGCCGGGACGAGCTCATGGAGCCGCACGTCGTGGGACAGGGCGCGCCGGTCGCCGATCGCGACTCGGTCATCTTCTTCAACTTCCGCGCGGACCGCGCGCGCCAGCTGACGTGGGCCTTCCTCCAGCCGGATTTCGCCGGGTTCCCGCGCGAGCGCGTTCCCGTCGACCTGGCCTTCGTGACCATGACCGAGTACAACCTTGAGCTGCCGAACGTCCTCGTCGCGTTCCCGCAGGCCCAGGTGACGCCGATCGCCGAGCTGATCTGCGACGAGGGGCTGCGCCAGCTTCACGTCGCCGAGACCGAGAAGTACGCGCACGTGACGTACTTCTTCAACGGCGGTCGCGAGGAGCCCTTCCCCGGCGAGGACCGCGTGCTCGTGCCGTCGCCGAAGGTCGCCACCTACGACGAGCGTCCCGAGATGAGCGCCGCGCAGGTCGCGGACGCGGTCGTCGACGCGATCCGCTCCGGGCGCTACGACTTCGCGATCGTGAACTTCGCGAACCCCGACATGGTCGGCCACACCGGGGTGGTCGAGGCCGCGCTGCGGGCGATGGCCGCGACCGACGTCGCGGTCGGACGCGTCGTCGACGCGACGCTCGCCGCAGGCGGCTGCCTCATCGTGACGTCGGATCACGGCAACGTCGAGGAGATGACCTTCTCCGACGGCGGCACGAACACGCAGCACTCGACGAACCCGGTGCCGGTGATCTTCGTCGCCGCCGATGCGGGTCGCGACGCGCTCCGCGATGGCGGCCTGCGGGACGTCGCGCCGACGCTGCTGACTCTGCTGGGCCTGCGCGTGCCCGAGCGCATGGCCGGACGCGATCTGCTGAGCCGCGCTTGACCCGAGGGCGCGTCGCGTGGGCCGCGTTCGCCGCGCTCGCCGGCGCACTCGCGGCGATCACGATCTCGCGATGGCTCTGGGCGCTGACGCTCGACGGGCCGGTGCTCTACGGCGAGGGCGCGGTCGCGCACGCCGCGCTCCTGGCGCGCGACCGCGTCGAGTACTACGTGGGCGCCGCGGTCGACGGCGGCCCGCTCCGTCCGATCTTCACGGCCGCGAACTACCCGCCGCTGTACTTCCATGTCGCCGGGCTCGGCGATCCGTTCGTCGCCGGCCGCATCGCGAGCATCGCCGCGACGCTGCTCGTCGCGACGACGATCGCCTGGCGCGCGCGTCGCGCCGGACCGTTGGTCGCCATCGCGCTCGCGGCCGCCTGGATCGCGTCGTTCCCCGTGGCCGTTTGGGGGCCCGCGATCAAGCCGGACCTCGTCGCACTCGCGCTCACCGTGGGGGGCGTGCTCGCCCTCGCCTCGGCGCCGCGCCGTGCCGTGCTTGGCGGCGTCCTGCTGGCGCTCGCGGTCGCGACGAAGCCGACCGCGGCGCTGCCCGCGCTCGCGCTCGCGGGTTGGCTCGTACGTGCGGACCGCGCGGCCTTCGCGCGGTATCTCGCGGGCGGCCTCGTCGGCGCGGTCGCCGCGCTCGTCGCGTTCCCGGAGCTCGGTCCGTTCAAGCTCGTGGTCCTGCACGTCGTCACGTGGAACGGGCTCCCGTGGAGCGCGGAGCAGGCGCTCGCGCTTCTGCTCGTCGGCGTCCTCACGCTCGGCGTGCCGATCGGCGTCGCGGCGCTCGCGCGCGCGCCGCGCGGCCCTATCGCTGCCTACGCCATCGGCGCTCTCGGGATCGTCGCGCTCGGCGGACGCGAGGGAGCGACGATCAACTACCTCCTCGATCTCTCCGCCGCCGCGGCGCTCGCGCTGGCCGGCGTCGCGACGCGTCTGCGTGCGAGCTCGGTTTTCCCGCTCGCTGCCGCCGCGCAGCTCGTCGTCGGGATCGCGCTCTTCGATCCGTTCGGCACGGCCGATCTATTCCGCCCGCTGCCGTCCGCTGAGCAGCTTGGCAAGCGCGCGCCGACGACCGGCGCGTGGGGCGATCCCGCGCGCATCGCGGTGGTGCGCAGGCTTCCGGCCGGCGCGGCGCTCGTGGAGGACTCTGGGCTGCTGCTCGCCGTGGGCCGCGAGCCCGTGGTCGACGACGTGTTCCTCTGGTCGCGCCTTCTCGCCACCGGCATCTCGTTCGCCGAGGGCGATCTCGTGATCAGATCCGTGGCGGATGCGCGGTATTCGTCGATCGTGAGCGAGGCCGACCTCGAACGGCTCGACGACGCGCCCGCGTACGAGCGCCAGCGCTGGCATCCGCGTCTCGTTGCGGCGATCCTCGAGCGCTATCGGCTCGATCGGGTCGATGCCGGCCTGCGTGTCTACGTTCCGAAGAACCGATAGGACTCGGAACTGGCGTTCCTGCGGCCTGCTGCTTCGCAGTAGAATCGACGTCCCCGATGGATCTTCTTGAGGTCGCCCAGATGGTAATCGCCGTCGCCGTCGCGACGGCGATCCTCCTTCAGGCGCGCGGCACAGGACTCGGCGCGACGTTCGGCGGCGAGTCCACCGCGTACCGCAGCCGTCGCGGTCTCGAGCGCACGCTCTTCCGTCTCACGATCATCCTCATCGTCGTGTTCGTGATCATCTCGCTCGTTGGTGCCCGTAACGCGGCCTGACGACCGGTGACCCGGCGCGACAAGGCGATCGTCCTCGCGCTGATCGGCCTTCTCGTTCTCACGAGCGCAGGCGCGGTCGTGCTCGACCGGACCGTCGTCCCGCTGGCCCCGGCGTACGGCGGTACGTACGTCGAGGGCATCGCGGGCGTGCCGCAGTACCTGAACCCGATCATCGCGTCGACGAACGTCGACCAGGACGTGTCGGCGCTCGTGTTCAGCGGGCTCACGCGCTACGACCGCGACGGCATGATCGTGCCGGACCTCGCCGAGTCGTTCCGCACCGATCCGGATGGCAAGGTCTGGCGCTTCACGATCCGCGCCGACGCGACGTGGCACGACGGCGCCGACGTCACGGCCGACGACGTCGTCTACACCGTCGGACTCCTGCAGGACAAGGCGTACGTGGGCCCGTACAGCGACGCGTTCCGTGGCGTGAACGTGGCGCGCCTCGATGAGAAGACGGTCACGTTCACGCTGCCCGATGCGTACGGCCCGTTCGCGGACAGCACGAGGGTCCCATTGCTGCCCTCGCACGTCCTCACCGGTGTCCGGTACGCCGACCTGGCGCGGCATCCGTTCACCAAGCATCCGATCGGCACGGGGCCGTTCCGCTTCGCCGATGCCGACGCGCGCCAGCTCGTGCTCACCCGCTACGACGACTTCTATCGCACGAAGCCGGCGCGGTCTCGCGCGTACCTCGACAAGGTCATCCTGCGCTTCTTCCGCGATCCGTCCGAGGCGCTCGCGGCGCTCGCGCGCGGCGAGATCGACGGCACCGGTGGCCTGAGCACGGTCGATGCCGAGCGCGCGCGCAGCCTGAAGGACACGAGCCTGTACAGCCTCCCGACGAACGACTTCACCGCGCTGTTCCTGAACGCGCGGCCCGAGAAGGCCCTCTTCCGCGACCGCGTCGTGCGGCAGGCCATCGCGACGGCGATCGATCGCGGCCGTGTGCTGCAGGTCGCCGCGGACGGGCGGGGAAGGGTCGCCGACGAGTTCGTCCCGCCGAGCTCGTGGAGCTACGTGAAGGACGTGCGCCGCTACCCGTACTCGGTCGAGGAGGCCCGCGCGATGCTCGATGAGGCCGACTGGAAGGACCACGACGGCGACGGCGTGCGCGACAAGGGCGGCGTCGCGCTGAAGTTCACGATCACGAGCTCGGACGAGCCGGCGCGCTTCGCGGCGGCGCAGCAGGTCGCGCAAGATCTCGTCGCCGCGGGCATGCGCGTCGACGTGCGGGCTGTGCCGTTCGCGGAGCTCGTGGACAGGGTCGCGCGGCAGCGGGCGTTCGATGTCCTGCTGGTCGGCATCAACCTGGGCAACGATCCCGACCCGTATCCCTTCTTCCACTCGAGCCAGGTGAAGGACCCGGGCGACAACTTCTCTGGGTTCGCGACGCTGCCGATCGACCGCGCGCTTGAGGCGGCGCGGCGCACGTACGACCAGCGGATCCGCCGCGATCTCTACACGCCGGTGTTCCAGGCCATCGCGACGGAGGTGCCGGTCGTGTTCCTGTACTTCTCCGATTATCTGTACGCGCAACGCCGCTTGGTCTATGGCCTCAAGATCGCGCCGATCAGCGAGCCGACGCAGCGGCTATGGAACTCGGAGGACTGGTATGTGAAGACCGCCCCGCGGCGTTGACGTCGCGGGCTTATGCCTCAGATTCGCACCCAATTCCCTCGCTTGACTCCTCGACGCCTGAGCAGGCCTCCGCGGTCTAAAATGGATATCACGCCGACGTAGCCGAATCGGTTTAGGCGCCACTTTCAGGGAGTGGTTCGCGCAAGCGAGTGGGGGTTCGAGTCCCCCCGTCGGCACAGCCCGCTCAATACCCCATCGCGACCGACGGCTTCAGGCGATTCACGCCCGCACGCAACAGCCCGTCCGCATCGACTGCGATCGCGTTCGGGCGACCGAACCAGCCCGACCCGATCGACTCCTCGCGCACGACGAGGTCGTGGCCCATCGCCGCGAGCTCGCGGCGCACCTCCTCGCGGACGCGCGCGTCGATCATCGTCTGCCGGCCCTCGCAGTGGACGCGCGGTCGGTTGACCGCCGCCTGCGGGCCGTCGCCATGGTCGACGAGGTTCACGATCGTCTGGAGCACCCCGGTGATGACCTTGCGCCCGCCCGGCGAGCCGGCCGCGAACGACGGCCGCCCGTCGCGCAGTGCCAGGACCGGCGCGGGCGCCCACAGGATCCGCTTGCCCGGCGCGATCGAGTTCGCGCGTCCCGGCACCGGATCGAACCAGGTCATGACATCGGCGAGCACGATGCCCGTGCCGCGCGGGACGACGCCCGAGCCGTAGCCCTGCCCGAGCGTCGCGGTGAGCGAGACCATCGTGCGCTGGGCGTCGATGGCGCAGATGTGCGTCGTGTGCGCGGCGTCGGCGCCGACGGCGACGGCGGCCTGCCCGGCGCGCGCCGGGTCGATCGAGCGGCGCAGCTCGGCCGCGTACTCCTTCGACGCGATTCGCCCGAAGGGCACGCGCGTGTACTGCGGGTCGGCGAGCTGCGTGAGGCGATCGGCGAACGCGCGGCGTGACGCTTCCGCGATGAGGTGCAGGCTCGCGGTGCCGCTCTGCTCGAGCTCGCCGAGCGGGAAGCCCTCGAGGAGGTTGAGCGCCTCGACGACGGTGATCCCGCCGGACGCCTCCGGCACGGTGACGAGCATCCGGCCCCGGTAGTCGCATGTGAGCGGCGCGAGCTCTCGCGGTCGGAACGCGCCGAAGTCCTCGCGCGTCAGGATCCCGCCAAGCGCGCGCACGTCGTCGACGATCGCGTCGACGATCGGTCCGCGGTAGAACGCCTCCGCCCCACCATCCGCGATCGTCTCGAGCGTGCGGGCGAGATCCGGCTGGACGACGCGGTCGCCCGACTCGAGCCCGAGCGCCGAGCGATAGGGCATGCCACCTTCCTTGAAGAAGACGCGCTTCGCCTCCGCGTTCGGCCAAAGGCGGTCCGCGCATGCGGCGGTCGCGAGCGCCAGGTAATAGTCGATCTCGAAGCCATCGCTCGCGAGCGCGATCGCCGGCTCGAGCGCGCGCCGCAGCGTGAACGTGCCGTAGCGCGCGAGGGCGAGCTCCATCGCGCCGACCATTCCCGGCACGCCGACGGACCGCGGTCCGGCGTTGTTCTCGTTGCCGACGGTCGCGGGCCAGCCGTACATACCCGCGGTCCCCGAGCCGGCCACGCGGAACATGTCCTCGCGCGCGGCGAGGGGCGCGGTCGTGCTGCCGTCGATGACCGCGGTGCGTCCATCCGCGGCGCGGATGACCGCGACCGCGACGCCGCCCACGCCGCTCGTGAACGGTTCGACAATGCCCATCGCGAACGCCGCGGTGACCGCGGCATCGACCGCGTTGCCGCCCGCGCGCAGCGCGTCGAGGCCCGCGCCTGCCGCGAGCGGCTGATCCGCGGTGACCATTGCGCGCTCGGCGACGGCCTCCGTCTTCTCGATGAGCCACTCGCTGCGCTCGCGCGGCACGGGCCCGAGCATACGAATACCATCGCCGCCGTGCCGGAGCGCGACGTTCGCGGTGTGTGGATCTCCGTCGACATGGCGGGCATCGGCGGGATCGCCGCGTACAGGCAGGTGATGATGACCGGCGTCGAGTACCAGGCGACGCTCGCGATGGTCCATCTCGCGCCCGCCGCGGTGCCGCCGGAGCAATGACCTCGAGCGCCGACGCCGTCATCATCGGCGGCGGCGTCATCGGAGCGTCCATCGCCTACCACCTCGCGCGTCGCGGCATGCGACGCGTGGTCGTTCTCGAGCGCGACAGGCTCGGCTCCGGCTCGACCAGCAAGAACGCCGGCGGCGTGCGGCTGCAGTTCTCGACCGAGATCAACGTGCGGCTCTCGCAGCGATCGATCCCGAAGCTCGAGAGCTTCGCCGACGAGATGGGCGTCGACCCGCAGCTCCACCAGGTCGGCTATCTGTTCCTCATCACCGAGGAGCGCGACGTCGCGCCGTTCGAGCGCTCGCTGGAGCTGTGGGCGCGACTCGACGTTCCGGCGAAGCGCCTCACGCCGCGCGAGGCGGGCGCGCTCGTCCCGTCGCTCGTCGTGGACGACGTCCGCTTCGCGACGATCTGCATGAAGGACGGCTACGTCGATCCCTCGAGCATGCTGCGCGGCTACGTCGCGCGGGCGCGCGAGCTCGGCGTGATCTTCCGCGAGGCGGCCCCCGTCACGGCGATCGAGCGCGATCATGGCCGGATCGCGTCGGTGCGCGCAGGCGGGGAGAGCGTCGCATGCGAGCGCGCGATCGTCGCCGCGGGCCCATGGTCCAGGCAGGTCGGCGCGCTCGCCGGCGTCGAGCTTCCGATCGATCCATTGCGCCGGCACGTCTTCATCACCGAGGCTGCACCGGGGCTCCCGGCCGAATTCCCGCTGACCATCGAGTTCGCGACCGGCCTGTACCTGCATCGCGAGTCGGGCGGCGTCCTGCTCGGTATGGCGGATCCGAACGACCGGCCGGGCAGCTTCGACGACTCGGTGAACTGGGAGTTCCTGCCGCGGGTCGTCGAGCGCGCGCTCGCACGCGTGCCCGCGCTGGAGCACACGTCCATCCGCACCGGCTGGGCGGGCTTCTACGAGGACACGCCGGACAAGCACCCGATCGTCGGGGCCATCGACGGCGTCGACGGCCTCTTCTGCGCCGCCGGCTTCTCCGGCCACGGCGTCATGCACGCGCCCGCGGCGGGCGAGCTGCTCGCGGAGCTCATCGTCGATGGCCGCGCATCGCTCGATCTCCGCTCGCTGCGCTACTCGCGCTTCGCCGAGGGCGACCTCGCGGTCGAGCACAACGTCATTTGAATCTCTCGCTGTTCTTCCTCCTCGTCGCGCTCGGGCTCGTGCTCGGCGCCGCGCTCCTGCTCCTCGCGGTCGTGCTGCGCCGTGGACGCGGTGGCACGAACGTGTTCCTCGCGGTCTTCCTCATCGCGCTGGCCATCGGCGTGTGGATCACCGCGATCCGCTCCCCGCTGAACGTGCCCTGACAAACTACGAGGGGGCTTCGCCCCTCATCGCTGGCACCGGGTGCCAGCGATGCCACCCAGCGGAACTCGAACCCCCACGCGCGCTCTAAACTTCATCGATGTTCACCCGTGATGAGGTGCGCCTCACCAGCCTGTCCTCCTGCGCCGGCTGAGGGGCGAAGCTGGGCCCCGGCCCGCTGGCGCAGGTCCTGCGCCCCCTCGCCAAGCAGCCCGTCCCACCGCAGCTGCTCGTCGGCCTGGAGTCGAGCGACGACGCCGCGGTCTATCAGGTCGCGCCCGACGAGGCGATCGTCCAGACGCTGGATTTCTTCCCGCCGATCGTCGACGACGCGTACGCGAGCGGCGCGATCGGCGCGGCGAATGCGATGTCGGACGTGTTCGCGATGGGCGGCGAGGTCCTGTTCGCGCTGAACATCGCGGCCTGGCCGGAGGATCTCTCGCTCGATCTGCTCGAGACGCTGTTCCGCGGCGCGGTCGACAAGGTGCGAGAGGCCGGCGGTGTCATCGCCGGTGGCCACACGGTGATCGACCGCGAGCCGAAATTCGGCCTCGCCGTCACCGGACGCGTGCGGCCCGACCGGATGCTGCTGAAGTCGTTGCTGCGCGAGGGCGACGCGCTCTGGCTCACGAAGCCGATCGGCACCGGCCTGCTCACGACGGCGCACAAGCAGGGCGATCTCGCGCCGGAGGACCTCGCCTCGACCGTCGCGTCGATGGTCGCGCTGAATCGCTCCGCCGCGCGCGCGGCCGTGGCGGCGAACCTACATGCCGGCACGGACGTCACCGGCTTCGGGCTCGCCGGACACGCCCACGAGATGGCCGAGCGCTCGGGCGTCAAGATCGTCATCCACGCGGACGCGGTGCCGATCCTGCCCGGCGCGCGCCTGCACGCAGAGCGCGGCGTTTCCTTCGGCGGGATGGAGCGCAATCGCTCCTTCTATCTGACCGGGGAGCGCGTGCGCCTCGAAGGGCTCGACGCGGCGACCGAGTCGCTGATGCTCGACCCGCAGACCTCGGGCGGACTGCTGCTCGGGGTGCCGGCCGCCCACGCGGCGGCGTGGGACGCGGCGCGCGCCCAGCACGGCGTGGAGGCGACGCGCATCGGTGAGGTCGTCGCGGGCAGCGGCGTGACCGTCCTGGCCTCTTGACGGACGCGGCGCAGGCCGCGGAGGTCGTCGAGGAAACGCAGCCGCGCCCCGCGGGCCGCGCCGCGGCGCTCGCGCTCCTCAGCCCCGCGCGCGCCGCCTTCACCCTCGCCTGGCCGGGGATCGTCGAGCAGCTCATCCGCGCGAGCGGCCAGGCCGTGGTATTCGCGTTCGTCGGCCACCTCGGCGCGGTCTCGACCGCGGCGATGGGTGCCGCTCTCCAGTTCACGTTCCTGCTCTTCCCGATCTTCAACGCGCTGTCGATCGGCACGGTCGCGCTCGTGAGCCGCCGGCTCGGCGAGGGGAGGCCTAACGAAGCCGACCGCATCGTCCGGCAGTCGCTCCTCCTCGGCGCGATCCTCGGGATCGCGTCCGGCGTCGCGTTCGCGGTGTTTGCCGAGCCGTTGCTTGGGCTCATCGGCGCGGCGCCGGATGTCGCGGCGGTCGGCGCGCCCTACCTGGCCCTTGTCGGCGGGCTGAATGTGTTCCAGACGATCTCGATCATCGGCATGGCCGCCGTCCGCGCCGCGGGCGACATGCGTACGCCGATGATCTTCTCGGCGGCGTTCTCGCTCCTCAATGTGCCGTTCACGTACCTGCTCATGAACGCCGCCGGGCTCGGCGTCCTCGGCGCCGCGATCGGGCTCGTCCTGACCATGGTGCTCTTCGCGCTCGCGACGGTCGTGATCCTGTGGCGCGGTCACGCCGGGCTCACCATCGCGGGCGGACCGTGGAGCATCTCGCGCGAGCGCCTGCGCACGCTGCTGGCGATCAGCCTGCCGTCGGCCGCGGAGTCCCTGCTGTTCAGCGTCGGCATCCTCGCGCTCAGCGGGCTCGTATTCCGCCTCGGCACGGAGGCGTACGCGGCGCATCAGATCATCAATCAGCTCGAGTCGCTGTCCTTCCTGCCGTGCATCGGATTCGCGGCGGCCGCGAGCTCGCTCGTCGGTCAGGCGCTGGGGATGGGTCGCCCCGGGCGCGCGATGCACGTCGGCTGGGCGGCGGCGCGCATGGCCGCGCTCTGGACGACGGCGGCTGGGCTGCTGCTCGTCGTGTTCCCAGGAACGTTCATCGGGATCTTCACGTCGGATCCGGGTGTTGTCGTGGCCGGCACCGGCAGCATGGTGATCATCGGCCTCGCGCAGCCGGCGCAGGCGGTGATCTTCACGATCGGCGGTGCGCTGCGCGGCGCAGGCGACACGCGCTTCACGCTCACCGCGTCGATCATCAACTGGTTCGTCGTGCGCTTCCCGCTCGCCGTGCTCTTCGCGTTCCCGCTCGGTCTCGGGCTCGCGGGCATATGGCTCGCGATCGTCGTGGACTACGTGGTGCGGGCGGGCCTCATGGCATTCCGGTTCCACGGCGGCCGCTGGCAGCGGCTGGTGTATTGATCGGATCGGTGCCCAGGGGGGGAGTCGAACCCCCACGCCCTTTCGGGCACAAGCCCCTCAGACTTGCGAGGCTGCCATTACTCCACCTGGGCGTTGCTCGGCGATTTTATCAGTCGCTCAGCAAACGAGTCGATTCCGTCTCGTTGCTCTGAGATTCTGTCCGGCTAACTGCTCTGTGATTCTGTCCACCCAGGGGAGCGCGAAGGAGGTGGTAGAGGAACGGATCCGGCACGTCGATCGCTCCGAGCACCAGACTCTTCCGCTGCATCAGTCCGATGGACAGCAGCCAGCGGTATATCGCGTACACGTTTGACTACCAGCGCGTGCGACACGACTCGTCGGGTCATCCATGAC
>Ga0209824_10001735_pt1 | contig 11863 bp, 8 predicted proteins | sample VDWuncwatermetaG_FD_184124 | JGI IMG/M metagenome (GOLD analysis project Ga0209824, IMG submission 184124) | Wastewater microbial communities from Netherlands to study Microbial Dark Matter (Phase II) - VDW unchlorinated drinking water (SPAdes)... ... | reverse complement strand
CCCCCCTGACGAGTTGCCGCTCCCAGAGGAACCGCCCCCGCTCGAGGAGCCGCGTGCGCCTGCCGAGGCTCGGCTCCCGCTGGACCGACTCGAGGCAGCGCTCGACCCGCCAGCTCCTCGAGCTCCGGCCGCGCCTTCACGCCCTCCTGAGGACCGCCCTTGACGCAACTCTGCCAGATCCTCTAGCTCCTCGAGTTTCTCTTCCAAGGGGGCAATCGCACGCTCGTGCCGTTTCTTCAATCCTTCGAGCCGCGTGACCTTGCCCTTCAGGCTGGACGCTCGGGTCTTGGGGTCGGAGGTAAGTTCGCTCTGGGTGCTTTGGATCTCTCCCTGAAGCGACGTGATGGCCTGTCGGTGTTGGTCGATCTGGGCCTTCAGGCCCTCAGCCCGCTGGTCGACCCCGGCCGACGCCGTGGACATGCCCCCCAGGAGCAATCCGATTCCCACGCAGACCTCAGACCATCGCACACGCCGCATGGATCCTCCAATAACGGTTGTTCCGCTGGACGACATGCTGCTTCTTGTGTGACGGCTCACACCGCCACAGCCTCACTATGATTATGCCTGGTGTGACTCCTGCTTGGCAAGCTAGGGGAGCAAGGGACTCCTGACCCGGTAGAACGAAACCGCGGCGCTGGGCACGTGAGCCAGCGTGGAGGTGGCCGAAACGCACACCTCAGCCATCCGGGTTAACGCTTCTTCGACAGGGGTTCACGGATGATCCGCCGGGTGCCGGGTATTGACGGAAGGGTGCGGCACTACCTGCACCGTGCCCGAGGGCCAGTGGACTTCCACCTGATCAACCGTCGCGGTGTCGCCCAACCCAAACTCAAGCTCTAGGCTCTGGTGCGAGCAGTAGCCGGAGCCGGAGGCCACGTCGCGTAGCCAGCGCTTGCCTTGCGCGGTCACGAAAACTCGCGCGCCGATGGCGCTGCGATTGCTCTTCGTCCCTTGGAGGAGAACCTTCAGCCAGTGCTGGGGTGGCGAATCGTTGCGAAAGATGGCGGCCTCCCGCGTCGTGGACACCACGACCATGTCGACATCGCCATCGTTGTCGATGTCCCCCGTCGCCACTGTGCGGCTGATGTCGTCGAGGAGGACCGGGCTCTTTTCCAGTTTCCGAAATGGCTGCCCCGGGACCCCCGGGTTCATAAACAGGCAGTTCGTGTTGTAGCCATCCCACGAGAGGTCGCCGATCTTGGGGATGTGGGCGAGATCGATGTCCAGGTTGCCGCGGGCATCCAGCAATGGGAGGAGCGCCTCCACGTCGCGCGCTGAGGGGGAGGTCTCCCCCGTGAAGGCGCGGATGAGCGCTTCCGCGTGCTGTCGCAACGCGAACGACTGGCTCGCGGCTGGAGGCACCGACGGGGGCGATCCGCCGCCTGCCGCAGGGACGACGGGGCGGTCGGCCATGGCGTGCTGGAGCCCCTCCATCACACCGCCCCACATCGTTGCGCAGTAGTCCGCGGGTTTCTCACCGCGAGTCCAGCCATTCGCCACGTAGATATCCAGCCAGCCGTCGTTGTTGAAATCGGCAAGGACGGAGCCCCAGGCCCATGAACCATCGTCCACCTTGAGCGGGGGCGCCTCGTTCTTAAACGTTCCATCCGGCTGTTGGATCAGCAGGGTGTTGCCGGAGACGCCGCGCTCGAATACGGTCCGGACGACGGGCGGAAGCGTGGAAAACTCGGCGTGGTTCTCCTGCATCAGCCGGTGCGCTGAGTGGGAGTACATGTTGCCCACCAGCAGGTCGAGGCGGCCGTCGTTGTTCACATCTCCCCAGAAGACCGACATCCCGTAGCCCGGGTCTAGATAGCCCATCTCAGCCGTCATCTCGGTGAACGTCCCGTCCCCGTTGTTGCGATAGAAGCGGTTGAGGCCGAAATCGTTCGCAACGTAGAGGTCCTGGTCGCCGTCGCCGTCGTAGTCCGACCACGCCGATGCCAGAGAGAGGTCGGCGGAGCCCAGCCCCGCCTGGACGGCGACGTCGGTAAACGTCCCATCTCTGTTGTTGCGGTAGAGCACGTTGCGCTGTCTGAGGATCCCACCCTGCGATTCCTCCGGGTCGCCGTGAAGCTGCAAGTTGAGATGCAGGCGGTTGTTGAGGAAGATCCCGTAGTTGCAGACGAAGAGATCCAGCCAGCCGTCGTTGTTGTAATCCACCATGTTCACCGACTGAGCAATCCCGCCATGGGCCACCCCGGCCCTCTCCGCGACTTCTTCGAACTCCCACCGCCCCCGGTTCAGAAAGAGGTGGTTGGGTCCGTTGACGACCCCGACGTATATGTCAACGGTGCCATCGTTGTTCACGTCGCCGAGCGCGACCCCCTGCGCCATGAGCATGGGGCCCCGCAACAGGAGCACGGGGTGCTTGGGCGCGGGGCGGAATTTGCCATGCCCATCGCCCTTGAAGAGGTGCAGCTTGCCGGTATCGCAGATGAGAAGATCTGGTTTCCCGTCGCCGTCGAGATCCTCCAGCGCCACGCCCGCATGGTGCTGCCACACCATGGAGCCGTGGTAGAGCGCGAAATCCGGCGAGCTGACCGGCGAGATCATGGGCAACTTCTGCGGCGCGACGTGGACGCCCGCCTCGTCGGTGATGTCGGTGAAGACCGGACCGGACGTCGCGGCGGCATGGGCGGGCAGCCCGTCATCGAGGAGCAGCGCACCGAGCACCAGCGCGGTCATTGCGCGACCGACTCCAACCCAAGACGTCTGCCGCTTGACGATTCGTTCGCTCAGGTGGTCATCCTCCAGTCGTCGTGAACTGTGCACGCCTGCCGCGCGCTGCGGTCGCGCCTCGCCGCTCGCCACAGCAACCGCAAGGTCGGCCGCTCGATGAGCCGAGCCGCGGGCATGCCAGGAATAACACTGCTGGCCTTCATGGGATTGTTGTTGAGCGGATCCCCAAGCACTCAATTGCCTGAGAGGACAACTCATTATACTACGACGACGCCTTGCTCGACACACCTGCCACGAGCTGACCGTCGTTGAGAGGCGGGGGGCGCGAGGTCCTAGGGTAATTAGAGATAGACGCCGTATGGGGAAACGATTCAACGCGGTTACAGCTTCGTGACAATTACGGAGTTTCAAAAAAGACGAAGCCGTTACCCATTAAAGAATAACGGCCTGCGTCAGGTTAAAAACGGGGGCGACGGGGCTCGAACCACATGGAGAGGGCGGGGGCCCAGAAAAAAGATGTTACACGCTCTTGCGCGCTGACTGGCCTAGACCAGTGACAATGGCCAGGAAGAGTCCACTGAATCCAATAGGGTACTGGTGGTTATGCAAGCCGCCAAAGCGTCCCGAGCAGGCTTTGTTAGCACAGTGTTAGCACAGACAGAAAAAGGGCCTACGGCGAGTTGCCGTAAGCCCTTGTCGGAGAATGGTAGCGGGGGTTGGATTTGAACCAACGACCTTCGGGTTATGAGGCGAGGGGGATTACTGCAGAACGTTCAGGGCAAGAGACGTGGGAGGTTGATCCTGATTGTCGGTGATGGCTGGTAGTTCCCGAAGGTGAGCGGTCTATCAGGAAGCTGGCGTTGCGGAATCGAAACGATCTTGCGGGTGGTTGATGCTGATTGATCCTGGTGAAGCAGGTTGCGTTAGCACACCGTTAGCACGGACGGGTCATGTGAGCCGAACACCAGGGCATCCAGCCGCTCACCGATGTACTGCTGGGTCTCAGGGAGCAGATGACCGTAGCGATCCAGCGTCGTCTGAATCGACGCATGGCCTAGTTGAGCCTGGATCGCTTTCACGTTGACACCCTAGGGGAGCAGGAGCGTCGTGAAGGTGTGCCGCAGGTCATGGAAGCGGATGTGCCGCAGCCCAGCACCGTAGTGTCGGCAAGAATTCCCGATGGATCATGTTGTTCGGGTCCATCGGTGTGCCTTCTCCTGACAGGAGCGTGTCTCAAGGACTTGCTTCTCGCCAGCTCAGGATGCTGACCCGAAAGGGATCACCCCGTCTCGGGGGGTTCAGGGCTTCGTCGTAAAGGTTGAGGGCTTCGTCATAATGGATGTCCCCGCGCCCGCGCGCGATGATCTCTCGGCCCATGACTGCACCATAGAGATCGCCGTTGCCTGAGATTTCGACAGTCGCATTCGGCGCAACGAGTTTTGCAAACAAATCGGCATCTCCACTGATCGAGACATGAGTACCTTTTACGTAGAGGGCGAGATTGGTGGGCAGCTGAGATGCGGTGTCGATCTCTCCTTTTCCCGAGATCTGCACATCCTCTTCGACGTACACCTCGGCTGGGCCGGTAAAGACGAGTGTGCCGTTCCCAGAAATTCGCATGTCATGAAATCGATAGAGGCCACCCGCTAATGTCACAACCTCATGGCCCGAGATGGAGAGGCGCCCCCCATCGGGGAGCATGGGAATTTCGACCGTTTCCATGGGAGCTTCCATGTCGGCGACGCTGACAGATCCGCTGATCGAGGTCCATTGCTCCGGGACCCGCCACAGGGTCGTTTCTGGATCGCTGCCAGGACCTAATACGATATCGCCATGAATCGTCACCCCACCCACCAAGGCAACCGCCTTTTCCTCATGCCCGTTGGTGCAGATGCGGAGATTCCCGTTGGCTGCTCCCTCAGGGTACGGCCCTCGGCGGGAATCGTAACTGTCCACCCTGAGGCTCCTTCTGCCCTCTTTTCTGATGTTGACATGGTCCCAGCCATCGAACCATACCGACTGGACTCCCAAGACCCCATAGCCAGGACCAGTTCCCTTGGTCACTTGCACGACGGTCTCAATCGTCCGTGCGGCATAGTCGATGGCGGTCGGGTTGTTCGAGGGATAGAACCCAGTCGACCGAATCATTCGACGTGAAGGACCATCTGGCGCCACCTCGATCGCATACCCACCCAAGCGATTCCCCAGCGCTGTGTAACTGGCACCCGTGTAATGTGGATCAGTCCGAAGCGCTTGGATCGCGACGTCGAGTCCCGACTCGCTCAGGTGGAACACGCGTGCAACATCCACCGACAGACGGCTGGACCGCTGTTCGATCACGGAGCGTGTCAGCATCCCGCCGCTCAACATAGCCAGCATTCCAATCATGAGTAATACAAGAATGAAGGTGCTCCCTCGTTGATGGATGTCACGTCCCTCCTTCCTCAAGCACCCGACCCCAGGGGACGTTCTCCTGTGCGCGCGATCCGCGATCAACGCATCGCGGGTACGATCCGGATTGAATCTATTCCTTTCAGAGGCCTGCCAGACAGCGTGAGGCCTTTGAGGATACCTTGCGTATCGCCGGACTCGAACGCCGTTTTCTGGGTGTCAAAATGACACACCAGATCGAGTCGGCCATCTCCGTTCACATCCTCTGCGCTGCAAAATGCCAGACTCAGCTCACTGCCCAGCCGACCGAACGTCAGGGTGCTTTGTCTGACAACGTCCGGCGCCGAAAACCCACGGCTGGACAGAATGGCCACCGGGATCTTCCCCCGACTCTTCGGGTTGATGGGATTCTCAACCGACCCCGGTTTGATGTCGATGGCCACCGTCAGCGGAGCCTGGGTTGGTTTGATCGCGTATTGCAACAGCAGCAGGTCGGATTGACCGATGAGGTTCCCTCCCTCCGCAAAGCTCTTCGACTCGCCAACAACATAGACGTGGGAGCCAATCCGTTGCACGGCCCACGCGACATCGTCGTCCTTCCCCCCGTAGTAGCGGCTAGAGAGGACGGAGCCATCGGCTGGATCCATCTCGAGAAGAACCACGTCTTGCTTGCCGGCCCCGAAGCTTGTCGTTGTCCCCACGACGTAGAGCCGTTGGCCCTCGGGGGGAGTTCGTGCGTGGTCGTTGACGGTGATCCCGTAGGCCAGGTCATCTCCTGCGCCACCCCATGTCTTGCTCCACAAGAGGGCACCGTCCTCATTGTATTTCATCACCAGGATATCCTTGCCCCCATTGGGGCCGTTCTTGATGGCCCCCGCGATGTAGAGATCCCCGGCTGTTGACTGATAGCGCCTGGAGTGAATCAGGGCCATCTCTCCCCGCCATCCGGGAAGGAATCCTGGTTGGCTGCGGACCCAGATGAGGTTGCCGGCATCGTCATACTTCCAGAGGGCAATCCGCATGGCATTCGAGTCAAAGTACGGATAGTGGGTCAAGCCCGCGACATAGACATAACCATTGAGCGTGGTGGTCGCACTGCCAAAGCTGCTCATAAACCACCCCGCGTTGCCGAGCACCCGACTCCATCGCAGGCTGCCAGAGCCATCGTACTGGGCTAGCACCGCGGTATTATTCGCTCCGTTGGTCTGCGCATAGCCTGCCGCGTAGATGAAGTGGGAGGACCCTGCCCGGTCAGGCCCGTAGGTCACGCCCAAAAAGGATTCATTGCCTCGATACGTAAAGAAATTCGGCTTTGCAACCCACTCGGCACCACCCACCCCTGATCCGGTTGGACCACTCAGCGGAAACCCCACCAGCACGCTCTTGTGTTCCTTGTCTCCAACGCCGTCCTCCGTCTGCGACCAGCTCCTCCCAGCGCAAAAGACCCCACCCCGGGTCCCCACGATGCCATCGAAGACTTCGCTATTGACGTTCCCCGAGCGATTCTCCGCCTTGGGCCATCGGAGTGCCCAGTCGAGCATCGGAGCGCCACCGTTATCGGCCAACTTGTAGTGCAGGGCCAACGCCTGACCTCCCATGACCGCTTCGTCGGCTCCAGACACATACAGCTCAGACGCGTTGTAAAACGAAATCGCCGTCCCGCGTTGGTTGCCGCCTCCTCCATACAAGATCGCCTTTTTAAATTCGAGACCCCCCTGCTCTTCCGCGAGGCACGTTGTGGCCAACACCAGCAAAGTCATCCCGGCAGGGAACGCTCCAAGCCTACGCATAGCTCGTTTCATGACCACTCACCTCCTGGGCTATTCGACAAGGGACAGAAAAAAGAAACCCTATCCGATCCGCTCGGATAGGGAGCTGAGTGACATTCTAATAGTCTGTGTGAGGCAGCTGGCTGCCTTGGCGCATGCCGTAGGCCCTTTAGCTTTGCGACCCACCCTTTCGGATGGTGTGCCTTTCTCAATCCAGACAATATAACTACGTAGAGCAATTCTGAGGGCTAATACTCTGAGGGCAACTCACTGAGGGCTGTTTCTAAGATCAATTACTCTGAGGGACTATTCTGAGGGTGACTCTTGATTACAGCATACCCGATGCAGGACTAGAATTCAAGGGTCCCCGGTCTCCCCGAGCAGTCTCCGGATTTCCTGAAGGAGAATTCCCAAGCGAAAGGGCTTTCCGACTACCGCACACTGCTCCCCTAGAGGCAACCGTTGCCTCGTCACAGAGCCACCAGGTTCGGTCGCGGTGACGAAGATGATCGGGATGCGTCGCGTAGACGACTTACCCTTCAGGCGATGATAGGTCTGTAGCCCATCCAGTCCACCGGGCAGGAGGACGTCAAGCAGTATGATGTCGGGGTGAAACGCCTGCGCCTTGGAGATGGCGGCATCTCCCTGGTTGGCCACGAAGACTTCATAGCCCTTCCGTACTAAAAACTCCTTCAAGAGTTGGCAGGTCTTCGGCTCATCATCCACAACAAGGACCTTCTGGCTCGTCGATTGAGACATCTCGATCATTATAGCAGGCGTTTAAAGAAAGTAGTAAGGCGGGGGCGGGTCCCTGTATTGCTCTGATTGCTCGTCTTGGAGCTTGGTTCGGCTGCTTGCGTTAGCACGCGGTTAGCACGGAGGACAAAAGAGGGCTACAGCGAAGTGCCGTAACCCTCTCTGGAACGAATGGTAGCGGGGGTTGGATTTGAACCAACGACCTTCGGGTTATGAGCCCGACGAGCTACCTGACTGCTCCACCCCGCAGTGAAGTAGGGAAGTTATTATAGGTCGTGCGTCGAGGGGAAGTCAACCCCGTTAGACCTCCGGTCCTCGACGGTACGCTTCCATGCGGCCGGTTCGTTGCGGAGGTCTAACGGGGTCAACGCGTTTTGCCCTTCGACGCGCCGGTATCGAGCGGAATGACAAGCTCGTCAGGCTGGGCGTACTTGAACGTGGTGCGGATGAGTCCTTCGACGTAGGCGGGGTCCGACCGCAGCCGCGCCTCTTCAGCGGTCAACCGCTCCTGGGTTGCCTGGAGCTGAGTGAGCTGCCGGTCGAGCCGATGCTGCTGCACGGTCAGCCGCAGCAACTCGACGGCCCCGGGCCCGAACAGCAGCCCGACCACACTCACGCCAATGAGCCACCCCACCACCTGCCCGCTAGCCGAAGGCTGGCTCACGCGCGATGGTGCGTCGGCCGGCCAAGGTGGCGCGTGAGCCGGTCTGCCGTAGGCAGACCCGGTCAGGTGGTGGGGCCAACGCGTCCGTGGTGCCATCCGTTCGACTCCGGTTCGACTCACTGCGTTCGCTCACCGTCGCTCAGGATGGCCCTGAGCGCGGTTTGTCGAAGGGCCATCGTGTGCCTGCGTAGATCGCCTTTGAGCCGAGCGCCTCCTCGATGCGCAACAGCTCATTATACTTCGCCACCCGCTCGCTGCGCGAGAGCGATCCGGTTTTAATCTGGCCGGCGTTGGTGGCCACCGCGAGGTGCGCAATGGTGACATCCTCAGTCTCCCCCGAACGGTGCGAGATGATCGTCCCGTAGCGCGCCCGCCTCGCCAAGGCGATGGCATCGAGCGTTTCGGTCAGGGTGCCGATCTGGTTGACCTTGATGAGAATCGCATTGGCGATGCGCTCGGCAATGCCGCGGCGAAGCCGCTCCACGTCGGTGACGAAGAGATCGTCCCCGACGAGCTGGAGGCGCGAGCCCAGCGCCTTGGTCATCGCCCGCCAGCCGGACCAATCATCTTCTCCCAACCCATCCTCGATGGAGACCAGCGGATACGTCGACGCCCATCGTTGGTACTGCGCGATGAGGGTCTGCGCGGCGATCGTGCGGCGGGGGGCGCTCTTGAAGAGTCGGTAGCCGCCGTCCCTCGACTCCGCTCGTCCTTCGACAGGCTCAGGACGAGCGTCCTGAGCGGAGCCGAAGGATGCTCGGGACGGCGCCCTGAGCGCAGTCGAAGGGCCGCTGTCGCCGGCCTGCCTGCCCCCGCACGCTTTGCTTCGCAAAGCGAAGCAGCGGGGGCGCAGGCAAGTCCACTCGTTCGCCGCGCAATCGAGCGCGAGCCACACGTGCCGCCCGGGACGGTAGCCGGCACGCTCAATCGCATCCAGGACGACGCGGAGGGCCTCCTCATTCGAACGGAGGTTCGGCGCGAACCCGCCCTCATCCCCGACCGCCGTGGTCTGGCGCTTCGCTTTCAGGAGCTTCTTGAGCGCCGCGAAGACTTCGGCGCCCATGCGGAGCGCGTCAGAGAACGTGCGGGCCCCGATGGGCATGATCATGAACTCCTGGATGTCCAGCGTGTTGTCCGCATGGGCGCCGCCGTTGACGATGTTCATCAAGGGAATCGGCAGGACGCGCGCCCGGCGGCCGCCGAGCGACCGGTACAAGGGCAGGCCGCGGCTTGCGGCCACCGCCTTGACTGCAGCGAGGGACACCCCGAGGATCGCGTTGGCGCCGAGGCGGGCTTTGTTCGGGGTGCCGTCGAGCGCGATGAGCCGCGCATCGAGCCGCCGTTGGTCGGAGACCTCGAAGCCTTTGAGGGCCCGCGCGATGGGTCCGCGCACGTTCGCCACGGCCCGGCGCACCCCCTTGCCTCCAAAACGTTTCGCGCTCGTGTCGCGCAGTTCCAGCGCTTCGTGCGACCCGGTCGAGGCCCCAGAGGGGACGGCGACGCGCCCGCACGATCCGTCAGTCAGGACCACGTCAACCTCGATGGTCGGCTGCCCGCGGGAATCCAGGATCTCGCGCGCGTTGAGCGTCCGGATGCGTGGGGACATGTGCGCTGATTATACCGAAAAAACGGGGACGTTTCTATTTTTCCGTACGGGTTCTCTCTAAAAAATAGCAACGTCTCCAATCCTGACCATGGGGAACATTATCAATCGTTTATCAAAGACTAAGGACGTTTACAATCTTTCCAATCCCGTTGACACCGCTTTCTTCGACGTGATATAGTTAAAGGCGTGATGAAACCACGTCGGAACTTCTCAGCCAATCTACGGCTCTTCTTCATCGTCCACTGGATCAAGATTGCCGTGGTCCTCGTGCTGCTCGCCTCGATCCTGTGGCCGGTCTTCGCCATCTCCCGCCTCGACTCCTACCAGCGGGACTACATCATGGCGTTCACGTCGCTCACCCCGCTGCAGTCGATCCTGGCCGCCGTCGCGTTCGTCTTCCTCTACCAGTATTTCCTTTTCGGCGGCCGCGGCTTCGGGGGCCTGACGAACCTCGCGGGCGATGCGGCGCAACGCTCCGCGATGAAGGTGCGCTGGGACGAGGTCATCGGGATGGACGAGGCGAAGCAGGAGGCGTGGGAGGTGGTCGAACTCCTGCGCGACCACGCGAAGGTCCAGCAGATTGGCGGGCGGGTGCTGCGGGGGATCTTGCTGATGGGTCCGCCGGGCTGCGGCAAGACCTACCTGGCCAAGGCTATCGCGACGGAGGCCGGGATGCCCTTCCTGGCCGCCTCGGGTGCTGAGTTCAACGTCATCTTCATGGGGACGGGCGGCGCGCGGGTCCGCTCACTCTTCAAGCGCGCCCGGCTCATGGCGGAGATCCACGGCGGCTGCATCGTCTTCCTGGATGAGATCGACGCCGTCGGACGCACGCGGGCCATGGACATCGGCTTCGGCGCGCAGACCGACTACAACAACACCGTCAACCAGCTGCTCGTCGAGATGGATGGCCTGCAATCCAAAGGTTCGAACCTCGTCGTCATCGGAGCGATGAACCAGGCGGAGAACGTCCTGGATGAGGCGCTCGTCCGTCCCGGACGGTTTGACCGCAAGGTCTATATCGACCTCCCGGGCCTCGAGGACCGGGAGAAGCTCTTCCGGTTTTATCTGGGCAAGGTCAAGGCTGAGCCGTCCATTGACGTCGCGCGGTTGTCGCGTCGCTCAGTCTGGAAGTCCCCCGCCGACATCCAGAACATCGTCCAGGAGTCGGCGCTGATCGCCACGCGGAACAAGCGCCCGCTGATCGCCTTCAAGGACCTCTCGGAAGCCTTTGAGCGCATCGACATCGGCTTCAAGCGTTCCCGGAAGATGATGGAGGACGAGCGCCGGGACACGGCCTACCACGAGGCGGGCCACCTCATCGTCCTCTACCTGCTCCACCCGACGGACGATGTGTTCAAGGCCTCCATCTACCTGCGCCGCTCGACGCTCGGGGTCGTCTATCACGCGCCGCGGCACGAGTACTTCAGCGAGAAGCGCGACAAGCTCCTCGCGGACATCAAGGTCTCGCTCGCCGGGTTCGTCGCCGAGAAGCTTAAGTGCAGCTCGACGACGAGCGGGGTCAGCGCGGACTTCCGGCACGCGATCGCGGACGCCCACCACATGGTCTGGAGCCTCGGGATGGGGACGAACGGGTTCGTCGGGGACTACGAGATGCTTGTGGGGTCCTGGGCCTTTCGGCGGGGCGGCACAGGCGATTACCTCTCGGACCATGTCAAAGAGAAACTGAACGAGGAAACACACCAAATCCTCCAGAGCTGTATGCGAGAGGTGGAGGGGCTCCTGCAGCGGGAAGATGTGCTGCTGGAACGGTTCAAGGACGAGCTCCTGAAGAAGAACGAGCTGGAATACGACGAGATCGAAGCGATCTTCGCGGAATACGGCAAGCAGCGTGTCTTGCCCACCCCGGCGGCCCAGACCAGCGAGCTGGGGCCGCCGCCCACCACCGCCGCGTCCTGAGCGGCGCCGACCCGGAACCTCCCATGTCGCTCCTACGACTGGCGATTGCCTCCCTGATGCTGGTCGCCGCTGCGGGAT
>Ga0209824_10001734_pt1 | contig 11868 bp, 12 predicted proteins | sample VDWuncwatermetaG_FD_184124 | JGI IMG/M metagenome (GOLD analysis project Ga0209824, IMG submission 184124) | Wastewater microbial communities from Netherlands to study Microbial Dark Matter (Phase II) - VDW unchlorinated drinking water (SPAdes)... ... | reverse complement strand
GGTAAGAAGCGCCTCGCGGTCCACACCGAGGACCATCCGATCGAGTACCTCACCTTTCACGGCGTCATCCCGGACGGCTACGGCGCGGGCACCATGACGATCTGGGACACCGGCACGTACGACCTCCTCCTCGCGAAGGAGGACGCGCGGCGCGGCCGCGTCCTCGCGGCGAGGAGCGAATACAAGATCCGGTTCCACGGCACGCGCCTCGATGGCGAGTGGGTCATGGTCCAGACGGGCGCGAACGACGGCCGCGACTGGCTGATGATCAAGCACGGGACCGCGCCGGCGGACGACCCGCTCGCGCGGACGATCGCGCCGATGCTCGCGGTCGCGGCGGACGAGCCCTTCGATTCGCCCGCGTTCGCGTTCGAGCCCAAGTGGGACGGCGTCCGGACGCTCGCGTTCGTCGACGGCGGCGAGGTGCGGCTCCAGAGCCGGAACCTGCTCGACTGCACGCGCCAGTACCCGGAGATCGAGATCGGGGTCGCGGAAGCGGTGACCGGCGCGTATCACGCGATCCTCGACGGCGAGATCGTCGCGCTCGACGAGCGCGGCGTGCCCTCGTTCCAGCGCCTGCAGCCGCGGATGCACCAGCAGGACGAGGGAGCGATCCGCAAGCTGAGGCGGAGCACGCCGGTCGTCTACAACGCGTTCGATCTCCTGTACGTGGACGGCGCCGATCTGACCCGACGGCCGCTGCGCGAGCGGCAGAAGCTGCTCGAGGAGGCGCTCACGCCCATGGGCGTGATCCGCCGATCCGAGCCGTTCGTCGGGACGGGCCGCGCGCTGTTCGACGCGGTCCGCGAGCAGGGCCTCGAGGGGATCGTCGCGAAGCGACTCGATTCCTCGTACACGCCGGGCCGTTCCGCCGCGTGGGTGAAGATCAAGGCGGCGCGCACGATGGACTGCGTCGTCGGCGGCTGGACGGCGGGGCAGGGCGGGCGTGCCGCCACGCTCGGCGCGCTCCTGCTCGGCGTCTATCGCGACGACGCCGCGCTCGTGCCGGTCGGCCACGTGGGAACGGGCTTCGACGAGCGGACGCTGAAGGACCTGCTCGCGGCGCTGCGCGAGCGCGAATCGCCTTCGTCACCGTTCGTGCGTGAGCCGCGCACCAACCAGCCTGCGCGGTGGTGCCTGCCCGAGCTGGTGTGCGAGGTGCAGTACACGGAGATCACCAACGACGGCACGCTGCGGCATCCGACGTATCGCGGTCTCCGGCCGGACATCGATCCGCAGGACTGTCGTGGCGAGGAGCGTCGCGAGACCGCGAAACGCGCGCAGGCGGCCGCGGAGAAGGCGGCCCAGAGGACCAAGACGGCCGACGCGGTCGAGGCCCCATCCGGCGACGGCAAGCCCGCACGGGTACCCGCGGTGCTGACGGTCGATGGCCACCAGATCAAGCTGACGAACCTCGACAAGGTGCTCTTCCCCGAGGACGGCTACACCAAGGCCGATCTCATCAAGTACTACGCGGAGGTGTCGCCGTATCTGGTCCCGTGGCTGCGCGACCGGCCGCTGACGCTGAAGCCGTTCCCCGACGGCATTGGTGGCACGAGCTTCTACCAGAAGAACAAGCCGAGCTTCACACCGCGATGGGTCAGGAGCTGGAAGGATCACGAGGAGGAGGGCAACGACTACGTCCTCGGGAACGACACCGCGACGCTCGTATGGCTGGCGAACTACACGGCGATCGAGATCCATCCGCGCCTCGCGCGCGTCGACAAGCCCGACCAGCCGGACTTCGTGATGATCGACCTCGATCCCGCGACCGGCGCGACGTGGGACGACGTCAAGGAGGTCGCGCGCGCGGTGAAGGACGTGCTCGACGACATGGACCTCGAGGGATTCCCGAAGACGACGGGCTCGCGCGGGATCCACGTGCTCGTGCCGATCGCGCGCCGCTATTCGTTCGAGGAATCGCGAGCGTTCGCGCTCGCGGTCGGGACCGCCGCGCGCGAGAAGCTGCCGAAGCTCGTCACGCTGGAGTTCCAGAAGTCGCGCCGCAAGGGCATCTACGTCGACTACCTCCAGAACGTCCGCGGCAAGACGACCGCAGGCCCATACAGCGTGCGGCCGACCCGGCGCGCGCCCGTCTCCACGCCCCTGCGCTGGGATGAGATCGGAGCGCTCGGCCGCCCGGACGCGTACACCATCGCGAACGTGATGGCTCGCCTGGCGAAGGTGGGCGATCTCCTCTCGCCCTCGCTCGAGCTGCCGCAGAAGCTCCCGCGCACCAGGAAGAACGCCAAGGGCGCATGAGCACCCGCGCCGCCGTGCTCGCACCGACGCTCGTCATCCAGGGCGACCGCGACGAGCTCGGCCCGCTGTCCGTGCTGGAGCGCATCGCCGGCGCGAACCCCCACATCGACCTCGTCGTCCTTCCGGACACCGGGCACGACTTCGGTCCGCGCGAGCGCGAGGCGGTCGCGCACGCGGCCAGGTGGCTCGATACGACGATGCGCTGAAGCGCTATCCCGGCGAGCTCTCGTCCTCCATCTGGGCGCGCTGGAGCTTGCCGGAGAAGTCGACGTAGATCGACTTCCACTCCGAGTACACGTCGAGCGCGGCGCGGCCGGCCTCGCGGTGCCCGTTCCCGGTCGCTTTCATGCCGCCGAACGGGAGCTGGATCTCCGCGCCGATCGTCCCCGCGTTCACGTAGACGAGTCCCGTCTCGGCGTCGCGCATGAAGCGGAACGCTTTGTTCACGTCCCGCGTGTAGATCGCGCAGGAGAGGCCGTACTTCGTGTTGTTGAGCACGCGGATCGCCTCGTCGATCTCCTTGACCTCGATGACCGAGACGACGGGCCCGAAGATCTCCTCCTGCGCGACGCGCATGTTCGGCTTCACGTCGGTCAGCACGGTCGGCTCGTGGAAGAACCCCTTCGCCAGCGCGCCGCTCGTTGGGATGCGGCCGCCCGCGGCGACCGTCGCGCCTTCGGCCTCGGCGATCGGGATATAGCTGTGGACCTTCTCCTGCGCGTCCTTCGAGACGACGGGGCCGAGATCCGTCGACGCTTCGAGCCCATGGCCCATCCGCATCTTCTTGGCGCGCGCGACGAGCTTCTCGATGACGTCGGCGGCGACGCCGCGGTGCGCGATGACGCGCGACGCGGCGGTGCAGCGCTGCCCGGAGGTGCCGAAGGCGGACCACACGATGCCCTCGAGCGCGAGGTCCAGGTCTGCGTCGTCCAGCACCACGATCGCGTTCTTCCCGCCGAGCTCGCACGAGACGCGCTTCAGCTGCCGACCGGCGATCTCGCTGATGTGCGCGCCGACGTCGGACGAGCCGGTGAAGGACACGAGATCCACGCCGGGGTGCGTCACGAGCGCGTCGCCGAGCGCCCCGCCTGGGCCGAGCACGAGGTTGAGCACGCCCTTGGGCAGCCCCGCCTCTTCGAGGATCTCGACGAGCCGCACGGCGAGCATCGGCGTGTAGGAGGCGGGTTTGAAGACGACGGCGTTGCCGAGGACCAGCGCGGGCATGATCTTCCACGTCGGGATCGCGAGCGGGAAGTTCCACGGCGTGATCGCGGCTACCACGCCGAGCGGATGGCGCATGCTCATGGCCCACTTGTTCGGCAGCTCCGCGGGGACGACATCGCCGAACTGCCGGCGGCCCTCCCCCGCGGCGTAGTAGGTCATGTCGATGCCCTCTTGGACATCGCCGCGCGCCTCGGCGAGGACCTTGCCCATCTCGCGCGTCATCTCGCGCGCGAGGTCTTCCTTACGCCGGAGCATGATCTCGCCGGCGCGGTACAGGATCTCGCCGCGCTTCGGGGCGGGGTAGAGGCGCCACGCGTCCTGCGCTCGCCGCGCGGCCTCGACGGCCTTGTCCACGTCGGCCGTCGTGGACTTCGTCGCGGTCGCGATGACCTCACCCGTCGCAGGGTCGAGGTCCTCGAAGGCCTCGCCGCCGGCGGAGTCGGCCCAGGCGCCGTCGACGTAGTTTCGAAGATGCGGCGTGCTCATTGGAGCGCGCCTCCGTAGAAGAGCCAGATGGTCAGCCCGCCGACGAACAGGATGCCGAGGAAGATGAGCGCGAACGCGATGTTGGCTCGCTGCTCGGGATCATCGGTGAAGCGGTTCATCGGGGAAAAGCCTAGCGAATCAGGCTGGGTGAGGGATCCCTCCCCCTCTCGTGCGCGCCCGAGCCTCGCCCGACCTAATATTCCGTGCGTGCAGGCAGTCCGCGGGGTCCTCGGAACAGAGCTCGACGCGAGCACCGCCATCACGCTCGTCACGTGCGCGATCGCGTTCGTGATCGCGGAGCAGCTCTACAAGTTCCACAGCTTCACGCTGGAGACCCTCGCGTTCCTCGCCACGTGGTGGGCGATCCGTCGCGTCGCGCGCTTCTTCCTCGACCGCTAGCCGCGCGTCACTCGACGACGATCAGCCAGTAGACCCCTTGGTCCCTCCATCCACGTTGTGCCGTCGATGACGGGGGCGTAGGTCGAGCCGGTATGTGCCCACACGCCGCGCTCCCACGTCTCGGTGCCCTCGTTGTGGGCTGAGGGGGATCGAACCCCTGACCTCTTGAGTGCGATTCAAGCGCTCTCCCAGCTGAGCTACAGCCCCGAAACCGGCTGCGCCGGTTTCGGGGCTGCTGCCACTTCGCGAGCGAAGCGAGTGAAGAGTGGCAGACACAGCCCCGGGCGGCGTAGCCACCCTCGGAATGCCTTCGACCGGCATGGCCGAACCTGCTTCCGAAGACGCGATAAGGGTACCCGAACACGGCGCGACTCACTGACGCGGAGGCGATAGCCGACGCGGAAAGCCGGAGACGGGGGCGGAGGTCACTGCACCCGCAGCACCACCGGCGCGTCGCCCCAGAGACGCTCGAGGCGATAGAGCGCGCGCTCCTCGGGCACGAAGGCGTGGACGACGACGTCGCCGAGGTCGATGAGCACCCACCGTCCGGCGGCGTAGCCCTCGACCCCGATCGGCGCGCGTCCCGCGGCCTTCGCCTTCTCCACGATGCCGTCGGCGATCGCCTGCACCTGGCGCTCGCCGCGTCCGCTGCAGATCACGAAGAGGTCCGCGAAGGTCGTCACCTCGGAGATGTTCATGACGATCACGTCCTCGGCCTTCTTGTCTCCGGCGGCTTCGACGACGAGATCCGCGAGCGCGCGAGGGCTCAGCTCGTTCGAGGCGTCGCCTCCGCTCGATACAGGCCGCGCTCCTCGATGTAACGCCACACGGTGTTGGGAACAAGGTACCGCAGCGACCGCCCGCGAGCGGCCCGGGCGCGCAGCTCGCGCGAGCTGATGTCACACAGCGGCGTATCGACGAGCAAGCGACGATCCGCCGCCTTCGCCGCCGGCGCGCCGGGCCGTGCGGCGACGACGATCGTCGCGAGCTCCGAGATCCGTTCGGGCCGGTGCCAGCGCCCGAGATCGACGAGCGCGTCGGCGCCGAGGATGAGGAAGAGCTCGTCCGGTCCGGCCAGCTGCTCGAGCGTCTCCACGGTGTACGAAGGCCCCTCGCGATCGAGCTCGACGCGCGACACCGCGAAGCGCGGCTCCTCCGCGACCGCGAGACGCAGCATTGCGAGGCGGTCCGACTCCGGCGCGACGGGCGCGCGGTCCTTCAGCGGCGAGCGGCGGGCGAGCACGAAGAGGACGCGGTCGAGCGGGACCGATTCGAGCGCGGCCGACGCGATCGCGAGATGGCCGACGTGCACCGGGTCGAAGGTGCCCCCGAAGACGCCGACGCGGCTCATATCCGGGGTCCCTTCGGGAGAATCAAACGGGAGCCTCCCGCCACTCGAGCTCGAGTCCGCCGATCCGCACCGTATCGCCATCGCGCACGCCGCGCGCGCGCAGCTCCCGGTCGACCCCGTTCCGCACGAGCAGGCGCTGGAAGTAGGCCGACGCGTCGGGGTCCGACCAATCGATGCCGGCCGCCAGCTGTTCGATCCGGGTGCTGCGGACCCGGAACGCGCCGTCCTCGCGCTCGATCGTCCACTCACGCCCGGCCCGGTCGAGCGTGATGCGGCGCGGCGCGATCTTCGCCTCGACGGCCGGGCGCGGCGCGCACGCCGCGAAGAGCCGCTTGTTGAGCTCGATGACGCCCTCTCCGGTCGCCGCGCTGATCGCGACGACGGGGCGGTCACCGAGGGCGTCGCGCAGCGCGGCTAACGCCTGGCGTGCCTCCGCGAGATCGAGCTTGTTCAGCGCGATGATCCGCGGGAGGTCCATGAGCCCGTGCCCGTACGCCGCGAGCTCGGCCTCGACGATGCGCAGGTCGGCGAGCGGATCGGGGGAGCCGGCGTCGACGACGTGCACGACAAGCCGAGTGCGCTCGATGTGGCGCAGGAACTCCTCGCCGAGGCCGGCACCACGATGCGCGCCCTCGATGAGGCCCGGGATGTCCGCGATGACGAGCTCTCGCTCCTCGAGCCGGGCGACGCCGAGGTTCGGCACCAGCGTGGTGAACGGGTACGCCGCGATCTTCGGCGTCGCGCGCGTCAGCGCGGCGAGGAGCGTCGACTTGCCGGCGTTCGGCAGGCCCGCGAGCCCCACGTCGGCGATGAGCTTCAGCTCGAGCTCGAGCTCGCGCTGCTCGCCTGGCTCGCCGTCCTCCGCGATCCGTGGCACCTGACGCGTGCTCGACGCGAAGCGCGCGTTGCCGCGGCCGCCGCGGCCGCCGCGAGCGGCGACGAGCTCGTCCGCGCCTCCGGTCAGGTCCGCGATCGTCGCGCCGCTCGGGATGTCGCGGACGACCGTGCCCGGGGGCAACCGCACCACGAGGTCGGGACCGGCGCTGCCGCTGCGATTCTTGCCCTTGCCGGCCGCGCCCGCCTCGGCGCGCAGACCGCTCGCGAAGCGGAGCTCCGACAGCGTCGTTGCCCCTGGATCGACGCGGAAGATCACGCTGCCGCCGCGGCCCCCGTCGCCGCCGTCCGGCCCTCCACGCGGTACGTGGGCCTCTCGGCGGAACGAGATCGCGCCCTTTCCGCCGCCGCCGGCCTTCACCGTCACGCGGACGCGATCGACGAAATCGCTCATGCGACCGGCGCGGGGACGGCCGGGAGCGCGCGCGGCGCCTCGCGCCGGATGCGCGCGATGGCCGCGGCAATACCGATCGGCGAGTCCCGCGACGGCACGAGCCCGAGCGTGCGATGAGGGTCGGCGGCGAGGTCGCGCGGCGTCACGCGCGCTTCTGGAAGGTCGCGCAGGAGCGCGGTGAGCTCGTCGAGCTCCGCCGGTCGGTCGGTGAGCCCCGGGAACACGAGCAGGGCGATCTCGAGATCGAGGCCGAGCTCCGCCGCCGCGTGCAGCGTCGCGCGGACGTCGGGCCAGCGGTGGCCCGCCGGCCCGTGGAGAGCGTCGTGCGTATCCGCGCGCGCCGTCAGAAGGCGCACGGTGACCGCGCCGAGACCGACCGCGGCGAGACGGCGCAGCGCCGCCGAGGACGAGCCGCCGGTCTCGACATGGATGCGGCCGCGATCGGTGCTCGCGCGGATGCGACGGATCGCTTCCTCGATGAGCCGGACCGATCCGAGCGGCTCACCCTCGCACGCCCGGCCGAAGCTCACTCCAGTGCCCCCGCCCCCTATGTGCGCGACGGCGATCTCGGCGACCTCCGCGGACGTCGGGCGGAAGGCGGCGCGCTCCGTGGGCGACTCGTCGGCCCGCCAGCGCGGCGCAACGAATCGTCGGTCGGTGTCGGCAGACGGGGTGTCGGCCGAGGCGACGGGTACCGCGGCGATCCCGCGCCCGGCGAACGCGTCGCGCGCGGCTGCACACGCATAGTCGCGCGCGCAGCGGGCGAGCTGGCGCGCGAGCCGATTCGACGGATGGGCGCGCAGCCCGTTCCGGATCGCGGACTCGAGGTCCGCTACGCCGGGGCCGTCCGACGCGCCGGTCGGCAGCGCGGCGACCCGCAGCGCGCCGTGCTCGTCCGCCGCGACGGCGGCGTACGGAAGCGGGTCGAGCGGCGGATCCGACGGAGCCTCGCGATACGCCGGGTGGTGCGTGCGCACGACGCCCGGCGGCAGGACAGCCGCGAGCGTCCATCTGCCGCGCGCGAGGAGCCGCGAGCGGCCGGCGCGGTCGAAGCCCTCGGCGTCGCGCTCGATCGGCACGAGCCGAGTGCTCTCGGGAAGGGCGATCGTGTCGCGCAGCGGCACGATGGACGCGCCGTCGAAGCCGGCGGCGAAATAGTCACCCGAGACCAGGACGCGACCGGAGCGATCGGTGTGGACGGCGGAGAGCATCCGCCCAGTATCTAGCGGTGGGAGCGGTGTGCTACTGCTCCAGGCAGTTGACGAGCGCGCCGTTCAGCTTGCATTCCCAGTGCACGTGCGGCCCCGTGGTGACGCCGGTGAGACCGATCGACGCGATGATCTGACCGCGCGCGACCGCCTGGCCGGGTGTCACGAAGACCGCGCCGGTGTGGTAGTAGCAGGTGTCGAGCCCGCCGCCGTGCCGGACGCACACGCGCAGGCCACCGACCGCCACCCATCCGGTCGCGCTCACGATGCCGGCATCCGAGGCGCCGATGCCCGTGCCGTAGGGCGCGGCGACGTCGACGCCGGTGTGCGCATACCAGAAGTACTGCGTGATCACGCCGCCGACCGGCCACAGAAGGCGCCCGCTGCGCGCGGGGGCGAGGACCGGCGCGGGTGCGGCGCGAGCGATGACCGTCGGCGCGGGCTCGGGCTCCGGCTCGACCGTGGCGTAGACAAGCCCGGGCAGCGTCGCGCCGGGGACGAAGACGAGCTGCCCGGGTGCGAAGTGCTCGGGCTCGAAGTACAGGCGGTTGTATTCCATGATGACCGCGGGATCGACCGTGAAGCGGTCCGCGACCGAGGAGAACGTGTCGCCTTCGGCGACGGTGTAGAGCGCTCCGTCGGCCGGCGGGATGCGCAGCGTCCGTCCAAGCTCCAGGTGCACCGGGTCGGTGATGCCGTTCGCGTAGGCGATGGCCTCCGGAGAGACGCCGTAGAAGTTCGCCATGGTCGCGAGCGTGTCGTCGGGGCCCAGCTTCTGTTCGAGGATCGGTCGCACCCCCGGTGCCAGCACGGTCACCGGTGCCCGTCCGGCGCTGATCGTGCCGCCGCGGCTGACGGTCTGTGCGCGCGGGCTGTCTACCGGTTGCGCGGCGAGCGCGGTCGCGGTCTCGGTCGACAGTGGCTGGGTCGCGGCCGTCGCGGCGAGCGGGAGGCTCAGCACGAGAAGGGCGACGCCGACATTGACGACGAGGCGGAGGCCGCGGCCGCGGAAGCCGAAGGAATGGGCGAGGTTCCGGGGATGGAGGCCGCCTGCGAGCTCACCGAGCTCGGCGAGGATCTCGTCCTTGGACCGCCGCAGCCACATGGCCGACCGGCGTCGGAGGCGTTGAAGAGCGCGGTGCGCGGACGGCGTCGCCTGTGAGCGCCGGGACCGTTCCCGCAATACCCTTGCGCCTCCCAAGAATGCGCTCACCGTCCGCCGCCCTTCCCCATGGCAACGCTGTACGAAGACCGTACAGACTGGGTGAGACTCCGGGACCGTAACCCGGCACTTGGAGTGTGTCAACCACGCAACGAGCCGAATAGGCCGAATCCCCCCGGACGATCGCACGCTCGCCCGGTCGAAGGTGCGCGGTCGACCGCGGTTTGCCGCGTCACAGGGCGGTTCGTACGCTAGGCCGGCGTGCCCGACTACAACCTCTCCTACTTCTACGTGTTCGCCTTCTTCGCGGTCGCGGCCATCTTCATCACCGTCCTGCTGACGCTCTCGCGATTCATCGCGCCGCGAAAGCCGACGAGCGAGAAGCTGCGGACCTACGAGTCTGGTGAGGAGCCGGTCGGCCAGGCGTGGGGCCGCTACCCCACGCACTTCTACGTGTTCGCCCTGCTGTTCGTCGTCTTCGACGTCGAGGTGATCTTCCTCTTCCCGTGGGCGGTGCTGTTCCGAACGCTCGGCTGGTACGGCCTGGCCGAGATGGCGATCTTCGTCGGCATCCTCGTTGTCGGCCTGTACTACGCGTGGCGCAAGGAGGCGCTGCGATGGTACTGAGCGCCCCCCGCGCGACCGTCGAGCTGGCATCCCTCGGCCGCGCGCTCGCCGCCGAGCTGGACGGGCGTGCCGCGGTGAGCGTCCTGCACGACCTGATCGTGATCGACGTGCCAGGGGAGCGGCTCGTCGCGGTCGCGACGCTCGTCCGAGACGATGCGCGGACGCGCTGCGATCTGTACTCGACGAACGCCGGCGTCGACACGGGTGCGGAGCTGCGTTCGGTCACGTTCGTGCGCGGTACGGCGACGCGCGTCTCGGTCATGCTTCGCACCTCGTGCACCCAGCTCGATCCGCACGTGCCATCGCTCTGCGACGTCTGGGTGGGCGCGAACTGGCCGGAGCGCGAGACCTATGACATGTTCGGCATCGAGTTCGACGGACACCCCGACCTGAGGCGGATCTTCCTCGAGGAGTCCTTCCCGGGCCATCCGCTCCTCAAGTCGTTCCTTCCGCCGCGCAGCGACGCTCGGGGAGGGTAGAAGGTGCCGGTCGGTCCCTTCGGCATCGATCCCGCGGTCTGGGCGGTGCTGCGCCTCGTCATCGCCGTGGCGCTCGCGATCTTCATCCTTCTGAATGGCGCGCTCCTGCAGACGTACCTCGAGCGGAAGGTCTTGGCGATCATGCAGGACCGCTACGGCCCGCTCCACGTCGGGCCGCTCGGCCTGCTCCAGAGCGTCGCGGACGCCCTGAAGCTGTTCGGCAAGGAGGACGTTCGAGCCCGGCTGACCGATCGTGCGTTCTTCCTCGCGGCGCCGGCCATCGTCTTCACGCCGGTGCTGGGGGCCTTCGTCGTGCTCCCCTTCGCGCCGGACTTCACGGGGGCCGACCTCAACGTCGGGCTGCTCTACCTCACGACGCTGGGCTCGATGACCGTGCTCGGCGTCGTCATCGCGGGGTGGGCCTCGAACAACAAGTACTCGCTCATCGGCGGCCTGCGCTCGGCGGGGCAGCTCATCTCGTACGAGGTGCCGCAGATCCTCGCGCTCGTGACGGTCGTGCTCGTCGCCGGATCGCTCTCGATGGTCACGATCACGCGGGCGCAGCCGGGGCCGTTTGTGTACGTGCTCGTGCTCCCGCTCGCGTGGGTCACGTACTTCATCTCCGCGCTCGCCGAGACGAACCGGGCGCCGTTCGACCTGCCCGAGGCCGAGTCGGAGCTCGTCGCGGGCTTCCTCACCGAGTATTCGGGGATGCGCTGGGCGATCTTCTTCCTCACCGAGTACGGCGAGGTGACCATCGTCTCCGCGATCATGACGACGCTCTGGTTCGGCGGCTGGCAAGGCCCCGGCGTCGACGCGTTCCCCATCCTCGGCCTCCTGTGGTTCACGCTGAAGACGTACGCGTTCGTGCTCGTCTTCTTTTGGATCCGCGCGACGCTGCCGCGGCTGCGCATCGATCAGCTCATGGGCTTCTGCTGGAAGGTGCTCATTCCGATCGCGCTGTTCAACATCATGGCGACGAGCGCGCTCCTCCTCGCGTTCCCGGGGACGCTCTGGCCGATCGCGATCGTGAACTGGACCGGCGTCGCGTTCCTCGTCCTCGGCCTTCCGGCGCTCCAGCGCAGGCGTCTGCTCCGCTTCCGCGACCGTGTCGGCGCGGCGCGCCGCGCGGCCGCGGGCTGATGTTCGACCTCATCGAGCCGATCGTCTTCGCCGTCCTCGCCGTCGGCATCGTGTCGGCCGGGGCGGCGGTCGTGCTCATCAACCGCATCACCTCGGCCGCGCTGCTGATGGCCTTCACGTTCCTGTGCGTCGCCGGGATGTTCCTGCTGCTCGGCGCGGAGACGATCGCCCTCTTCCAGGTGCTGATCTACGTCGGCGCGATCACGGTGCTGATCCTCTACGGCGTCATGTTCACCCCG
>Ga0209824_10001732_pt1 | contig 11873 bp, 7 predicted proteins | sample VDWuncwatermetaG_FD_184124 | JGI IMG/M metagenome (GOLD analysis project Ga0209824, IMG submission 184124) | Wastewater microbial communities from Netherlands to study Microbial Dark Matter (Phase II) - VDW unchlorinated drinking water (SPAdes)... ... | reverse complement strand
TGCCCGGCGACAACGTCTCGGTCACCGTCAACCTGATCGCCCCCATCGCCATGGAAGAAGGCCTGCGCTTCGCCATCCGCGAGGGCGGCAGGACGGTCGGCGCTGGCGTGGTGGCGAAGGTGATCGAGTAGCAGGGGCTAGGGGCTAGGGGTTAGGGTGGATCGGGTGCAAGGTTTTTCCTAGTCCCTAGCCCCTAAACCCAAGTCCCTAAAAGAATTAGGCCAGTAGCTCAATTGGCAGAGCGTCGGTCTCCAAAACCGAAGGTTGGGGGTTCGATGCCCTCCTGGCCTGCCAGATGCCATTAGTGACCCATCTTTTAAGGAAAGCGTGGATAAAGTTAAGTTAGCAGCCGCAGCCGTGTTTTTGATCGCGGGCGTGGCTGGTTTTTATTACTTGCGCGACAGCGCCATGGTGCTGCGCTTCACTTCGGTGTTGGCGGGCGTGGTGGCGGCGGCGGCGATGGCGGCCTTCACCGACATGGGGCGGGAGTTTATCGGCTTCGGGCGCGAGTCGGTGGACGAGACCAAAAAAGTCGTTTGGCCGAACCGCAAAGAAACCTTGCAGACCACGGGCGTGGTATTTGCGTTTGTGGTGGTGATGGCGATTTTTTTATGGCTGGTGGACACGGGGCTGTTGCTAGCCGTGAAAGCGCTTGTGGGCAAGGGCGAATAATGGATGCCTCTAAAAATTCAGAGTTCGCCCAAATGAGAGGCGCGGAAAAAATTTCGCCGCGCCACATATTTTGTATATGTAAGCAAGAAATTTTTTTCGCAACGAAGCAGTTGGGATGAAATCTGGATTTTTAGAGGTATCCATGACGAAGAGATGGTATGTGGTTCACGCCTATTCCGGCTTTGAAAAAAGCGTACATCGCGCGTTGGTAGAGCGGATCAGCCGCGCCGGCATGGAAGATAAATTCGGCCAGATACTGGTGCCGGTCGAGGAAGTGGTCGAAATGAAAAGCGGCCAGAAAAGCATCAGCGAGCGCAAGTTTTTTCCGGGCTACGTGCTGGTCGAAATGGAAATGACCGACGAGACCTGGCACCTGGTAAAAAACACCGCCAAGGTCACCGGCTTTATCGGCGGCTCGGCGATGAAGCCGACCCCGATCAGCGAAAAGGAAGTGCAAAACATACTGCGCCAGATACAAGAGGGCGTGGAAAAACCCAAACCGAAAATTTTGTTTGAGGTGGGCGAACTGGTGCGCGTCAAAGAAGGCCCGTTCACTGACTTCAACGGCGAAGTCGAAGATGTCAATTACGACAAAAGCAAAATCCGCGTGGCGGTGTCGATTTTCGGTCGCGCCACACCGGTGGAATTGGATTTTAGTCAGGTGGAAAAAGCGTAGAAGCGTGATCAGTGATCGGTGATCAGTGAATGGTGGGAGGGACGGGGGTTAGGTTTTAATCACCAATCACTAATCACCGATCACTGAATTTTTAACCGGGGAGAGCACTAATCGTGTTCGTTACCACCCATCAGGAGTATAAATCATGGCGAAGAAAATCGTCGGTTTCATCAAGCTGCAAGTCCCGGCGGGCAAGGCTAATCCCAGCCCGCCTATCGGCCCGGCCCTCGGCCAGCGCGGCCTCAACATCATGGAATTCTGCAAGGCCTTCAACGCGGCCACGCAAAAAATGGAAGCCGGTTTGCCGGTGCCCGTGGTGATTACCGCTTACGCCGACAAGAGTTTCACTTTTGTCATGAAGACCACGCCGGCGACGGTGCTGATCAAAAAGGCGGCTGGGGTCACCAAAGGCAGCAAAACACCCAATTCCGATAAAGTCGGCAAAATTACCCGCAGCCAGGCGGAGGAAATCGCCAAAGCAAAAATGGCCGATTTGACGGCGGCGGATTTGAACGCGGCGGTGCGTACCATCGCGGGCAGCGCGCGCAGCATGGGCATCGATGTAGAAGGGGTGATCTGACATGGCAAATATTTCTAAACGCTTCAAAAGCATCGCAGGCAAAGCCGACCGCACCAAAAACTATCCGCTGTCGGACGCGCTCAAGATGGTCAAGGAAACTGCGACCGCCAAGTTTGACGAGTCGGTGGACGTGGCCATCAACCTCGGCATCGACGCGAAAAAATCCGATCAGACCGTGCGCGGCTCCGTGGTGTTGCCGTCAGGCACCGGCAAAACCGTGCGCGTCGCGGTGTTCGCGCAGGGCGACAAGGCCAAGGACGCGCTCGCCGCAGGGGCAGACATCGTCGGCTTCGAGGACCTCGCCGAGCAGATTAAAGCGGGCAATATGAATTTCGACGTGGTGATCGCCAGCCCCGATGCGATGCGTATCGTCGGCCAGCTCGGCCAGATTTTGGGCCCGCGCGGTTTGATGCCGAACCCGAAAGTGGGCACGGTCACCGCGGATGTGGCAGGCGCGGTCAGAAACGCCAAAGCCGGACAAGTTCAATACCGTGCAGATAAAGGCGGCATCGTCCAATGTACCATCGGGCGCGCTTCGTTCACGGTAGAAGCCTTGCAACAAAACATGCTGGCCTTGGTGGAAGCCTTGAACAGGGCCAAGCCCGCCACTTCCAAAGGCGTTTATCTGCGAAAAATTTCAGTTTCCAGCACCATGGGAATCGGTGTGCGGGTGGATCAGGCGAGCGTCGCAAAATAATTTTTTTGTAGGTCGGGCTTCAGCCCGACAGTCGCGTGATGTCCGGCTGTCCACAGGATACCGGGCTTCGCCCATAAAGCCCGACCTACGAAGGCGTGAAATTAACAGAATTTGTAAGACTTTGGGCTGTCGGGCGTGCTGTCAAAAACACACCCGGCAGGTTGTCAAAGACCGTTGGGGTTTGTTCGGTGAAGAGGGGAGGGAGAAGGGGGAAGGGTAAAACCTCCCGCCGGATTTTTTCTGACACGCTGAGAAACTTAATTATTTATTTTGGTGGGTGTGCTGAGTGCTGCGGGGAACCCTTCCCCCTTCTCTCTTCCCCCTTCTCGAAGTTAAATGCCCAACGCAGATGGCGCACCCGACATGATGGAAAGTGGTTCTCCTGATTTAAGGTCGCTGGTTCGCAGCAAAGAGCGCTGATTTTTGGTTTTGGAAACTCAAAACTAAAAATTCAAAATTCAAAGCTGCATTTATAAAAAGGAGTAGCAACCTTGAGTCTCAATCTGGAACAGAAAAAAGCGGTCGTCGCTGAAGTCGCTGCCCAAGTGGCGAAGGCTCAGGCGATTGTCGTTGCAGAGTATCGCGGCCTGGAAGTGACGGACATCACCAAGCTGCGCGCCAGCGCGAGAGCGGCGGGGGTTTATTTCCGCGTCGTCAAAAATTCGTTGGCGCGTCGTGCGGTGGCGGATACGCCGTTTGCAGGTTTGACCGAGCAAATGGTCGGGCCGCTGGCGTACGGTATCAGCAGCGATCCCGTGGCTGTCGCCAAGGTGTTGCAGGAGTTCGCCAAGGGCAACGACAAGTTCGTGATCAAGGGCGGGGCGATGGCGAATTTTGTGATGTCCAAAAAGGATGTCGCGAATCTCGCTGCCATGCCGAGCCGTGACGAGTTGCTGGCGAAACTGCTGGGCACCATGCAAGCACCTATCGCCACGTTTGTGCGGACGCTCAACGAAGTGCCGACCAAATTTGTGCGCGGCCTCGCGGCGGTGCGCGATCAGAAGGAAGCCTTAAATGCGTGAAAAGTGAATAGTGATCAGTGAATAAAAACATCTGCGCCAATCACCGATCACCATGCATCGATCACGCTTTTAAATTTATTTTAATTTGCAACATTTAAATCAGGAGAAACAACATGGCTATCGCCAAAGCAGATATTTTGGATGCAATCGCAGGCATGACGGTGCTCGAGCTTTCCGCGCTGATCAAAGAAATGGAAGAGAAGTTCGGTGTGTCCGCAGCGGCTGCCGCCGTTGCGGTAGCAGCGCCGGCAGCGGCTGCCGCAGCCGCCGAAGAGCAAACTGAGTTTTCCGTGATTCTGACCGCCGCCGGCGAGAAGAAAGTGGAAGTGATTAAAGTCGTCCGCGCGATCACCGGCCTCGGCCTGAAAGAAGCCAAAGACCTCGTTGACGGCGCGCCTAAAGAAGTCAAGGCGGGCGTTTCCAAAGCCGATGCAGCCACCATCCAGAAGCAATTGACGGATGCCGGCGCGACTTGCCAAGTCAAGTAACCAGAGGACGGAAGACGGAGGACAGAAGACAGATTAGTCAGAAGCCCTTCGTGGCTTTTCATAACGGCACGAAGTGCCGCTGATTTTACTGTCCTCTGTCCTCTGTTTTCTGTCTTCTGTCTTCTGTCTTCTGTCCTCTGTCCTCTGTCATCTGATGCCCCGGAGAAATTCCATGAGCTATTCCTTCACCGAGAAAAAACGCATCCGCAAAAGTTTTGCCAAGCGCGGTAGCGTGTTGCCGATCCCTTATTTGCTGGCGACCCAACTTGAATCCTTCGCCGCATTTTTGCAAGCCAATGTTGCAGCGGAAAGCCGCGCCACGCAAGGCTTGCAGGCTGCATTCAAGTCGATTTTTCCGATAGAGAGCCATTCCAAAAATGCGCGCCTGGATTTCGTCAGCTACGCGCTCGGGTTTCCCCCGTTCGATGTCAAGGAATGCCAGCAGCGCGGGCTGACTTATGCCTCGCCGCTACGCGCCAAGGTGCGCCTCACCATCATGGACAAGGAAGCGTCCAAGCCGACGGTCAAAGAAGTCAAGGAGCAGGAAGTTTATATGGGCGAAATGCCCCTGATGACGCATACCGGGTCGTTTGTCATCAACGGCACCGAGCGCGTCATCGTCTCGCAGCTGCACCGTTCGCCCGGCGTGTTTTTCGAGCACGATCGCGGCAAGACCCATTCCTCCGGCAAGCTGCTGTTTTCGGCGCGGATTATCCCGTATCGCGGTTCCTGGCTGGATTTTGAATTCGACCCAAAAGACTATTTGTATTTCCGTATCGACCGCCGCCGCAAAATGCCGGTGACGATCTTGCTCAAGGCCATCGGTTACACGCCGGAACAAATCCTCGCCGGATTTTTCGAGTTTGACACCTTCGATCTGGGCGATGTAAATAACCAGTTCCACCTGTTGCCGGAACGCCTGCGCGGCGACGTGGCGCGCTTCGACATCACCGCCAAGGGCGGCAAAGTCATCGTCGCTAAAGACAAGCGCATAACCGTCAAGCACGTGCGCGAACTGCAACAGGCCGGCATAGATCACCTCACCGTGGAAGATGATTTTCTGCTGGGACGGGTCATCGGCAACAACATCGTTGACCAGGAAACCGGCGAAGTGATCGCGCTCGCCAACGACGAGATTACCGAGGTCTTGTTGGCCAAGTTGCGCGAAGCTAATATTAAAAAAATCTACACGCTTTACACCAACGATCTGGATCGCGGCGCGTATATGTCGAACACGTTGCGTATCGACGAAACCGCCGACCAAACTGCGGCGCAAGTGGCGATTTATCGCATGATGCGTCCCGGCGAGCCGCCCACCGAGGAAGCCGTCAAATCGCTGTTCAACGGCCTGTTCTATGCGCCGGAGCGTTATGACCTGTCCGTCGTCGGGCGCATGAAATTCAACCGCCGCGTCGGCAAAACCGAATTGACCGGCCTCGGCACGTTGTCCAACGAAGACCTGATCGCGGTCATCATGATCTTGGTCGAGCTTCGCAACGGTCGCGGTGAAATCGACGATATCGACCACCTCGGCAACCGTCGCGTGCGCTCGGTGGGCGAGTTGGCGGAAAATCAGTTCCGCTCCGGGCTGGTGCGCGTCGAGCGCGCCGTCAAAGAACGTTTGGGTCAGGCGGAGTCGGATAATCTGATGCCGCACGATTTGATCAACGCCAAGCCGATTTCGGCGGCGGTGCGCGAATTTTTCGGTTCCAGCCAGTTGTCGCAGTTTATGGATCAGACCAACCCCTTGTCCGAGATCACCCACAAGCGGCGTATTTCCGCGTTGGGTCCGGGCGGCCTGACGCGCGAGCGCGCGGGCTTCGAAGTGCGCGACGTGCATCCCACCCACTACGGTCGCGTTTGCCCGATCGAAACGCCGGAAGGGCCGAACATCGGCCTGATCAATTCGCTCGCGCTGTATGCGCGCACCAACGAATACGGCTTCATCGAAACGCCTTACCGCAAAGTCAAAAACGGCAAAGTCACCGACGAAATCCACTATCTGTCGGCGATCGAAGAAGGCAAATACGTGATCGCGCAGGCGAATGCGGAACTCGACCGTCACGGTAAATTTACCAGTGATATCGTCTCCAGCCGCCATAAAAACGAATTCGAACTGACCGCGCCGGAGCGCATCGACTACATGGACGTGGCACCCGCGCAAATCGTCTCGGTGGCGGCCTCGCTGATCCCGTTTTTGGAGCACGACGACGCCAACCGCGCCTTGATGGGGTCGAACATGCAGCGCCAGGCCGTGCCTTGTTTGCGCGCCGAAAAATCGCTGGTCGGCACCGGCATCGAGCGCGTGGTCGCGGTCGATTCTGGCACGGCGGTGCAGGCGCTGCGCGGCGGCATCGTCGATTACGTCGATGCTGGGCGCATCGTGGTGCGCGTCCACGACGCGGAAACCATCGCCGGTGAAGTCGGCGTGGATATTTACAACCTCACCAAATACACGCGCTCCAACCAGAACACCAACATCAACCAGCGCCCGCTGGTCAAAGTCGGCAACGTCATCGCGCGCGGCGACGTGATCGCCGACGGCGCATCGACCGACATGGGCGAGCTGGCGCTGGGGCAGAACATGCTGGTGGCGTTCATGCCGTGGAACGGCTACAACTTCGAGGATTCGATTCTGATTTCCGAGCGCATCGTCGCCGAAGACCGCTTCACCTCGATCCACATCGAAGAGTTGTCGGTGGTGAGCCGCGACACCAAGCTGGGGCCGGAAGAAATCACCGCCGACATTTCCAATTTGTCGGAAGAGCAGCGCGGTCGCTTGGACGAATCCGGCATCGTCTATATCGGCGCGGAAGTCGAAGCGGGCGACGTGCTGGTGGGCAAGGTTACGCCCAAAGGCGAGACCCAGCTGACCCCGGAAGAAAAGCTGCTGCGCGCAATCTTTGGCGAGAAAGCCTCCGATGTGAAAGACACCAGCCTGCGTGTGCCGTCTGGCATTGCAGGCACGGTCATCGACGTGCAGGTGTTCACGCGCGAAGGCATCGAGCGCGACAAGCGCGCCCAGCAAATCATCGACGACGAGCTGAAACGCTACAAAAAAGATTTGGGCGACCAGATGCGGATTGTGGAAGCCGATGCGTTCGAGCGTATCGAGCGTCTGCTCAAAGGCAAGACCGCCAACGGCGGGCCGAAAAAAATCGCCAAGGGCGCGCGCATCACCAAAGAGTATCTCGACAGCATCGAACCGCACCACTGGTTCGACATCCGTTTGTCGAACGAGGAAGCCAGCCTGCAACTCGAACAGATCAAAGACAGCCTCGCGCAAAAGCGCAAGCAGTTCGATGCCGCCTACGACGAGAAGAAAAAGAAGCTCACGCAAGGCGACGAGTTGCAGCCGGGCGTGCAGAAAATGGTCAAGGTTTATGTCGCGGTCAAACGCCGCTTGCAGCCCGGCGATAAAATGGCGGGCCGTCACGGTAACAAAGGCGTGATCTCCAAAATCGTGCCGGTCGAAGATATGCCCTACATGGCCGACGGCACGCCGTTGGATGTGGTGCTCAATCCGCTGGGCGTACCGTCGCGCATGAACGTCGGGCAGATTTTGGAAACCCATCTGGGCTGGGCGGCGAAGGGACTGGGCAAAAAAATCGGCGACTTGTTGCAAGCACAAAAAGTTGCCGACATCCGCAAATTCCTCAACAAGGTTTATAACAGCAGCGGCAAGCACGAAGACTTGGCTTCGTTCAGCGATGAAGAAATCCTGCATCTCGCCGACAACCTCAAAGACGGCGTACCGTTTGCCACCTCGGTGTTCGACGGCGCGAGCGAGGCCGAGATCAAAGACATGCTGGCGCTGGCGGGTTTGCCGACTTCCGGGCAGATCACTCTTTATGACGGCAGAACCGGCGAGGCGTTCGACCGCCAAGTCACCGTCGGCTACATGCACGTCCTCAAGCTGCATCACTTGGTCGATGACAAAATGCACGCGCGCTCGACGGGTCCCTACAGTCTCGTAACGCAGCAACCGCTGGGCGGCAAGGCGCAGTTCGGCGGCCAGCGTTTCGGCGAGATGGAGGTGTGGGCGTTGGAAGCCTACGGCGCGTCCTACACCTTGCAGGAAATGCTCACGGTCAAATCCGACGACGTGAACGGTCGCACCAAGGTGTACGAAAGCATAGTCAAAGGCGAGCACAAAATCGACGCGGGTATGCCCGAATCGTTCAACGTGCTGGTGAAAGAAATCCGCTCGCTGGGAATTGATATTGATTTGGAAAGGCACTAAATCAGGGGTTAGGGGCGAGGGACTAGGGGCTGGAAGGCCTCCGTGTTTCCCTAGTCCCTAGCTCCCCCAATCCCTAGCCCCCATTCCCTAGCCCCTAGGAGTTAAAAATGAAAGCACTGCTCGATTTATTCAAACAAGTGACCGAGGAAGAAGAGTTCGATGCCATCAATATCGGCTCGGCTTCTGCGGGTAAAACTCGTTCGAATAATTGGGGGCAGAGCGCGGGGTTTTTCGTGCGACTTTTTTTGCTGATGGTTGTAGCCTTTGCCGCGCCCGCGTTTGCCGCAATAATACCGATATCGCAGCTACCCTATGCTCTATCTTCTGGGCCTGATGCCTGTAATTCCGTGCCTGCGCCCATGGGTTCGATGGCTGTTTGGCAACCAGCGACCACTCAGTTGAAATTTTGCCGGCGCGATGCCGGTGGTTATAATCTCCCAAATATCAATGGTTGGGTTTTAACGAATGGTGCGTCGTGCCCGGAAAGGGAAGGAAATGGCAACGTCAGCCAGATCCGCTGCAATTTTTTTACGGTAGCTGGTACTTGCGCGACCGGTTATGCCGATACCGTTACGCTTTCCTGCGCGACCACCTGCCCGTCCGGCTATATTTTGTCTGGCGGGAGATGTGTCGTCGCGCCCACCTGTCCCGCCAACGCCTCGCTTTCCGGCACCACCTGCGTCTGCAACACCGGCTACAACAATATCAACGGACAATGCGTCGCCATCCCCCCGCCCCTCGTCTGCCCCGCCAACGCCACCAATGTTTCCGGGCTGTGTGTTTGCAATGCCGGATTCGATTCGCTTAACGGGCAATGTCTCGCTGCCTGCCCCGCGAACACCACCCGTAACGCTTTGGGGCAATGCGCCTGCAACGCAGGCTTTGACACCGTCAACGGCCAATGCCTCGCTGTCTGTCCCGCCAACGCCACCCGCAATACCGCCGGAGCCTGCGGATGCAACACGGGATACAGCAACGTCAACGGTGCTTGCGTCAAAGACCCCTACACCCCGCCCCTCACTCCAGGTAACTGCACACAGTTCGGCAACCCCTGCGATGCCGCCACGGGCGATAAAACCGAGACCGAGACCGACTACAGCGGCGCGGAAGGCATCTCGTTCGTGCGCCACTACCGCAGCAACCTGGTGCGCGATACCGGCTTGGGCTATGGATGGGCGGCGGGGTTGGCGACGCGACGTTTGCAAATCAGTGATGACGAAGTGCGCGCGCATCTTAGCGATGGACGCTGGGAAGCATTCACCTGCGCCGCAGGTATATGTCAGGGCAGGACAGACAACAAGCTCAAACTCAGCGTCGCCGCCAACGGCTATACCCTGACCGACCAGAGCGGCAGCTTTGAGCACTACGACACCGCCGGCCGCCTGCTCAGCGAAACCAATCTCGCCGGGCGCAGCAGCCAATTCACTTACCACACCACAGGGGCACTCGCGTCTATCACCGGCCCCTTCGGTCACACCCTCAGCCTCGGCTACGGCACCGACGGCCACATCAGCAGCATCACCGACCCCGCCGGTAACGTCACGCGCTACAATGTTGATGCCGCCAGCAACCTCGTCCGCGCAGATTACCCCGACAACACCGCCGTCCTATACCACTACGAGAACGCCACGTTCCCGCATCATCTGACCGGCATTTCCCGCGTCGATGCGAATGGCACGGTGACGCGCTTTGGCACTTACAGCTACGATGCCGACGGCAAAGCCGTTTTCACCGAGCACACGGGCGGGCAAAAGCGATTCACTTTCAGCTACGACAGCGAGTTGCAGACCAGCGTCACCGACGCGGCGGGCACGCGCGAAGTGTTGATGTTTGCATCGAGTCTCGGCGTTAAAAAACTCCTCGCCAAAATCAACCAGAGCGACGGCAAAGGCGCGCGCCAAAGCTTCGATGCCAACAACAACCTCGCCAGCACCACCGATGCCGAGGGCCGCAGCACCACCCACACCTACAACGCCGCCAACCAGCGCGTGGGCAGCACCGAAGCGGCGGGCACGGCGGAAGCGCGCATCACCGCTTACCAATATCTTTCTGACACGCTGGATTTGCCGACCGCAGTCGAACGCCCCAGCGTCTATAGCGGCATGACCGCGCGCACCACCACCGCCTACAACGCACAGCGCCTGCCGGCCAGCATCACCCAAAGCGGCTACACGCCTGCGGGCGCGGCGGTGTCGCGCAGCGTCAACATCGAATACAACGCCTACGGACAGCCCGTCCGCATCGACGGCCCGCGCGGCGATGTCGCCGACATCACCGCGCTCAGCTACTACGAATGCAACAGCGGCGGTGCCTGCGGGCAGATCAAAAGCATCGCCAACGCCCTCGGCCACACCGCCACATTCGACAGCTACGATGCCAGCGGGCGCGTCGCGCAGACCACCGCCCCCAACGGCCTACAAACAATCTACAGCTACGACGTTCGCGGCAGGCTCAGCACCCAGACGCAAACCCCGCCGTCGGGTCAAGGCGGCATAGCCGTCCCGCGCTCCACCACCTACGGCTACGACGCGGCGGGCAACCTCGCCAGCACCGTCCTCCCCGATGGTCGCAGCCTCGCCTACCAATACGATGCCGCCAACCAGCTCATCGCCATCACCGACAACCTCGGCAACCGCATCGCCTACGCCTACGACAGCAGGGGCAACCGCAGCCAGACCGCCCTTTACGACCCGTTTGGCAACCTCGCCAGACAAATAGACACCGCCTTCGATGCCCGCAACCGCCCCGCGCAAATCAACGCCGCTGGCTCGCTCACGCGGCAAATCTTCGATGCCGTCGGCAACCTGCTGCAAACCACCGACCCCAACGGCAATCCCACCGCGCATCGATACGACGGCTTGAACCGCCTGCTGCAAAGCGTCGACGCGCTCAGCGGCGGCACCGCTTACCGCTTTGATGCCGCCGACCGCATCCAACAGATGCGCGCCGCCAACGGTGCCACCACGACCTACCTCCACGACGACCTCGGCAACCTGCTGCAAGAGACCGGCCCCGATCGCGGTAGCATCAATTACACCGCCGACGCGGCCGGCAACGTCACCGCCCACACCGACGCGCGCGGGGTCACCGCCACCTACACCTGGGACGCGCTCAACCGGCCGCTGAGCGTGCGCTACAGCGGCACCCCCGCACAAGGCCAATCCGAAAGCCTCGAAGACTGGCTCAAACGCTTAATCGAAAAACTCGCGGGCAACACCGATACCAGCGAAGATGTCACCTTCACCTACGACCGGGGCACGGATTGCAGCAACGGCATCGGCCGCCTCTGCCGCATCGACGACGCATCGGGCGCAAGCGAGCACGGCTATGATGCCTACGGCAACCTCGCGCTGCACCGCAAGGGCGAGCTCGCCTCGCGCTATCTCACCCGCTACGAATACGATGCCGCCGACCGCGTCAGCAGCATCACCTACCCCGATGGCAGAGTAGTCAGCTACATCCGCGATAGCTTAGGGCGCATCACCGCGGTCGAAA
>Ga0209824_10001724_pt1 | contig 11915 bp, 10 predicted proteins | sample VDWuncwatermetaG_FD_184124 | JGI IMG/M metagenome (GOLD analysis project Ga0209824, IMG submission 184124) | Wastewater microbial communities from Netherlands to study Microbial Dark Matter (Phase II) - VDW unchlorinated drinking water (SPAdes)... ... | reverse complement strand
TAAGAAACCAACTGGTTGTGCATTATTCCAGTTCTTCCCCTGTTTTTGAGGCATATAGAATCCTTAAGACAAACATTCTAACCGAAGTATTTAAAAAAGAAGAGCTAAAAGGGAAGGTGCTCTTGTGCAGCAGCTCAGGCCCTGAAGAAGGCAAATCTATCACCATTTCTAACTTAAGCCTAAGTATGGCGCAAGGTAATTTACGGACACTGCTGATTGATTGCGATATGCGCCGCTCTGTAATCCATAATATATTCGGGCTCAAAGATAAAGACCCCGGGTTATCAAATGTATTGGGGGGGGAACTTAAGGTTGAAAATGCTATCAGGACATTTGCGGATATCTTGATGGGAGATTTAGGGTTTGACGAGGCACTAAAATTACCCGGGTTGGATAACTTAAATATCTTAACCAGCGGTTCTGTACCCACGCTTCCCGCCGAATTACTAGCCAGCCCGGAGATGGCGAATTTATTGAATAATTTAAAAGAGAAATTCGATATTATTTTAATAGATTCCCCGCCGGTTATGGCAGTAGCTGATGCCAGCATATTGGCCTCAAAGGTAGACGGGATAATGTTGGTTTATCGAGTAGGCAAAACTGCCCGTTCGGTATTAGTTAGAACAAAGACACAGCTTATAGAGTCCGGGGGGTCTGTAAAGGGGATAATTCTTAACAATATCTCTCCGGAGATAGAATTGCGGTATGGTTATTACTATCATTATAAATATTACGGGAAATATTATACCGAGAAAAAATCAGAGACATAAATATTGCAAAGAATAGATAAAGCCAGAGCTAAGTCCCGCATGCAGCTTGCGGGTTTATTTTTGTCCGCCTTCGCAGTATAAAAGTTTTCCATGAGCATAATCCACCTTTACAATAAAATAATATTTGCAGCCTTAAGAAAGAAAATAAAGCAGAGCCCTTTCATAGGCCAGGGGCAAGATGACGGCACTTATTTATACACAAAAGGCAGTTACAGTATAAATTACCGCAAAAGCATTCTGCCGGACGGGAAATTATGCATCGAATGGGTCTGGCATAAGCGCCGCCTAAGCCCTTATGAAGAGAAAATAAGAAGGGTAAAAAAGAGGTTTCTTGAATTCTGGTATTATCAGAGATGGCTCCTCTTATTTAGGCCGCCCCTTATTTTTCTTTTAATCATCGGCGTATTTCTTTTTTACTATGGCGTGTTGGGGACACAAGAAGCAAAAATAGAGAGATTAAAACTAATTGTTGCCTCTGCAGTTGGTATAAATACCCAGGATATTCAATACATCGGTGATGGATGGTTGGAAATCTCCGGGCAGAGGAAAGTAGCGGATGACACAACTGAATCTCTAAATTATACCTTTAATCCCCTGAGATGGCTATTTTTTTCCGATACAGGTTTTGTTAAGCGCTGGCGACGCGGATCCGGTGAATATGTTAAATATCCGGTTGTCTATAATGAAAAAGGGGATGTCTGGCTAAAGGATAAAGATGCTTGGCAACATGGGATAATTAGTGACCAGAATATAAAATGGGATACCCCGCAGGGTTCAGCCAGAGTTACCGGGCAAGAAATCACTAGAGAGGATAAGAAATTAAAGATTATTGATAAATAGCCCATCATAAACTCATTTATCCGGACGCCTTATTTTAAATCATAAAAAGATGAAAATAATAATTATCGGGGCAGGCCCTATCGGCTGTTATACTGCGCAATTGTTTAACAAATTTATGCCCGGAGTAGATGTTATCAATATTGAAGAGCATCCTCGGGTAGGTAAGCCAGTGCATTGCGCTGGCCTGGTGAGTAAGGGCATATTTGAGGAGTCAAAAATTGCCCTTGACCCCGGATCTATCATCAACGTTATTGAAGGAGCAAGGTTTTTCTTCAATTCAGATAGCTTTTTAATACACAGAAAAGATGCTGCTGTGGTTGTGGATCGTTGTAAATTTGATGCGGCCTTAAGTAAAGGATTAAATATTGTTACTAATACGAGGTTTGTGGGCCTTGAGAATGAAGGCAGGGGTTACCTTATAGAAACAGATAAGGGGGAATACCATGCGGACATAGTAATCGGCGCAGACGGCGCAAACTCTCTTTTAAGAAACGTTATCGAAGATAGGGAAAATATAGAGTATTTTCGCGGCGTACAATTCCGCATAAGAAGTAAGCATAAAAGAAACATAGTCAATGTGTATATTAGAAGCCCGTTTTTTGCCTGGGCTATACCGGAGGATGAAAACATAATGCGCGTAGGGATAATTTCTGATAATCCGTACCATGACCTGAGAAGTTTACTAAAGAAAGAGAATATAGAAGGAGAAGTATTGGAAAAGTTTGCGGGCGTGGTTCCTTTGGGGCGCTGCCAAACGCAGAAAGACAAGATTTTTCTGGTAGGGGATGCCGCTTGCCAGGTTAAACCGCTTACTCACGGAGGTTTGTATTATGGGATGCGCTGTGCCGAGATTTTAGTTGATTGCATATTGCAAAACAAGCCCAATGATTACCCTAAAAAATGGCAGGGTAGGTTTGGCAGGGAGATAGCAATAGGTTTAAAAATAAGGCAAATTTATACAAAATTGAGCCGGGATAATATTGAGAAGATGTTCGCCATCCTTAAAGAAAATGTAGGCATCATAGAGGAATTCGGCGACTTAGAAAACCATTCCAAGTTCGTATCAGAAATTATTAAAAATCCTAAATTACAGATTTTATTAGGGAAGGTTATTTTTTCTCTCATCAAAGACATAAATACTTAATAGTATGAAGATTGGCTTTTTAGTGCGCTGGCTGCCTCCGAGGATAGATGGGGTTGGTGACTATACCTGGAATTTAGCCTGTGCATTACGCGAGCTTGGCATAAATGTATATGTATTTACTTCCGAAGAGCAGAGAGGTTTACCCCCGCACCAATTGCAATCCAGGGTCACAATACGCAATTGGTGCGGGGGTGTAGTTAAAAATGAATGGGTTTTTCCAATCATTAGGCTCTGGCAGCCGAAAGCAATAATAGAGGCGCTAAAGGCCTTTACCTGGGAGGCGCCGGATTGGCTCTGTTTTCAATTTGTGCCTCAATTGTATGGCCGGGGGTGTATGGCTTGGCAGGGGGCAGGAATTCTTAAGGAATTGAAGAAGCGGTTTAAATGTAAGATAGCAGTAACCTTTCATGAATTTACTTCGGCTTGGAGCCTAAAACCAAGAGATTTATTTTTAGCTGCTTTCACACGTTTACAAACAAGGCGTATGCTTTCAGTAATTGATTCGGCTATTACTACCTGCGCTCGTTATAAGGAAATACTCCAAGGCCTATCAGGCCTCACTTTACCGGTAGATGTTATTCCGGTGGGCTCTAATATTGAACCTATTTTCATCAGTCCAGAAGAGTTAACAGGGCTTCGCAGACAAATTTTCCCCGAACAGGCAAAGGTATTTGGTTTGTTTGGCACACTCTCTACATTTAAGAACTTCCCTCTTGCCATAAGGGCTTTACAGACGGCGCGTCAGCAGGGATTGGATGCTTGGGTTTATCTTATAGGAAGAGTAGAATCATCCAATCCTAAGCTCTTTAAGGAGTTGATGCATTTGGCAGAGAAACTTAATGTTAAATCGTTTATAGTTACAAGCGGAGAATTATCCAAAGAGGATATATCTATTCAACTGCAGATGGTAGATGTATTTCTTTTTACCCAGGTCAATGGTATTTCTACGCGTAATTGTACGTTAATGACTGCATTAGCCCATGGCCTTCCGGTGGTAAGCCTTGAACCTCAATGGGGTTTGTTTGACCATTTTAATATCCCCTGTGGCATATTGGTAGATAGGTATAATGAAGAGGATTTCATTAAGGCAGCAGTGGATTCACTTAAGAAGAGCGATGATTTATCTAAAAAAACTGCCTTGTCCAATCGCGATTATTTTTACAGTCATTTTTCCTGGCCGATTATTGCCAAGAGATACCTTGAGGTTTTAGCAACTTAATATAGATTGTAACCGAGTTAAGAACTCAGGATGAATTTTATCACGGATGCAAACAGATGATTACGAATGTCACGGATAAATTACTGTATCGGGAATTAACCTATAAGATTATCGGAATATTTTATAAAGTTCATACTGCCTTAGGTTGCGGCTTTCCTGAAAAGGTATATCAAAGGGCAATAGAAATAGAATTAAATAAAGAAAGCATTCCTTATGAAACAGAAAAATTATTTAAGGTAGTTTATTTTTAGGAACAAGTAGGTAGTTTTCGATTAGATATGATTATTGATGGGAAGGTGATTGTGGAGATAAAAGCAGTAGAACGTTTGCCCAAGGTATTTAGGGAACAGCTAATTTCTCAACTAAAAGCGTCACCTTACCAGATAGGTCTCTTAGTAAACTTTGGTGCTCCTAAATTAGAATATATACGGATAATGCGCTCTAAGACATCCGTTTGAATCTGTTAAAATCCGTATGCATCCGTAAATAAACTATTTTTTAGATTCCTATGAGTTGGCGCAGCTTATTTCCGATAGTATTGTTATTCAGCTGTGTAGATGGATTTATTGGCAATTGGCTTTACCCCGCGCTATTGCCTTTGCTTTTTAAGGATTTTCTTCTTTTAATAGTATATTTTCTTTTTTTCATTCAGGAGGGCGGGCAGCACTGGATGTTTAAATTTAAAAGAAATATTGGTTCTGGTATATGGTTTTTGGCAATGCTCCTAATGCTTTTGGGTGGGTTGCAAATACTGAATCCCGGAGTTCCCAGCATAGAGGTAGGTATATTGGGATTCAAGGTTATGTTTTATTATTGGCCATTAGCTATTCTAACCTTTGCTTACGTGGATAGCTTGGAACGCCTGCGGGGCCTTATAAAAAAAATTGTTTATTTTTCCATACTTATTTGCCTGTTTGGCCTTTATCAATTTTGGCAGGGCCCGGATTATATGGTTAATACATTCGGACAGGGTTTTGAAAGGGCTATAATTGTGACAACTGAAGGCGTAAGAGACAAAGGTTTTTTGCGCGTGTTTGGAACTTTTGCTTCTACCGGCCAATTTAGCACCTTCTTAGCTATTAATACGATGTTTATATTTGCATTGCTGTTTACCTCTAAAAATATGTTTGAAAGACGCCTGTTGAATGGCTGTGCTTTTTTAAACTTTATAACCTTGCTTGCCACAGGTTCACGCGGAGCATTCGCAAGTACGTGTATAACTGGTTTTATCTTTTTAGTTTTATGCCGTAGATTTTTGCGTAGAGTTGTCTTTGTGTTTATTTTGGCTCTTGGTTTTTATTCAGGTTTTAGTTATTTGGGTAGATCGGTTGTCTCGCGCTTTGAGACATTAAAAGACAAAGAGATGCTTAAAATGCGCACTGTAAGCATTACTAGCGCAACATTTATGGAGTATTTAGAAAAATATCCATTAGGCCGCGGAATGGGTACTGGTGTTTCAGCCTCTCGCCATCTTTTAGGTGGAGTAGGCGAAGGTCGTAGTGAATGGCAGCTTATTGAGAATTATCCTGCTAAATTGCAATACGAAATGGGTATTCTGGGAGTAATTATTTTTTATCTTTTTTTAATTAACTTAACTATTCACGGGATTAAATATTGGTTGAGTCCAATTGACCCTGAAGTCTATATTGTCAGCTCTGCCTTGAGTTCCTGGCTTCTGATAATTTTATGGACTACTTTGTTCAGCGTAATAGATAGCCCTCCTGTTGGATTATTTCTCTGGGTTGTGGTTGGCATGGTAGCTAAGATTACCAGTCTCCAATCAGATGCCGAACAACTTACCCAAGAAGAAACTTATGCGCTGCGATGACTTCAGCAACACCTTTGGTTCCTGAGTTCCATTGTGGTATGGTTCAAAAGAAGATAATGATGCGGATTATGTTTATCACAGGCAAGTATCCTCCCGAGCAATGCGGTATAGGTGATTACACGCAGAGGCTTGCGCAGAAACTAAGCAGCCCTGAAACCCAAGTATTTATTCTTACCTCAGTTTTCCAGCAAAGACAAGATGAAATTAATGAAAGGCAAAACAATGACATAGAGATTATTCGGGTATTAAAGCAATGGGATTTTAAGAATTATCCGGTTATTCGCAATGAGATATTAAAGAATAAGATCGATGTAGTTAATATTCAGTTTCAAATTTCTTTTTTTAATTCTCATCCTATGATTACCTTATTGCCTTTTCTCTTAAAATCAAGAGAACATACAAGCAGAGTGAAGGTAGTAGTGACCTTGCATGAGTTAGCAGGGCCGGCCACGAGGTTTTTACCGGGCCTGTTGCGCCGGCTCTGGCTCTTGCCATTGATGTTCTGGGCTGATGCGATAATTGTTATTAACGAACGCGATCTTTTTTTGCTACGTAGAGTTCCTTTTCTTAAGAGCAGGGTACATTACATCCCTTTGGCTTCAAATATTGATGTAAGGCCAGATGTAGATAGGCAGGCTGCGCGAAGGAAACTTCAGATAAATGACGATGAAGTTCTTATATTGAGTTTTGGGTTTGTTAATAATATACGAGCCAGTTTCATTTTAGAGTTAATCCAAGCCATAAAGAAACTCTGTAACAAAGGGTATAAATTAAGGTTAATTCTGGTGGGGGGGGTGGGCCTAAAAGATGGCGGTATTGTTTCATCATATGCTAATTCTCTAGGCATTGCCGAACGGGTTATTCTGACAGGTTATTGCTCAAGCCAAGAGGTATCGCAATACCTGGGAAGCGCTGATATTGCAGTGCAATTGAATTCTGACGGCGTGTTCAGGAGCACCGCACTCTTAGCTACAATGTCACACGGCCTTCCTACCATCGGCCTTAAGAAAAGATATATTCCTGCGGTATTTGTTAACCGTGAAAATATTTTACTTCTCTTAAATAATGATCCTGAAGACATTGCACGCGGGATAGAGGAACTTATCTTGGATGGGGCGCTCCGGGAAAGATTAAGCAGAAAGTGTATCCAGGCAGTTAGAGGGTTTAGCTGGGAGACGGCCTCTAAACTGGCAAGCCAACTCTATGCATCTTTATGAGAATTATCATCGCCTGTAATGTCCCCAATACACGAACTCAAGGCGCAGCCAGGCATATACACTATCTCAAAAAAGAAATGAATGAGTTGGGCCATGAGGTTGATTTGCTCTTTGCTGAGGATGTGCCAGCTCCCCTGGATTGGTGTGAATTAACGGGTTTAACTTTTCCCTTTCTTATGCTCTTACCAATTATTCGGCTTACTCAAACTAAAGGAAGATATGACATTATCTATATTCATTCCCTGGAGGCGGCGGTATATGTATTTCTGCGCCGTATTTTCCGGCAGTTTCCTCCCTGCGTTATTTTATCCGAAGGTTCTGAAGAGCTCGCATGGAAAGTGGAAAAAGAAGAGGAGAAGTTAGGATACAGGCATCTAGGATGGAAGAAGAAACTATTATTTTACAATCTTATTATAAGACAGGTCAGATACGCTGTCCGTTATGCTGACCATGTTATTGCCACAAACAATTATGAAAAAGAATTTTTCGTTAGAGCCTTTAATATTAATGAAAGTAAAGTTTCCATGATTACCCAGGGCGTGGCGCAGGAATTCTTTCAGAGCCGTGACTACAATCATAAACCCAAAAGCCTATTATTTGTCGGAGGATGGCAGTGGATAAAAGGCATTAGGTACTTGATTGAGGCATTCACGAGGGTGGCGGAGTCTAATGAAGAAGTTACCCTTTCGCTTGTAGGCGTGGGACAAAGCCGGGATAATGTAATACAGGCTTTCCCGCCGCATCTTAGAAAGCGCCTTCAGGTTATACCGCATGTTTCAGCAGAGCAAATGCCCAATGTATATGCCTGCCATGATATCTTTGTTTTTCCTTCCCTTTTTGAGGGTGGGCCGCTGGTGATTCCTGAAGCTATGGCTTCAGGAATGGCAATAGTAACAACCAAGGCTTACGGAATGCAGGATAAGATTGAAGATGGGGTTTCGGGATTTCTGGTTTCACTCCGAGACACAGAAACTTTAGTAAAACGTATCATAACTTTACTTAATGATTCAGCCCTTTGCGCAAGGTTTGGCCAAGAAGCGCAAAGAAAAGCAAGAGAGTTAATCTGGCATAATCTTGCCAGACAAACTCTTCATGTCTATGAAAGGCTACTCAAAAAATCAGGGACGTTTCTATTTTTGTAACAGTTCAGCTCTTGGAAGTGCTCCGACGAAACCGTAGTCGTAGGGGAGGTTTAAACCTCCCCTACGATAGGAGTCCTTTTAAGAGCTGAACTGTTACCTATTTTTTATTTATTTGACAAGGCTCTATGCTGTGTCCTGGCTGTAAAAAAAAGGGATTTGCAAAATTTCTGGAAAAAACAGGCCAATACAATCTCTTTATCTGTAATGCCTGCGCATTAACCTTTTGCGAACCCATGCAGCCGGCTACAGGCAATTTCTACGAACTAAAAGCGCAGTACGAAGATAAATGGGAGTTCGGGTTTATCTGCCAGAAAATGCAGCAATTAGGCTTAAGCGGAGAGCTTTTAGACATAGGCTGCGGAGATGGAATATTTATGGAAATGGCGAGTAAGCAATTTGCGGTTGCAGGAATAGATATAAATATGGGGGCACTTAAGGCTGCCAAGTTAAAAAGAAACCTCAATGATACCTATCCGATAACGCTTAAGGAACACATAAATATGTTTCCCGCCAAGAAATACGACATTATCACTGCTTTTCATATTTTGGAACACGTGGGAGAGCCGGCTGAATTCATAACAGACATTAAACATTCCCTTAAACCCCAGGGAATAGCCGTAATTTCTATTCCTAACCCGAATAGATGGACCCTGCGTTGGGTAAGAGAGGCATGGGATTATCCGCCGCACCATCTTACCAGATGGACCACTTACGGTTTATGCGCTTTGCTTGAGAGCCGCGGCTTAAACGTGCTGGAAGTGTTCTACGAAAGAATATCATTTTTAAGCCAGATCAGGGATGCCATGCGTGATATTATCTGGTCAGTTGTTTTCAAGAAATTTAGCTTTAAAGTCGCATCGCGAATCAATCTAAGCAAAGAACGCTTTGTATTATGGCCTTTTTTAGTTAATATAAAAGGCAAGGTAATTAAGTTGCTTGCGTTTTCTTTGGCATTGATTACGTATCCGGTTTTTCGGCTGGGGAATTTTACAGGAAAGAGCCTTTTGGTTTTAGCAAAGCCAAAGGATTAAGTAAGAAAAATATGAAAAGAGCTGCGTTGCTGACTCACGGCCCGATTAATATCATTGGCGGGGTTGAACGTTATATTCAATATTTATTGAATTTCTTAAAAGAAGAGGGCTTTAAGGTAGATGTTTTCGTGCCTACCAGGGTTAATATTCCGATTTTTTTTTATCCCTTTGTACGATATTATACCGGAAGCAGATTAGGCAGGCAGATCAAAAATTACGATTTAATCTTTACTCTGGATTATACTGGAGGTTTTTTAAAGGAAAGAAATACCATAAATATTTGTGTTGGAACAATACAGTCTTATCTTAAAGCTATAAGAAAATCATATAACCATAGATTTCTTTTAAACATGTACATGAGCATTATTTTTGATAGGTTAAGTAAAAAGGGTAAAATGTGCCTGGCAGTCTCGCCACAAGTTGAAAAGGAATTGATGGAAGATTACGGAGTCTCAAGCACCGTTGTCCTATGTGGCATTGATACAAAACATTTCACCCGGCGCCACCCAACCAGACAAATCAGGCTGCGCTATGGTATAGACCCGCAATCATTTGTTGGCGTATTTGCAGGCAGGTGGGATATACCACACAAGGGACTGGATTTGCTTATTTCCATAATGAGAGAAAGGCAGGATATCCATTGGCTTATTGCCCCAGACCGACAGATTAATCTAAAAGGCATTAAGAACTTGACTGTTTTGCCGGATGTGCGTTATGCAGAATTGCCGGATGTATATTCTGCTGCAGATTTTAGTATTCAACTCTCACGCTATGAGAGTTTTGGCTTTTCTTTTGTGGAAAGCCTTTCTTGTTCGGTACCGGTGATTTCTACGGCTGTTGGCATTGCCAGCTATATCTACGATGACCCCCTTTTAAGTGAGCTCATCGTTTACGGCAACGGATATCAAGCAGAAAAGATTGTTAAGGATGCCCACAACAAAATAGACAGATTAAAAGACAGGCGCTATCTGGAAACGCTTGCGGCAATATGCCGGGAAAAAGTGGAAAAAGAATTCTCTTTGGAAGTGTGGAAGGAGCGTATGAGAGATATATTACAATCAGTGAGGTAAGCCCATGCAGGTGAAATTAATTGCGCCATGGCAAGATCGGTGCGGAGTAACAGGATATGCGCTGGCGCTAAAGAAAGAACTGGATACACTTCTAGACGTGCAAATGGTTAGAGTCCCTAAGACCAGGAGCCTTAAAGGCATATTAGCGCTTTGCGATCAGATAAATAAAGGAGATATTGCTCATATTCAGTACGCTCAAGATTTTTATGGCTCATGGAGATATCAGGGGATACTTTGCAACTTTACGTTTTTTCTCAAGCATATCAGGATTCCAATTGTTATTACAGCGCATGAGCTGACTCACGGCTTACCCTTCTTAGGAGTTAATAAAATAAGCTTAAAAAGAATATTCTATAATACTTTATTAGTCCCAATTGTTAATTGGACGCCTTACGGTAGATTCTTACGTGGTAGATTTCTTGATATTGCCAATTGTATTATTGTCCATAACAGTGCCGACAAACTATTATTGGAGTCCTTGAACATAGATGCACAGAAGGTTTCCCTGCTATATCCCGGTGTAGCGGATATAGAGACGCCAAACAATGCATTCACACGGGAAGAACTCGGATTGAAAGACAGAAGATTAATTACCACATTTGGATTTATCAGGCCGCATAAAGGCTATGAGACAATTATTGAGGTAATGAAGTATTTGCCGGAAGACGTCGTTTTTATCATAGCAGGAGGACTACGTGATGGAGCCATTAATTTGTATATGGCAAAGCTTAAAGCATTGATTAGTTCCTCGGGATTGCAGGATAGGGTGAAAATCACAGGTTATCTGGATAACGAAAAACTCATACCTTTATTGAGTATTTCCGATGTAATTCTGTTTCCATATTCACATATGACCACATCTTCCTATGCATTTAGCTATGCAATTGCAGCAAAACGGCCTATAATAACATCGAATACCAACTTCTTCAGCGAAATAAAACAGAAATTCTCTGCAGTCAAAATATTTGAAATTTTTGATTCTCAAGCTATTGCCGGGATGATCAAGGAAGCATTGGATTCCCATGGTCAAGAGCCACAAGGAGCAGCTAAGTACCGCCAGGCCTGGAGCTGGAAAAACGTAGCAAAAAAGACGTACAAAATATATTGTGATATACTCTTTAAGAGGACTTAATGTATTTCTTTCTTTTTGTAGGCATATGTTTAGAGGCGGCGTTAAAAACCGATAAGATGCTTGTTGTGGGATACAGTTAAGGGATATTTTTATTCCTAATAAAGAAACTATTATGAAAGATAAAAATGAAAAATGTAGAAAGAATAAAATCTGAAGGTAAGATAATTGCGATTATAGCCAGAGGTGTGCCTGAAGACGAAGGCATACATTTTCTAACCCCGCCTGCATTCTCCCAGCAATTGGGTTTAATGTACCGAAAAAAAGATTACATAATACAACCGCATGTTCATAAAACTATTAGAAGGATGATTTCGGTAATACAGGAAGTCCTATATATCCTGTCTGGCAGTATTGAAATCACGCTTTATAACAAACATAGAGAAAAAGTTAAATCACTGGTATTAAAAGGAGGAGATACTGTTATGCTTGTAAGTGGCGGTCACGGAATAAAGTTTCTGGAAGACTCCAGGCTTTTAGAAGTAAAACAGGGGCCTTATTCTGGTGTGGGTGGGGATAAGGAAC
>Ga0209824_10001723_pt1 | contig 11917 bp, 15 predicted proteins | sample VDWuncwatermetaG_FD_184124 | JGI IMG/M metagenome (GOLD analysis project Ga0209824, IMG submission 184124) | Wastewater microbial communities from Netherlands to study Microbial Dark Matter (Phase II) - VDW unchlorinated drinking water (SPAdes)... ... | reverse complement strand
ACGGATAGGCTTAGATTTAAGTTGTAACGGCACTAGCGTAATGATGAGCGCAGACACAAAAGAATATTCCTTATTCAATTTGGCCTTGTATTTTTTAAGGATTGGCGCCTTTGGCTTCGGGGGCCCGATTGCCCTTGTGGGCTATATGCAAAAAGATCTGGTTGAAGAAAGAGGGTGGCTTACCAAAGAACAATATCTAAGAGGACTTGCCCTATCACAACTCTCTCCCGGTCCCTTAGCAGCCCAGCTTGCCATTTACATTGGTTACGTCAAAGACAACGTTAAAGGCGCAACGCTCGCGGGGCTTGCGTTTGTTCTGCCCTCTTTTCTGATGGTTGTGGCACTGGGAATACTCTACAAAACATATGGAGGATTACCGTGGATGCGGGCATTATTTTACGGCATTGGCGCAGCCGTTATCGCCATCATCACGAAATCGTCATATAAGCTGGCCAAAACCACCTGTGGGGATAAAAAGGCACTGTGGGCTATCTTTTTTATAGTGTTCGCCGTTACTGCGTTTACCGGCCAAGAAATTATCTGGTTACTTATCCTTGGCGGTATTGCGTCTATGGTGCACTACGAGCCTCCGAAATTCCTGCGTAAAATTTCAACTGTGATGCCTATGGTGGGGGCATGGCCGACTCTCCAATACAATGAACACTTCAATAATCTTAAACATATTTTCGTTTTCTTCCTTAAAGCGAGCGTCTTCGTTTTTGGCAGCGGATTAGCCATTGTTCCCTTTCTCCACACCGGCGTAGTTCAACAATTTCATTGGTTGAATGAAAGACAATTTCTCGATGCGGTAGCCGTGGCCATGATTACGCCCGGCCCCGTCGTTATCGCGGTGGGATTCATGGCTTATTTGGTGGAGGGTTTTATCGGAGCGCTCACAGCAGCCATCGCCATCTTTTTTCCCGTCTGGCTTATTATCGTCGTCGCAACTCCCTACTATGAACGGTTTGCGCAAAATCTCCGTCTCAAGGCCTTTGTTGGAGGCATCACAGCCGCCACATCCGGAGCGATTGCAGGTGCGGTCATTATTCTGGGCAAAGGATCAATCAAGGACATCCCTACCGCCCTTATCGCATTGGGGACTCTTGGCTTGCTCATAAAGTATAAAACTCCCGAGCCGATTATTATTGCTGTCGCTGGAGTTATTGGACTGTTATTGACTTATAGATGTCACATTTTCAAAATGAATTTATTAGCCCTTTAGGGGCTATACGATTGTATAATCGTAATAGATAAGGTGGCATCTACATAGACATCTTCCTTGAGTTTACTTTCATAGTGTGATGTCTATATTTTCATATTGGATATTTGCGCGCATGAATAAACAAGTTTGTTTTTCGCGAAATAATATTTAAGATGTGAACAAGAAAATTTACCCTAAAGCAAGCCCTGTCTCAAATTGTAATTCTTGCCACTCTCTCAATTCTGCGGTAAGATGGTTCCAATTAAATCTCCCGAAGTGGGGCAAGGACGTTCGACGATAATCTTAACTATCAGCAGCAATGCGAAGTGGAGCAGGCATTGCGTTTCTTTTTTCCCAGCAAACTTGATACAACGATAATCATTAATCGCTCTGGACAATCATATGCTCAACTTGAATTCAATTATGGTAGGGTCTGAACAGCCCAAGGTTTTAGCGGAGTTTTATACCAAGGTGTTTGGCAAACCCTCGGATATGACCGAGGAAAAGTGGTATGGCTGGCAGGTGGGAAATGCATTTTTTGGGGTAGGAGAACACTCGGAAGTAAAGGGGTCGGCAAAGGAACCGGCGCGTGCGATATGGAACCTTGCAACAAAGGAAGTGAAGGAAGAATTTGAACGTATCAAGGCGTTTGGCGCCACGGTCATAAAAGAGCCCTATGAAATGCACGGATCGTGGATCGCAACGTTTGCGGATCCGGATGGGAATTATTTTCAATTGATGAGCCCGTGGAACGATAAGCAATGAAAGGCCGGCCCCGCAACAATCCGCCAGCCGGCGGAGCGCGGAATTTTTTGCCTCCGGGCTTTAAGGCCCACCCCAAAAGCATGCTTCGCAACCATCGGATAAAAACGTGGTCCGGTTTTGTATCTTGCGTCCTTCCCGCTACCTGATAGGGCGAATTTTTTGGTATGTTGCCCGCCCTGTCAGGTGGGCTTTTTTTTGCGCATTAACGTTAGCATTCACCACACCATGAAAACCATTCAACAACATCTCACCAAAAAAAATCTTCTTTTTATTGTGGCCTTTACGATTGTCGGGTTTATTGCGCTTCAGATTCCGGTGGCGCACCTTGCCGGATCAAAAGCGCAATTTACTGTGTTTGACGCGTTCGCGCCTGTCGCGGGCGCATTCATCGGGAGCGTTCCCGGAGTCATCGCGGTATTTTTGATGCAATTTTTTAACTTCCTTTCCCATGGGGCTCATATTCAAGACACGGGAACCATCATTCGCTTTTTCCCCATGCTTTTTGCCGTGCTTGCTTTCGCAAAAAAGGGAAAACTCAATCTGATTATTCCCGCAGTTGCGATTGCGGCGTTTCTTGCGCACCCCATAGGCAGAACCGTCTGGTATTTCTCGCTTTTCTGGCTTATCCCGATTGCCGCCCATGTTTTCCGCGATCGTTCCTTGCTCGCGCGCGCTCTTGGTGCAACCTTTACCGCCCATGCGGTTGGCGGCGCTCTGTGGATTTGGCTCTTTGCGCTTCCCGCACCGGTCTGGAATTCGCTCATCCCTGTCGTCATTGTGGAACGCACGGTCTTTGCGCTTGGCATCAGCGCCTCCTTTGTTCTTATGAATAATCTCCTCCGCTTTCTTCAAAAAAAACGCGTGGTCAACCTCGGTTTTTCCATTGACCAAAGGTATGTGCTTTATCCTTTGCGCGACCATCATGGACCCCGTTAGAAATTCCGCAGATTGGGCGATTGGAGCATAAACCATGACAACAAAAATTTCTAACGGGGTGGAGCAAAGGCATAAAAATCGCTACATCGCTTTTGTCGCAGCAAGTGTTGACGGGCGGATTTCGCTTACGGACAAAACATTGCCGGATTGGACAAGCAAAGAGGATTGGAATTTTTTCCAGGATGCGCTTTCACGCGTTGACGCGGTGGTTGTGGGTCGAAATACCTACGAAGCCGCGGCCGAACGCTTACGCAAACGCACCACGTTCGTTCTTTCAAACCGCCTCAAAACCTTGCAACGCAGAGGAAGCATTACCTTTGTCAACCCCGCTTATGTTGATCTTGCCGAGCTTCTTCGAACATACAAAACCGTTGCCGTGTGCGGCGGAGGAAACGTGTATCGCTTCATGCTCGAGAATAATCTCCTTGACGAAATCTACGTAACCATAGAGCCGCTCATCTTCGGCCGCGGAAAAGCGATGTTCGTTGGCGGTACGCACACAGCGCGACTTCATCTCTTGTTGGCGCGCCGTCTCAACCGCACTGGAACGCTCCTGCTCCATTATCAGGTTGAGCGCTGACCAGCTCTGCCGAATCTCCCTCCCATATCAAAAACTTACAAAATTTCCGGTCTGGGATGCATATCGCAGGGAGCGCGCGCAAGAGGAGGAAGCGCGCAGGATAAGAGCAATCCGGAAGCGCGTCACTGAAGAGGTCGTTCCCGCCATTGCCCTGCACCGCAGAGGCGAAGAAGGAATGGACATCGTACGTCGCCTCACGAGACCGGATGACCCCATCCGCCAACTGATTGTAGAAACGTTCAAAGAGGTCGGCGTCCCACAAAAACTAGTGGAAGAGTCACTTCGAGACTGGACATTAGGGGTCAACGTCATGAATATACTTCGTTCTTAAAATTTAAACTGGTACATACCATTTTCTGAAACGCTTATTGAGTAAGGAGAATATGTTTTCTCCGGGTACCAGTTTAATTCTTAAATTTTCAGTAGGACGACGTTGGCAGGAGAAGGGAATCGATGTCCCGAAGGCAATCAGGCGAGCAGAAGAAAAGGGCTTGTGCCCGTGCGCGAAATACTTCGCAAGAAGGAAACATTCCGATGATCCACCGCAACACATAGCGTGCGGTGGATTTCTCTGTCAACCTTGAATTTAAGGAGTAATTTTTGACAAAAAAATTCTCCCATGCTACAAGATATGTAATAGTTCATTGAAAACCGCATACGCAGTTATCAAGAGTGAGGTAGGGAATTGGTCCCGTTAATCCTCCGACCAACCAGTCGCGTCTGACGCGATAGTGGTGGCAAAACCAAGCGCCTTTTTTGAAAAAAAGAAGGAGAGGATAATTCCATGTGCGGAAAGTATATGAACATGAAAAACCCTTTTCTCTTTTTGAGTGAAGGGTTTTTTTTGATGACGATAACGTACGTAAGAAACTCATCAAAGAAAAACCCCCCAAGGGCAAAAGAGGATACCCTTCATCTTCTGGCGGGTTTAGGATTTTTTGAAACACTCCACATTACAGCGTAGAGCATGCGAAATGCGTGGGCGATTTCTTCGCTTTCTATTCCTATCGTAAAAAAGTATTCGTTTTGCGCCGAGGTGATGAGCGTCGTAGCGCCGAATATTCCGATATTGATAGAATTTTTTGCTCCGTGGTGCGGGCCTTGCAAAGCAATGGAGCCAGTCGTCGCCGGTATCAAGGAACAACTGCGAGATGGGGCAACCATTTTCGTTATCAATGTGGAGGAACATCCAATATTGGCAGACGAATTCACGGTGTTGAACTTGCCTACACTCATAATGTACCGAAACGGAAAGAAAATTAAAACATTGACGGGCATTCAAAAAAAAGAATACCTGATAGCGTTGTTGCTCAATTCTTGGTTTTGAGATACGCTATCGGTATGAAACTTTCCATAGGTTCTCAAACGAAGGGTTCACAGAAAAAAAGAATTTGGCTTTGGGCTCTTTATGATTTTGCCAACTCTCTTGCTTTTGCGAATGTTTCGTTCTACTTTGCTTTGTGGCTTGTTGGCGACAAGCATGTTTCACCTGTTTGGGTGAGTATTCCGGCGGCCCTCTCCACGCTGGTATTGCTTGCAACTCTGCCTTTTCTCGGGTCGCTTTCCGACCGTCTCGGGCGGCGAATGCCGTTTCTGACCATTTTTAGCATCTTGGCAATACTTTGTTTACTCATATTAGGACTTCTATCCGCGCGCGCTACAGGATTACTTACTATCGCGATCATTGTTGTCCTTTATTTTTTCTTTCTTTATTGTTATCAAGCGGCCCTGGCTTTTTACGACGCCATGCTCCAGTCCTTGTCCTCTGAAAAAAGCAAGGAGCAAATATCCGGATTTGGGATGGCGGCAGGCCAGATGGGAAATATGCTTGGAATAATGGTAGCATTGCCTTTTGTCAGCGGTGGCATCACGGTACGTGGAATTTCAGGCAGACCGGTTTCATTTATCTTGGGCGCATTGCTCTTTTTACTTTTTTCGATCCCGACCTTTTTGTTTCTCAAGGATAATGCTCCAAAAATTTCTGCGCATGGACATCCCCGCGGGGCTCCGCTGAATTTTTTCGCTCACACATGGCAGACATTGAAAAACATAAAGAGCAACAGACCCGCTTTCAATTACTTAATCATTTACTATTTATTTTCCGACGCGCTTTTGACCTTGCAACTATTTATGACACTCTATTTGGAAGTGGTCGGCGGGCTGAACGACAAGCTGAAGACCATTGTCGGCGCAGTCGGCTTATTGGCTGCGGTACTCGGATCGCTCGCGAGCGGGAGCATGGGAGCATTTTGGGGAAGTACGCGCAAAGCGATTTTGTTTTTTATCGGCACATGGGCAATGTTCTTAGGCATACTCGCGCTTGCCACAAGCGCAAAAACGTTTGTGGTCATCGGGGCATTGAATGGTTTTTCTTTTGGCGCCTTGTATTCGTTGTCAAGAGCATACTATTCCTCCTTGGCGCCAAAAGAAAAACAAGCGGAATTTTTTGGTGTTTATACGCTCTTTGAAAGGTTTGCTTCGGTACTTGGTCCCTTGGTTTGGAGTGTCGTGCTTTTGACATTCGCCCCTTTCGGCGAAATCCAAAAATATCGTTTCGCCATGCTGTCGCTCGCGGTTTTGGTGGCGATCAGTTTTTTGATGTTTCTTTTCAGCAAAAACAGTAAGCAACCTGCTGGCTGAAATGCCAATAACAAGGCGTTAAAATCTTCTATGAAATTAATCTTAGGTTCGCAATCAAAAAGCAGACGGGCCGTGCTTGAAAGCATGGGCTACGAGTTTGAGGTGATGAGCTCGGATATTGATGAAAAAGCGTTTCGCTTTGATGATCCCAAAAAACTGACGCTCGCGCTTGCTCATGCAAAGGCCGATGCGCTTTTGCCGCGCATCCTGCCTGCGCAGCACTCTCGCTCCGCTCGCATTCACGAGCCGGCGCTCCTCATCACCGCCGACCAAGTCATTTTTTACAATGGCAGCATCCGGGAAAAACCCGCTGACGAAAAAGAAGCGCGCGCATTTTTGCGTAGTTATGGGGCTTACCCCATTGAGACGATTGCCGCAGTGGTCGTCACCAATACTGCAACAAAAGAACGGCGAGAAGGCGTGGACGTGGCAAGAGTGTGGCTGACTCCTCTGGCGGAGAGCCTGATTGATGTATTGATTGCCGAAGGCGAAACATTGTCCCTCGCCGGAGGATTCACGCTTCGTAATCCCTTACTCAAACCCTACATTGAAAAAATCGAAGGCGAATTTGAAAGTATCATCGGCTTGCCAAAAAAACTGACCGAGCGGCTCATTAGAGAAATTGGAGGATAGTTTGAATATCTAGTTTTGAGCGAAACGAGGGACAAGGTTTCCTTTGCCCTGATTCCTGAAGAAACCCGAATGACCAAACCCCAATGACCATTCAAATCCTAAGCTCTAAATCCCAATGAATTCCTTTGGGCAAGCCTGCCTTCGCAGCATACTCACTTCGTTCGTATTCAGTTCATTGGGGCTTGAATATTCATCGGTCATTGGAGTTTGGGATTTTGCCAGGCAATTTTGCCTGCACAACATACTCACTGCGCCCACATTCAGATCAGTTAAAAAACCGTCAGATGAACTGACGGTTTTTTGTTATCAATATTGTCTCACCCTTCTCTTACGGTTTGAGCGTTTTCTTCATTGCCGGCTTCTTGCCTTTCATGCCCTTCTTTGCTTGCACAGGCATGGGCGTGGAGACGTCGCGCACGACTTTCGCTTGGACGGTCATGTCGGTTACGGCACCCGACACGCTGACTTTGTCACCTGTTTTGACATCACTCAACTTCATGGCTTTGTTCATGCGATCAACCACTTTTGCCGAGGAATCAACATTAACGGTATAGTCCTTATCGCCCATCTTCACCTGAAGGGACGTGTCGGTCATGGAAGTTACCTTGCCCACAATCATCTTTGACGCCATTTTGCTCTTTGCCGCCATCATTGTCTCGCTTTTCTTCATGGTCGCCGGCATTTTCGGGTACATTTTGCTCTTGGGAGCGGCTGCTTGCGCCCCGGATGCGCTACCAAGCACGAGTACAAGGGCCAATGCGACAAATAAACTTGTGATAATGATTTTTTTCATATTGAATAGTTATTGTTTTTACCCACTACTTCGACCTTTCTTTGTTTAGTAGATAGCTTAAAAAAACACAAAACCCGGATTGCACAAATATGCACAAACAAAACACAAAGGGTCTAAGGCGCAAAACACAAACCTTTCACTCCGTATTTGTTTGGGTTTTCGGTAGTTTGGGCTTTGCGCCCTGTTTGGATTTTGTGCATGTCCGCGTTTTGTGGCTTCCCGACGTTGGCATTTTTACCAAAGATGAGTGAAGAAATTCCTTTAGGCGGTTAATTGGTATCCGCATCAACCGCCTCGGTCGTGAGATCTTGCGACGCGACCGTGCGTCCGCATGTTTTGCGATCGGCATAAAATGTTTTCCATGCCGTTTTCTTTCCGGTAAGCCATGCCTTGCGCGCATCGGTTTTCGCTCGTTTGAATTGAGTCCAAACCCTTTGGATAGCGGGCTTAATCATAGCGGCGTCGGTCTTTGCCCAAGCCGCCCTAAGTCCGTCTTTGCGCGTCCCCAGCGCCTGCTTGATGGCCAAGGAATAGCTGTCCCACGATGCACCGATGACAGCATCACGCTTTTCCATGCTATCTTGTACACATTGGACATCTATTTTTGTTGCAAGTGTTTTTGTTTTTTCGTTTTTCGCCGCCATGGCGGGCGAAACAGTGATCAATAACAACAAAAACATTAACGATGGGTAAAGCACGTTTCGCATCCTCTTTTTTTCTTTCATAATACTAATATATAATGGAGTACCTCAATTGACATTATTCAGATGCAAGGCGCGATCATGGTGAAGCGACATTTTCCGAAATTTGACGAAAAGAAAGAATACGTAGGCCATAAGGAGAGCGTTGCTGATAAATATGGCAAGGGAAGCAAGCGGAAGAGCATCTGCCATGGTAGAGAAAAACTCGGTGAAAAAAGCAAAGCTCAACTCAAACCCGTCGAGCATCGCCCTCATAATGGACAAACTTTCCATGCTGACAATGTGATTCCATGTACGCCAACCGGAGATTATGAGATTGACGCTCAAAAAAATCATAAGGACAATGAAAGGATTTTTGAACTTCAAAAGAAGCAAGCGGCGCATGATTTTATCGTGCAAGGCGGAAGGAAAGGCCTGATCGGATATTGTTTTGATGTTGTGAGAGATGGTCGTCATGATGAAGACGGTAGTTCATTTTTTAACGCCGCCTTACCTCTGCGCAGAGCGGTTTTCACCGTATTGAGAGGGAGAGAAAGAATGGCCGCAATTTCCTGATAGGTGAATTCCTGCTTATAAAAAAGCAGAAGGACGCTGCGGTGAAGAGGTTTTATGCGTCCAAGCGCGCGTTCAAGCACTTCGGCGTCTTCCTTTGCCTGTCTCTCATGATACGGAGAGCGAGGGTCAATTGTTTCAAAATGCACATTCGGATCGTCAACGATAAAAAGTTCGCGCCGACTCTTCTTCTTGCGGAGCCAATCATACGCGGTGTTGGTGGCGATTTTGTAAAGCAGTGCTTTCCCGTTTTTTTCCGCGTCAAGCGAAGCAAGGTGGCGGTAAAACTTAATGAAGGTTTCCTGGGTCACGTCTTCCGCATCCTGCCGATGCCGTACCAGCCGCAACACATAATTGAACAAAGGCCTTTCGTAAAGGGAAAGAACCCTTTCAAATGCTCCCAAGCTCCCGTGCTTGGCCGCGTCAAACATTGCTTGTTCTTCTTTGGAGTAAGGCATAAAAATAGGGAAAATTCAAAATCCGAATATCGAAATCCGAAACAAATTCAAATGACCAAAATTCAAATGACCAAAACGTTTTGAGCATTTGAACATTCGGATTTCGGATTTGTTTCGGATTTTGGATTTCGGATTTCGATATTCGGATTTTCTGTATTTACCTTTAGAATCTCCAACCCCATAGCTTCTGGGGGTTTCCCTCCTCCCCCTTGTAGTGTAATATAATGGCGTATGCAAGGCAAGCACGAGATCGGCATGAAGGGGCAAGATGCGGCAGAGCGGTTTTTACGCAAAAACGGGTATCGGATCATTACGCGAAACTGGAAAACGCGCGCCGGAGAAATCGATCTGGTGGCAAAACACAAAAACGGCATTGCTTTCATAGAAGTAAAGGCGCTTGTCGCGCCTCGCTCTCCGTTCCAGCCCGAAGACCACTTCACCTTCCCCAAAAAAGAGCGCATCAAACGGCTGGCGCTCATGTTCCTCTCGCGCTATAACCTCGCTCCCGCCGGCTACCAAATTGATCTCGTTGCCGTTGACCTGAACGAGGATCTGACCGTGCGGGAAGTAAGGCATTATCCGCGGGCGGGATGAGAAGGAAGTTAAAAATTCAAAGTGAAAAGTTACTTATGAGCGAAGCGAATGTGCTGCGCAGGCAGGGTGTTGCGGTATCCTTCACTGCGTTCAGGATTCTTTATATAGGGTAAATTTTGAAAAAATTTACACCATAACTTTGCACTTTTCACTTTAAACTTTTAACTTGAAACATGCTCACTCTTGCCATTGAAACATCGTGCGATGAAACCGGGGTTGCTCTTCTTCGATCCGAAGGGCTTTTTTCGCATGAGCTTATCCTCAATTTGCTTTCCTCGCAAGTAGCCACGCATCACCCTTACGGAGGGGTGGTTCCTTCGCTTGCCGCGCGCGAACACGAAGTCAATCTGCCGCATCTGGTGAAAGAGGCCCTCAAAAAAGTGGAGGCCGAGGGACTCATCATTACTGACATTGCCTATACCGCTTACCCCGGGCTCGAACCCGCACTTCTCATAGGCCGCACCTTTGCGAGAACCCTGGCTTGGGCCCTTAACATACCTGCGTATCCGGTAAACCACCTCGACGGCCACATCCTAAGCGCCTTACTAAAAACAGAAAACTCACTTTCCGCCAAGGGCGGAGTGCTGCGAAGGCAGATTCTAGAAACTGGTCGGCTCTTTCCCGCCGTCGCCCTTCTTGTTTCCGGCGCCCACACCCAGCTCTACTCTCTTGCCTCGTTCACGGAAAAAACATTGCTGGGCGAAACCCTCGACGATGCCATCGGAGAGGCCTTTGACAAAGTGGGGCGTATGCTTGGCCTCAAATACCCGGGAGGGCCTCGCATAGAAGCTCTTGCAAAACAAGGCGCGGGTACGAAGATTACCTTTCCCTCCCCGTTACTGCGTTCGGGCGACTACCGCTTCAGTTTTTCCGGACTCAAAACATCGGTGCTTTACTTCCTCAAAAACCAAGGAAAAGAGCTCAATACAAAACACAAGGCGGAAGTTGCCTACGCCTTTCAAGAAGCCGCGCTAAAGCCCATCGTGGCTAAAACAAAACAAGCGCTCGTACAGCACAATGCCCGATCACTCTTTCTGGGCGGCGGTGTTTCCGCAAACAAAAACCTGCAAGGAAAACTGCGCGCGCTTATCGCGAGCGAATTTCCAAACGTCAACCTCCTAATCCCGCAAAAAGAATTTTCCACGGACAACGGAGCTATGATCGCGCTCGCTCACAATATCGCTACCATGGAGCGCACGTAAGAAATTCCTTGGCGTTGAGGGTTTTACATGAGCGACGCATATCGCAGAAGTTCAAAGTTCAAAGTTCAAAGTGAAAAGTGCAAAGTGCAAAGTGCAAAGTTGAGGTGTAAATTTTCGGAGAAAATTTACTCGTATAGATGTCACTTATAGATGTCACATTTTCAAAATGAACTCATAGATAAGGTGGCATCTACATGGACATCTTCCTTGAGTTCACTTTCATAGTGTGATGTCCATATTCCTATGGTGCAGTTTTTGAATGTGACATAAGAATCCGGAACGAAGTGACGGATACCGCAACTTTTAACTTTTCACTTTGAACTTTGAACTTTGAACTTTGAACTTTGAACTTTCCCTATCGTCCGGAAAATCCGGCGGGGAAAAGCGAAACAACCATGCTTAAAATAACCATGCCTGCAACAATGACGAAAACAATTTTGATGATACGGTTGGAAACCATAGGGAGAGTTTTTAGTTGTAAGTTTTTAGTTTTAAGATAGGGAGCGAAAACAGATTTTAAGTTTACTTAAAATCTTCTAAAAACTAAAAACTGATAACTTAAAACTCTTTAAGGTTTACTTCCCTCGCCTGCTATGCTAAAATTCCTTCATGCTTTTGAAACATTTGGCAAAGATAGTATGCACCTTTGTGCTTCTTTTGGCAATTGCCTATATGACAAGCAAGATAGGCCTTGCCGCGTATAAGCGTTATCTGGTGAGAATAAAAATAAATGAACTGCAGGCGCAAGTGGGAACATTGGAGGCGCGCAACGAACAGATTGCGTCCTTTTTGAAAAATCTGGAAAATCCCGAGTATCTTCTCCTGAAAACCAAAGAACAATTCAACCTGAAAGAAACCGGCG
>Ga0209824_10001716_pt1 | contig 11948 bp, 11 predicted proteins | sample VDWuncwatermetaG_FD_184124 | JGI IMG/M metagenome (GOLD analysis project Ga0209824, IMG submission 184124) | Wastewater microbial communities from Netherlands to study Microbial Dark Matter (Phase II) - VDW unchlorinated drinking water (SPAdes)... ... | reverse complement strand
TTCCCTGGTGGTACGGCCTGTGGGTTTGCGATCCTCCCTTGATACAGAGTTTTCTCGATCCACTTAGCCCTGAGGGTCGCCCCTCAAAACCGGATCTTCGCTAACGGGGTGTACCGATAATTCCCCGCACCGGACTTTAACCGGCAAGTTGCACCGCTTCCGCGGCATACGGACATAATACACATTTTCACGATGCCCTTCTGGTCGGGCGTCCTGGCCTTCCTCAACTCAGATCACGTGATGTGGATAACCACTACCACCCCGGAAATCCTTGCCACGAGCGGAAGCTATTAGACCCTTCACCTGCGAGTCAACGCCTGACTCTTCTATCCTCTTTCTGCGCGCGGCGCTGCCACGCCCCACCGCTGAAAGACCACAAAACCTCCACCGGAACAACCTTCTTCAGGAGGCCGACCTACGCCAGACGCCGGCCAGCCAGGGCTGCTGTTCACGCGGCAGGCCGGGCGGGCGGTAATAGTGAGTAAGCTCAACGAACCCCGCGGCCGACATATAGCGGCGCCAGGTTTCCAGGTCATAATACGCGCCGTAGCGCCCGCTGTTCCAGCCTTCCTCGTTATGGCCGTGCGGATTGGAGCTAAACAGCACGCCACCCGGTTTCAGAGTCGTGTGCAACTCCCGTAACACGCGCGGCAACTCCTGACCGGGCACATGGAATAGCGCGGCATTCGCGAAGACGCCGTCGAAACGGCTATGCGGCAGATCGAGCTTGAAGAAATCCTGCCGCCACACTTCACAGCCGCTGTACGCGCGCGCCATTGCGGCCAAGCGTGCGGAGCCTTCCAAACCTACCGCGATGTGACCGAGTTCGGAAAACACCTTGAGATCGCGCCCCGGCCCGCAGCCAAGATCGAGTATGGTGAAAGGCGGCCCACCCTCGATGTATTTGAGTAGCGCCTCGATGTTCTGGCTGACGTCGTGATCCCGCGTCCCTTGCCAAAATTCTTCAGCATGCCGGTCGTAATGTTCCAGCGTGAGATTGGCGATTTTTTCCAGGTCCTGCGAATTAAGTTTCAAGGTTGATAGTCCGCCAGACAGGCCACCCTGAGAATGCTTAGCGGTTTTTCTCGGCCGACGTGCGGAGCGTGTCGATGACGGCCGTGACCGTAGGAGGTGGATCCGTGCGATCCTTGAAGGGCGTAAGTCGCTCATTGATATCAGCGGCCGCAAGGTGAAAGCCTGACGGTAGTCCGGCGGCCTCGAAGGCTGCGGCGATTTCTTCCATCTCGCCGACGAACCGCCATGCCTTGGGCGCCGAGACCGCGGCGGCCTGAATGCTCCGGCGCTCGAGGTCAGGCTGGGAGATAGCCCATTCTTCAAGCAGAGCTTTGTCGACCCCTTCCAGCGCCGCGAGCGCGCGGATTGCGAGAACTAATGCATCCGTGCATTTGGTCCAGGCAGCATACGCGATTTTGAGAGCGGAGGCGGCGCCTGGCTTTTCGCCAATGACCCTGGCATCGAGCATGCTCGCGGAAAATAGCTCTGCCACTTCCGGGGCGCGGGCCCCTGAGAGATAAAGACGGGTTGTTCCAGCTCGTTTTACGGGCGACCCGATGATGCCGCCATCTACGAAACTCGCCCCGGCTTTGGTTACTGTCTCGCCGATTTGCTCGGCCGTGGCTCGCGAAACCGCGTTCGCGTCCACATAAATGCCGCTGAAGTTGTGCTCGGCGACGCTCCTGGCAAGCTCCAGGGCGGCATGCGGCGGGCAGACAGCAAGAATGACGTCGCTCTCCCGGACCGCATTGGTTAGATTCTCCACGTCGACCAGGCCGGCCTGACGAGCGCGTTCTTGGGTTGCCTTACTGCGTTGATGCGAGGCCCAGACGACGCGGGCGCCGCTCGTGGCGGCAGCCGCGCCGATGGTGACGCCCATATTGCCCGGATGGAGCAGCGCAACAGTCTTGACGTTCACGATCAGTTCCTCCTGAAGCATGATTTGTCTTGACCAGCATATCTTTTCTCCAGGCCTTCCTTAGTTGCTGATCAGTTGACAGCGTGCTATACATGTCATATCTGGCAATCGGACTACTGGATTGCCATTGATGAAAGCAAAAAAACGACCATTAAAAACCCTGTCCGTACGAGCAAAACAGCGGGCCAAGTATATGAGGACCGTTATCGAACCCACCCACAGACTGGCCGAGCTCCTCAAATTTTCTTCCACGGGGCACGCCTGAAGCTATCCGTTTAACCATTTCCTCGTTGCTTATTCCTATTGCCCTAATTCGCTCTACCAATTCTCGCCGCAACGACTCGACAACCTCTTTGTGCTCACTCCCATCAAGACTCAGTGCTAACTCAACGAGTTTCTGGTTGCTCAGACTCTTGACATCCACTTTCCAACTTGGCTCTTTAGCCATTCACCACTCCACATGGACCTCTTTCACCTCGCCCCCCTAGCCTTGCAGGAAATCCGGTACAACCACTCGACCAATCCTTGCCATACCGGCAAATTCTGCCTTCGCCTCATATCACCTGTCAATTGCTGTATACTGTCCCCGGAAATCCCTCCAGCCGTTCGCTCCGGCGACTCGTTAGCCTGTAAGTTGGACCTTACGGAAGATATTCTGGTTGTGATAGTCAACATATTCACGTCCTATCGTGTGAGTGGGAGAAGTGGAGAGTTGACCGACATCAAGTTGTATAGCGCCATAATCAAGAAGAACATGACAACTTGGGCATACACAGAGGATGTTCTGAGGCACATCTGGACCTTCATGAGGCGAGCCGAGCGGCTTGATGTGATGGGCCTCTGCATAAAGCTTGATGTCACTCAGCTTCAAAGGCGGGTTGTGGCATACCTGGCACTCAAACCGATGGCTCTCCTTTACTTTACGCGCCAGCTCGGTATCGCGCAGTATCCGATATATTTCCGTCCGCAGACGCGGTGGAGGTTCAGTGATATCGACAGCGATCGGAGTTGGGCTTGAAAGAACTGCCTCCGAAGAGCCATGGCCAGGAGTTGTAATTGGGGCATCGGCGGGCGGCACCTCGGGTCCTGGGGTCACTAAACGGAAGCGTCCCCGACGAACTTTCTTGAAACGAACAGGGCCAATAAACTTCTTGTAGCCCTCACAGTGCTGCTGCACATGCTGGAACATGGTTTTTTCATAGTTAGACTGGTCTAGGTAGGGTGCGTACGACCCCTCACGTTTTTCCGTGACACGGCTTAGGAGTTCTTCCCAATTCGCCTCTCCACCCAATTCTGCTAAGGCTTGGGTAACTTCCTCTAAGCGCAGATGACGTGCCGCAGCCATGCTCGGTTTTAGCTTTCGCCGATGATGTTTACACAGTCAATCGCCAGGATACCTATGATTATGCCAGTGAGTATATCACTCCCTTGATACTTCTACCGCCGGCGGCAATTCTCTTTATTATGCACTCAGCTGTCAAGGACTTTGTAATCCTATCTTAAACCGGCAAACGCTGGTCAGCATTTTTCGTCTCTGAAACCTTCAATAACAGCGCCGATTGTCGTGCCGTTCAAAGGACTTGTCAAGGTTTTTCACTACGCGCTCTCCCCTGTTGCTTATGCCTGTGGCCTAGGCTAGAAAATAGGGTAACCCATGAGGGATTAAGGAGAGTTCGATGGCACAAGGTAAACTGAATAGCTTTGGCACAGCGGGAACGCTGAAGGTCGGCAAACAATCCTACAAGATTTACCGGTTGGATCGGCTGGAAAAGGCCGGACTGAAAGGCGTCTCGCGGCTTCCCGTATCGCTAAGAATTCTTTTAGAGAATCTGTTGCGGCATGAAGATGGCCGGCTGGTGACAAAGCAAGACATTCAGGCCCTTGCCGGTTGGAAACCCAAGGCGAAGCAGGAAAGGGAGATCGCCTTCATGCCGGCGCGGGTTTTGACGCAGGATCTGACCGGCGTGCCGGCGATCGTGGATCTCGCCGTGATGCGCGAGGCGATGAAGCGGCTGGGCGGCGATCCGAAGAAGATCAACCCGCTCGCGCCGGTTGATCTCGTCATCGACCACTCGGTCCAGGTGGACCACTTCGGCTCTCCCGAGGCCTTTCATCTCAACTCCCAAATCGAGTACGAGCGCAACGTCGAGCGCTACGCCTTCCTCCGCTGGGGACAGAAAGCCTTCCGCAACTTTAGAGTGGTCCCGCCGGACACCGGCATCTGTCACCAGGTGAATCTGGAATACCTGGGTCAGGTTGTCTTCCGGGCGAAGGAGGGCAAAACGACGCTGGCTTATCCGGATACGGTCGTCGGCATGGATTCCCACACGCCGATGATCAACGGTCTTGGAGTGGTCGGCTGGGGCGTGGGCGGGATCGAAGCCGAGGCGGCGTTGCTCGGCCAGCCGATCATCATGCTCATTCCCGACGTGATCGGCTTCAAGCTCCGCGGCAGGCTGCCCGAAGGCGCTACCTCGACGGACCTCGTCCTCACCGTCACGCAGATGCTGCGCAAAAAAGGCGTGGTGGAAAAGTTCGTCGAGTTCTACGGCGCGGGCTTGTCCAGCTTAAGCATCGCGGACCGGGCGACCATCGGCAACATGTCGCCTGAAAATGGATCGACCATCGGCTACTTCCCTGTCGATGAAGAGACGCTGAGATATCTTCAGCTGACAGGCCGCGATCCGGAGCTTATCAAGCTGGTCGAAGCCTACTGCAAAGAGCAGGGGATTTTCCGCACCGACGCGTCACCCGATCCGGTCTTCACCGACACGCTGGAGCTTGACCTCGCTACCGTGGAGCCGAGCCTCGCCGGGCCGAGAAGACCACAGGACCGCGTACCGCTGACGAAAGCAAAGAGCGCTTTCCAGGAGGCGCTCCCGACGCTGATGAAAGGCGGAACGCCGGACAAAACCGTTTCCGTAAAGTTGAACGGCGACCGCGCCACGCTGGGACACGGCACGGTCGTGATCTCGGCGATCACGAGCTGCACGAATACTTCTAACCCCTCCGTCTTGATGGCCGCGGGGCTGCTCGCGAAAAAAGCCACGGAAAAGGGACTCAAATCCAAGCCGTGGGTAAAGACCAGCCTGGCCCCCGGATCGAAAGTCGTGACGGATTATCTAAAGGAGAGCGGCCTCTTGCCGCACCTGGAGAAGCTCGGCTTCTATCTCGTCGGCTACGGCTGCACCACCTGCCTCGGCAACAGTGGCCCCCTTCCGGAACCCATCTCCGCCGCAGTCCAAGAAGGGGATCTGGTTGCGGTGGCGGTTCTCTCAGGCAACCGGAATTTCGAGGGACGCATTCATCCTCAGGTGAGGGCCAACTATCTCGCCTCGCCGCCTCTGGTCGTCGCCTATGCGCTGGCGGGCCGGATGGACCTGGATCTCTACAAAGAACCGCTGGGCAACGACCAGAAAGGGAATCCCGTCTATTTGAAAGACATCTGGCCGACGCCGGAGGAGATCCGCGAGGAGATCCGCAAGTCGGTCAAGTCCGAGATGTTCAAGAAAGAGTACAGCGATGTCTTCGACGGCGACGAGCGCTGGAAAAAGATGCCGACCCCAGCGGGTGAACTCTTCGCGTGGGACCCCAACTCGACTTATGTGCGTGAGGCCCCCTTCTTCCAAGGGATGCCTAAGGCGCCAGCGAAACCAAGGGACATAGCAGGCGCCCGGGTCCTGGCGCTTCTGGGCGATTCGGTCACGACGGACCACATCTCCCCGGCTGGCGCCATTGAAAAGAATGGCCCGGCGGCCCGTTATCTCACGGAACACGGCGTCCAACCCAAGGACTTCAACCAGTACGGCGCGCGGCGCGGAAATCACAAAGTCTTGATGCGCGGCACTTTCGCCAACGTGCGCCTCAAGAATCAACTCGCCCCAGGGACCGAAGGCGGTTGGACCGTCCATCTGCCGGATAAGAAACAGATGTTCATCTATGACGCCGCCATGCAGTATCAGAAAGAAGGCGTCCCGCTGATCGTGATCGCGGGTAAGGAATACGGCACAGGGTCTTCGCGTGATTGGGCGGCCAAGGGGCCTCGGCTTCTCGGCGTCAAAGCGACCATCGCCGAGAGCTACGAACGGATCTATAGGAGCAATTTGATCGGCATGGGAGTCGTTCCCTTGCAGTTCAAAGCCGGCGAGAACTTAAAGTCTCTCGGCCTCACCGGATTTGAGACCTACGACGTTACGGGAATCTCCGATGGACTTGCGTTGAGGAAAGAATTAACCGTAAAAGCCAGAAGCGACGACGGGAAAACCAAGGAATTCAAGGTCACCTGTCGCATAGAGACGCCTGCGGAACTCGACTACTACCGCCACGGCGGGATTCTGGAGTACGTGTTAAGGCAGCTTTTGCAGAAGTAGCGATTCCTACCCAGACTCAAGCCGCAAAAACAAAACGGGCTCCCTCCCGTCTGGAGGAAGCCCGTTTCTGGCGCGCTAAAAACGCTCTTGACAACTCCCATATAGGGTCTATAATACCCTAGATACCAAGTGCCAGGCTTCTTCTCCACGAAAAACAGGTCGATGAGAATGGCTCCGTCGTTGAAATGAAGATATGGTCAATCCCGGAAAGATTTCCTCATTCGAGCCGAGTCAAGTACAGTTTGGTTTATGTCCGGGAAGGAAGAAGGTGCTAGGCTACGACAACGCTCATGGTCGTGACCACAGGCATTATCTCGGAGAGTCTCAACCGTACCGCTTCACAAACGTTCAGGTTCTCCTAACAGATTTTCGAAGAGACTTGAACCGCATAAAACAGGAGGAACGGAAGTGAAAGTTAAGAACATCAAGATAGGCGTTCGCAGCCTCGATACAGCCTTTGAGGAATGGGCCCAGGCTTTCGAGAAGGTGCGGAGGGGAAAGAAAATAGACAAGCGCCGAGGGATATATTTTACCAGTCTGGAAGCCATGCGAAAGGTCCTCACCGAGAAACGCCTCGAGCTTTTGCATATAATTAAAGACCAGCAGCCCGATTCCGTCTACGAGCTGTCCAAGATCGTCAAGCGCGATCTCAAGAATATCAATACCGATCTCGAGCTCCTGAGAGACATTGGTCTGGTCAGCATGAGCAAGGCTCGTAAAGGCCGTGAGCGGGTAATTCCCAGAGTCAACTACGACAAGATCCAGTTGGAGATTGGGGTTTAGATAAACCCCATTGACCAGAAACAATTTAGCGGGTTTAGGAAACTCGGTAATGGGCAAATGCAAACATCACGGGGTCTGCGGCCTTGAGGATGCAAATCAGCCAGACGGCTATCTATGCATCCTCCATTCTCCCGACCTATATAAAGGCCAAGACAATTTTCGTAAGGCTCTCGAAACCCATTGCAAGAAGGAAAAAGGATCAACTAATTTCGGACGAATGGTTTTCCCATATCAAATTAACTTCTATAGAGTCACTTTCTCCGAATGGGCCGACTTTTCGTGGACAGAGTTCAAAAAAGGCGCTATTTTCGACGGGGTGACCTTCCAGAAAGGGGCAAACTTTGCACTTGCCAAATTTTTTGAAGATGCAACCTTCGTGAAAACCACATTTTCAGATTATGCGTGGTTCAATAAGGCGTTGTTCGCCGGTGAGGCGAACTTTTGGGATGCCAGCTTTTCGAGAGCCGACTTCAGGGGAGCCAAATTCGAAAAGAACACTGAGTTTGGATCGGCTAAATTTTCAGACGCGACCCGTTTCCACCAAACTGAGTTCAAAGGAGAAGCTCATTTCAGCGACGCCAGTTTTGATGGGATCGTGCTCTTCAGCAGCATTACTTTTCCTGAAGATGCTCTTTTTGACAGTGCGAGATTCATTGAACAAGCAAGTTTCAGGAGGGTCAGTTTCACAAAGGATGCAAACTTTACGAGAGCTATTTTCAGCAAGGAGGGAGAATTTCTTGGGACAGATTTCAATAAGATAGCAAATTTTGCTGATGCTAGATTCCTAGGGCCAACAATTTTTACAGGCAGCAATGGAAATCCGGTCTTTCTCGGGGAGGCTATCTTCACGAAGGTAATAAGTAATCCGGGTGATGCGCTAAGATTTATTGAAGCTGACCTGAGTCGGTGTCGATTCTTAGGCACTGATGTTCGTAAAGTCCACTTCCTCGGTGTCCGGTGGGCCCGCATCGGGGGGAGGGATGGAATCTACGACGAAATTGCACCCCAAGTGCACGGAGAGGAACACCCATTGGCCCAGATTGAGGAGCTGTATAGGGAACTTAAACAAAATTACGAGGATCGGCGTGACTACGAGAGAGCTGGAGACTTCCATGTTGGCGAGAAGGAAATACGGCTCCGAAATCCAAAGACTGACCGCTACCTCAAATTGCTACTCGCCCTCTATAAGTTAGTAAGCGGGTATGGAGAGAATTATCGCAGGCCTCTTTTGTGGCTTGGAATTCTCTGGGTTTATACTAGCACCTCGCTTCTTGCTGGTGGGCTAACAATGCAGAGAAGCAACGAATCGTTGCTTTTGTCTCTCAACTCACTACCCCATTGGGGATGGGCACTGTTATACGGGCTAAAAACTATATTTCACCTCCCCGCAAACGATTTTGCGCCGGAGGGACTATTCGGGCACATTATCCACGCGCTTGCGAGTATTCTCGGTCCAGTCTTGATTGCTCTCTTCGGTCTGGCACTTCGGCAGCGCCTTAAGCGCTGACCTTACGTACGTGTCGCTAACAAAAAGCTGACTCGGCTCGTCCTGTGGCTTAAGATGCCCTCGTCTTTTCTTTCTCAATCGGTGCCGTGCCGATCCAGTGGCCCAGATCGACCACAATCCCCTCGGGTCCTTTGTACTTCACCTCGTAGTGGGCCGCGCTGCCCAGCTCCAGGGTGGCGATTTTCTTTGCGCCGTTCGATTCGAGGAGGCTGGCGCTCGCAGCTTCGTTTTCAACGGTGAATCCGATGTGATCGATCCCCGTCTGAACCGGCTTCCCGTCGGGCGAGGTTACCCGAATGGGAAGAACCGTGATGTTGATGGTTCCGTCGGAGAGATCAATCGCCCCGTTCTTCCGCCGCTGGGTAATCTCCATCTCCAGGGAATTCACGAAAAAATTCGCCATGGCTTCCACATCAGCCGCTCTGTAAGCAATATGTCGGATCTTGGGCATGGACGCACCTCCTTCAAAGTCGAAAGCACAGATATAAGCAAATTCTAAGCGAGCCTCATACAGCTGTCAAGCTTGTCGGGGGCCTTCATTTACTCCCGTAGATCTTCTCAAAGAACCCTTCTTTATCAAGACTCCTAAGCCAAGTCGCATCGATGAGATCTTCAGCTTTGAGCGAAGCCACCTTAGGGTTTTGTTCCGCGACATACTTGATAACGGTCCTCGTGCCCTCGAGAGTGGGATAAGGCTTCCTGTCCAATTCTTCCTGAGCCTCGAGATAGAAATCTTCAGCATCCTCTACCTTGGGCAACCGCAAGTTTCTTGCGATCACTTCTTTTACGCTCTGCTTGTTTTCCTTGTTGAATACGTAGGCATATCCCTCCACGACCGCGCGCGTGAAACTCTCCCCAACCTTAGGTCGGCCAGCCACGAAATCCTTTTTCGCCGCAAGCACGGTGTTTTGGTAGGGGATCTTTGCTTGATTGAGGTTCAGGAGCGGCGTGTAGCCTTTGGCGAGCATGATTTTGGCGGCCAGCCGCTGCAGCATAGCCGCATCAAGTCCCTTCGCTTCAAGGGCCGCCATCCGCTCCGGATCCAGCCCGGTCTGAAGGATCGTGATATTGTCCCGCTTCAGATTGAGTCCCAGATACTCAAGCGCAATAAGGGCGGACGTGTGTGATGATCCGCCGAAGCGAGCCGTGCCCATTCTTTTACCCTTCAGGTCGGCTGCTTTTTTGATGTTGGGTTGGGTGACCAATGTAAAGGGCGAGGTATTGCTGACGCCCAAAAACATGACGATCTTCTCACCCCCGGCGATCAAACTAACGAGCGCGGCCGGGGCGGCTGCCGCGATCTGGATTTCCCCGGCAGCCAGCATCTGGGTCACGAGCGTGCCCCCGCTCACGAAAATGATCTGGACATCGAGTCCGTACTTGTCGAAGATCTTTTTATCCTTGGCTACCCACAACGGCGTGTTATGTGGCGTGGCTGTGGAGAGGGCAACTCGAACCTGCGGCCTGGTCGTTTGTGCCTGCAGAGGCCAAGGGGTCACAAGAGTCCAAAGGAAAAACAGAACGATGATCAGCGTTGATTTCATCTGCATCGTATCACTCCATCCAACGAGCCCTTGAACGGATTCTCACATTTTTCGCGATCCGCGCCTCGTCTGTCTTTTTTTAAACTTAGCCTGGCACATGGCTCTGTGATCCCTTTGTCCCTTCAACCCTTAAACTCTTCAACCCTTTCTCCAGCGCGGGACTTTCTTCCGGTTCGGGATGCCGTCGCCAAACAAGGTCCTCCCCCCTAAAGGGAAATTCTTAGGCGGGATGCCGCCCAAAATAAGATAGACCACGTCGCGTTTTGAATCATTGCCAAGGGCCCGATAAACCTGGGAGGCAACGCGCATGATAGTTCCCTCGGGCATCGAATGACGCCGGCCGTCGAGGATAATGCTCCCCGTTCCCTTGAGGGTGATAAAAACCTCTTCCTGCACCCGGTGACGGTGAACGTAAGTGGCTCCCTCCCCCGGCTTATAACGGACGAAACTAAACCCAACACCCTTGCAGCCCATCGGGCGGGACAGGAACTCTTTCTCTTTGACCTTGCTTAGCAGCAGATAGAGCTTGGTGTACTTTGCCTTTGCCATGTGACCTCCCTCGTTCACGATCTACGAGCAGCCAAAATCCCTGTTGACCTTTACCCCTGTGAAGAACGAAAATAGCCTTACACAGGGGCCAAAAGCAAATTGATCTGTCCTTATGTTTTATCGCTATCAGTTTGAATCGGAGATCTACCCTACGCTCAGCCGCATTCCCCTCCATGTGCGGATGAAGCTCGACCTGACAGGAGCCAAGATTTCTCTGAAGAGCTGGCTCGCCTTCAGTTTGGAGGAGAGAGGGGTTCTCTGCCACCTTCCGGTCGAGATGGAAGAGGAGAGGAAGGCTTTTGCGTCGTACCTCGGTTTTCTCTCGCGCCGATATTTAGGGGAAGAGGCTGCCAGGATCTCCCCCGTGACGGATCCGCCTTGGGAAAATCCAAATCGCATTCCGGACTCCGTTCGTGCTATGAGTGAGAAAGCAGGCGAGGCGGTCACATCTCAGGAGTGGCGGCAATGGAACTCCTGCCAGCGCTATGCCGTGTTTAAACTATCGACTTCTAAAAACGATCCCGAGCAATTCTTTCAGGCGCTGAAGGAGTTCCGTCCCGAATTGTGAGTTTTTAATTCTGAATTGTGAATTAAAAACTAAGAATTCAAAACTCAAAATTAACGAGGTCGCTGCGGGAGGTCGTGGAGCGAAGGGAGTCACGAAGTCTAATAACACCAATGGCTAAACTCAAATCCAATAATACCTGGCTCTCCCGCGTAATCCCTTTCGGTCTCTACGGGCAGGTCAAGCCGCACCACTTCCGTGAAATGGCCACGGTCGTATGGGAAAACAAAGGGGAGCTTCCCTACGCCTGGAACATCTTGCGCCACGGGGTCTGTGACGGTTGCTCGCTTGGCCCCTATGGCCTGCGCGACGACGTCATGGACGGGGTCCATCTCTGCACGACGCGCTTAAAACTTCTGCGCCTGAATACCATGCAAGAGCTTAAGCCCTCGGTTCTGGGCGACGCGGCCCGGCTGCGGAATCTTAGACCAGAGCGTCTCCGCTCCCTCGGCAGGCTCCCCTTCCCCATGGTACGGCGAAAAGGCGACAACGGCTTTTCCCGTATCTCCTGGGATGAGGCCGTCAGGCTGGCAGCCCAGGCGATCCGCAGGACAGCGCCGCAACGGATGGGTTTCTTTGCCACCTCCAGAGGTCTCACCAACGAAGTCTATTATGTTTTTCAGAAGCTCGCCCGCACCCTCGGCACCAACAACGTCGATCTCTGTTCCCGCCTTTGCCATGCCGCGAGCGTCTACGG
>Ga0209824_10001715_pt1 | contig 11950 bp, 13 predicted proteins | sample VDWuncwatermetaG_FD_184124 | JGI IMG/M metagenome (GOLD analysis project Ga0209824, IMG submission 184124) | Wastewater microbial communities from Netherlands to study Microbial Dark Matter (Phase II) - VDW unchlorinated drinking water (SPAdes)... ... | reverse complement strand
GCGTGCCGCCCGCTGCGCCCTCCGCATCGGATTCCTTTATCCAAATGATCCCCCCACTGGGCATGGCTTTTCTGGTCATGTATTTTTTGATCATTCGTCCGCAACAAAAACAACAAAAAGAGCAAAAAGCCATGATGAATGCTCTCAAGACAGGTGATGAAATCATCACAGCCTCCGGTATTCATGCCAAAGTGATCGATGCCTCACAAGACGTTCTCAGCGTCCAAGTCGCCCCAGGTGTTAATATTCAGTTGGAACGCGCCCAAGTGCAAATCATCAAAGGCGATAAGCCCGACGCTAAAGCTAAAAAATAAGGAGTGCTCATGAGCTTTATCAGCTGGAAAACACGCCTGCTCATCCTATTGGCGTTAATCATTGCCTCTCTTTACCAATTGGCGCCCACTTTTTTGGGCCTAAAGGATCAAAAAACGGCTCTCATCGCCGCCAAAAAAGATATACCTTGGTATTTGTCTCTCTTGCCCGAACAAGAACTTAACCTCGGGCTCGATTTACGTGGCGGCCTTTACATGGAGCTCTCCGTGGATCTGGAAGAAGCCCAGCGCCATCAGCTCAATTTACTGGCTATCGATCTGAGTCGTTACGTCTTCAAAGACAAATTTCCAGATTCGGCGCCTACCGTACTCGATGACGGCCTCATCCGTATCACCGTAAAGGCCGACGCTCGGCAAGCCATGATCGATGCCCTCCGAGACGCCAGTTACGATGACCGCGTCTTGACGATTTTGCCTGCCAGTAACGAGGCCCCCAATACCTTGATCATCAAACCGACAGACGATTACTTCACAACGCTGCACAACGACACACTGGAACAAGCCTCAAATGCTGTCCGCAATCGTATCGACCGCTACGGCGTCTCTGAAGCCGGCGTGAGCAAGTTGGGTTCCGGGCGTTTGGCTGTCGAAATTCCGGGAGTAAAAAATCCCGAACAAGTCATCGACATCATCCGCAGAACAGGCAAGCTGGAATTTAGACTGGTCGACAACTCACTAGATGGAGACCAAATTGCCGGGCTCATCGCCACCAAAAAAACTGAGCTCGGTCTGAGTTCCGAATACGACCGCGATTCCGTCAAAAAGCTCAATGCAGCCCTTAAAGAAGCCTTGCCAAAAGACACCAGTTTGGCCTTCGAAATTGAACGCACACGCGATAATAAAGCCATTAAAAAAGCCACGCCCTACCTAGTGACCAACAAGGTGACTGTCTCAGGCGACATGCTCAGCAACGCCAAAGTCGACTCCAACAATGGTTCCCCTATCGTCAGCATGTCGTTTAACAAAATTGGCGCCAAAAATTTTGGTGATCTCACCAAAGACAACATTGGCCGCTCGCTCGCCATTGTTTTGGATGGTGTCGTCATGTCGGCCCCACGTATTAATTCAGCTATCACTGGCGGCGAAGCCATGATCGAACTGGGCATGGGCACTTATGAAGCGCTCCAGCGTGAAGCCAAAGACTTAACCCTGATTTTACGCGAAGGCGCGCTTCCCGCCAGTCTCACAGTCGAATCAAAAAATCTCATCGGTCCGTCTCTTGGGCAAGAATCCATCGATGCCGGACTTAAATCGCTACTCTTGGCCGCGCTCATCATCGTCGTCTTCATGATGTTTTATTATCGTATCGGCGGCGTGGTGGCCAACCTGGCTCTCGCCATCAACGTTTTGTTCATCTTCGCTATTCTCTGCCTATTTCAAGCCTCCCTCTCACTGCCTGGCATAGCCGGCATTGTCCTCACCTTGGGCATGGCTGTGGATGCCAACGTGCTCATCTTTGAACGCATGCGAGAAGAAAAAATCATGGGCAAGACAGTGGAAGCTGTGGTGGGAGCCGGTTACGACAACGCCATGAGTGCCATCATCGACGGCAATTTGACCACACTCATTTCTGGATTGGTCCTTTTTGAATTTGGAACAGGCCCGATTAAGGGCTTTGCCTCCACACTCATGATCGGCATTGTGACCACTATGTTCACAGCCATTATTGTGACACGCGTTTTTTATGATTGGATGTTAACGCGTCAGTCTCTCAAAAAGCTCATTTTGAGCGTGTGAGGTTTTTTATGAACGAAACTCAACCCATCAAAATCATTTCCGGCGTCACCACCTGCAAAGGCAAAAGCATTTTGCCTGTCATGGCTTATAAATGGGGGTTCATTGGCATCTCCATTTTCTTCATGCTGGCCAGCCTATTTTTACTTGCAACCAAAGGCCTCAACTACGGCGTCGACTTCGTTGGCGGCACAAAAAATATTTACCGTTTTGCTGAGGGCACCAAAATTGACGATGTTCGATCGGCTTTGGAAGGCCTCGATTTTGGCGACATTCAGGTCATTGCTTTTGAGCAAGACCGCCAAATTCCGCAATACTTGATTCGTGTCAAATCCATTAGCGGTGTTGATGTTTCCCAAATCCTCACAGACCGTTTGGTGAAAAAGTTTCCAGGAAAAACCGAACTCGTCAGTCAAGAAACCGTTGGGCCAAAAGTCGGCGCTGACTTGCAAAAGAAAGCCATTGCCAGTGTGTCCCTCACTTGTCTGCTCATCCTTATTTACACAGGCTTTCGCTTTGACTTTCTTTTTGCCCCAGGCGCGATCATCGCCCTTTTCCATGACGTGCTTATCAGTGTTGGGTTCTTTGCTTTCTTCGGCAAGGAATTCACGCTGCCCATTCTGGCTGCCCTCCTGACCATTTTAGGTTTTTCGGTCAACGACACCATCGTTGTCTATGACCGCATTCGGGAAAACATTAAACACCTACCCAAACACATCAGTGCCTCGCGCATCGTCGATATTTCGCTCACAGAAACTTTTAGCCGAACCATCATCACAAACTTGACTGTCCTTTTGGTGGTCGTGGCTCTTTTCTTAGTCGGTGGTGGCGTACTGCATGACTTCGCTTTCTGCATGATTGTCGGCGTGATATTTGGAACTTATTCCTCCATCTTCATTGCTTCCCCCATTTATCTTTGGCTTCAAAAAATCTTCCCTAATCAGGGAATTAAAAAAGATGTTTGAGCGGTTCTCTGTAATCTGACTCAACTTCCTCTTGCAGCTAAAGACGGGGGGAGGTCAGTCCCACATACCTCAACCCAGCCAATTCGGCAGTTCAATTTCAGTTTCTTTTACGAATAGAAAGTCCCGCTCAACCACGTGCAGGTTTTCGATGTAGCCCGGCAATTCATCGGCATGCGATCCTAACTCCCATCTCTCCATGGCGGACCGGAAACCTGCGATCAGTCTTGTATGATCGATCGCTCCTAATTTAGCCATAGCACGAATATCGGCTACGTCGCTTGACGAGAAGCGCCTTAATTTACTGATGACAACATCGGTCGTAGCCATGACTTGAATCCTAAAATGCCGGAGCTTCGCATTGAGCGCCTTAAGATCGTGATAAATTGGCTTGCTTGGAAGAAACGGCAATCCCCTACCGACGATATCCAGATACATGCGATGGCGCCGAGCGAATACCGTATCTTTGCCAGCCAGCTCTTTAAGTTTATCATTGGTCGCCGCATCTTCGGGTTCGACTTCCAGGATATCGCTGTCTTTTGTTGGTCGCAGGTAATCGTGTTGCACGAAAAGCGCTGTGCTGCCGAACAACGACAGCGTGATGGGTTCTTTGCCACTTGGCTGCCACAGCTTATCGATTTCTTGAAAAAATATTTCGATCATTTTTGCTCGGAGTTTTGAAGAAATTCTACGAGGTCTCTCAGTTTGATGCGCGTAATGATGCCCCAATCCTCGGCCAATTCATCGCGGTCATCTTTCACCAGTTTAACAGTCTTTGCCGAAATGAGCCCTTGATCCAATTCGTCCAGTTTCAAATGTTCTCTCACAGCGCTAGAGTCAATTTTTTTTCGCTCCAAAAGTAAAAACGCCGTTTGATATTGCCGATGAAAATCTCTTGGAAGGAATGGATCTTTGAGCCGTTCTTGCACCGCAAAAAAAGTACCTTCGACAATCCACCACAAGCGATTTTCTATCCCATGCACGCATAAGCGCTCAGCGATTTCGAGAAAATTAATATTTTCACAGTGCTTAACGATTACTGGAACCAAAGCAGCAATGAGCCGCGGAGAAGATTTTGAAATTAAAGTTGTGGCAATGGCTTCTTCGGCACGCGTGAACTTTTCATGCACGATCACGTCCGGAATTTCACGCAAGTGACTAGCTCCCAAATACACCAAAGCATTTTGCAATGCGTCTTCTTCATCCCTCACTTTTGCAGCGGGAATAAAATAACTCAGAGGAAGACTGTATTTCAGTAAAAGCAAAATCAATTGCTGCGCAGAAATCAGCCCCTGTCCCTTTTCAATCTTTGAGAGCTGAGGCTGAGACACACCAAGCGCGAGCGCCAACTCCACCTGAGTCAGACGTCGCTCGTGCCGCAACCGACGCAAACCCGTGATCAAACCTTCATTGATGCCACTGGTATCCATTTTTAAAATATATCATTAATAACATGCAATTAAAACTTAATTATTCTAATAAGAATAATATTATTCTAATAAGAATATTAATTAAATTACATATGTAATATTAATAAGTTACTATTTAATAACTGGCATTTTATGTCCCGTGACCAAGCGACAACTAGAATTAGCCAAGTAGCGATTTTGAAACTGCAGAAGGTTGTGGAACCGATAACGATGGTGATAACAGTTAGTCGGTGGCGTCAGGCAGTGCGCACGCACTGTTAGAGGCGCTTGGAGTCGTGTGCGATTGCGGTTGCGTCACACTCCGAACGATAGGCGCTTCTTTTTCCGAGCGCATTCGCTCAGATAAAAATTAATGAGGTTCTGATAAGCCACCCCTGTCTGCTCCGCTAATTTCTTAAAATACCCCAACGTCTCACAATCCAATCGGATGGTGATTTGCTGTTTCAACAGCTTCGCATAGGGGTTGCGGACGGCATTCATTTTGGAAAAATCGTAATGTTTTCTCATAGTATCCTCTCAAAATAATCACGCTGTTCCTGCCGATTTGCCTTTCGAGCCGAGATGATGCGAATCACCGTATCGTTTTGCCTATAGCAATGGCAAACAATGAGAGCTTTGGAACCCTGACTCATGCCTAGCAAAAGAAACCGATCTTCATCTGCTGAATGATCGGGATCTGCAAAGAGCTGGGCTTCGTCGTCGGCGAACACGGCTGCGGCCTCATCAAACGTCACCCCATGCTTACGAACATTCGCCAATGCCTTCTCAGAATCCCATTCAAAGACGATATCAACTATAATTATCCCATAATTATACAAAAAATCACACCCATTTCCTGCAAGCGGATATTGCACATCCCGTGCCAAGGGAAAGCTAGCGATACGGGTGTGATCTCAAGGCGTTATCAAGATGGGAATTTGAGAATGAGTCTAAGAAATGGGACAATCTGTGAGCCTGAGATCCACGTAATGAAATATCAGAAGGTACGTGGCACCAATATGATTTCAGCAGGCAAAGGCTCATCATCTTCATTCTCAGCGACAAAAGCCAAAGTACCACCTACCTTAAACCGTCACTGAGCGACTACACGTTGCACAATAACACTTGGAACAGTTTGGCCACTGCGATAAGAGACCCATCACAATGTTCAGCAACCTCGATCATGTCGCCGGTCGCTTTGACCTCATCACTGAGAGACTCAACTCCGGCACTCTAGAACCAAAAGAATTCCAAGCTCTGGCCAAGGAACAAGCGTCCTTGCGCGAACTGATCGCGACTTATCGCGATTGGTTAAAAACCAAAGACGAGCTCAGCGACAACAAAGAGCTGATCGAATCAGAAAAAGACGAGCCCATGCGGGTCATGATTAAACAGGAAATCAATGCTCTGGAAGAAAAAATTCCTCAGCTGGAAGCGACCCTAAAAGTTTTACTGCTCCCCAAAGATCCCAACGACGAAAAAAATACGATTCTAGAAATCCGTGCGGGCACAGGTGGCGATGAAGCCTCCCTGTTTGCTGGCGATCTTTTCCGTATGTACGCCCGCTTTGCTGAACGCAATCGTTGGACCGTGGAAATTCTGTCTGCAAGTGAGACAGGCAAAGGTGGGTTTAAAGAAGTCATCGCTCTCATCACGGGTGAGCGGGTTTTTTCTGGGCTCAAATACGAAGGCGGCATTCACCGCGTGCAACGCGTCCCTGACACTGAAGCCTCTGGCCGCGTCCACACCTCGGCTGTCACTGTCGCCGTTTTGCCTGAAGCTGAAGATGTTGAAATCAACGTGCCCGAAACAGACTTGCGCGTCGATGTCTTTCGAGCCGGTGGCCACGGTGGGCAAAGTGTTAATACCACCGATTCAGCCGTTCGTCTGACACATCTTCCCTCAGGCCTCGTCGTCATTTGCCAGGACGAAAAATCTCAACACAAGAACAAAGCTAAAGCGCTCAAAGTTCTCAAGTCCCGGCTTTTGGACAAAGCCCAAAATGAACAACATGCCAAAGAAACTAGCGTGCGCCGGGCCATGGTCGGCTCCGGTGATCGCAGCGAAAAGATCCGCACTTATAATTTCCCGCAATCTCGCATAACAGATCACCGCATAGGCTTGACTCTGCACAACTTGCGTGAAGTGTTAGAGGGCGATTTAAAACCTCTATTGGAAGCGCTCCAAGCACACGACCAAGCCGAAACGCTCAAACTACAAAGCGAAAAAATGGCATGACAAGTCCAGCGCTAACATGGACTCTGCAAGCCCTGCTCCTCTGGTGCTCCAAGTATTTTTCTGACAAGGCTCTGCCAACCCCGCGGCTCGATGCCGAATTGCTCTTAGCGTTTGCCCTCAAGTTGCGCCGGATTGATCTGTACTTGCAATTTGATCGACCCATGAGTGACGCCGAGTTAGCCTGTGTCAAAGCCTTTATCAAACGCCGAGCTGCCGGTGAGCCGACCGCTTACATCATCGGCCAAAAAGAATTTTACTCACGCCCCTTTAGTGTCACCAAAGATGTTTTGATTCCCAGACCGGACACGGAAATTTTAGTCGACGAAATTTTAAAATTTGTAGCAAACAAAGCTCACGGTTTGGAAATTGGTTTAGGCTCCGGTTGTATCGCCATCACCCTGCTCGCGGAACGCCCTGAGTTCACCCTGACAGCTATCGATATTTCTGAAGCGGCCTTAGCCGTTGCAAAGACTAATGCCGAAGTCCACGGCGTCTTAGCGCGGCTCACTTTAACACACCAAGATTTTTTAACTGACACAGCCACGGCAGAGACTTTATTTGATTTTCTCGTGAGCAATCCCCCTTATATTAAACAGAGTGAATTAGCTGATCTGCCGATGAGTGTAAAAGATTTTGAACCGCATTTAGCCCTTGATGGCGGCGTCGATGGCTTGGTTTTTTACCACGCGATAGCTGAACGCGCAAAGACGCTGGTCAAATCGGGTGGGTTTGTCGCTGTCGAAATTGGGGATGATCAGGGAGAAGCGGTGAGTGCGCTTTTTACTCAAAGCGGTTTAAATTCGGTAACGGTTAAAAAAGATCTGGCGGGACTTGACCGGGTGGTATTAGCGCAAGTTTGAGCGAGTGGGCATGAGAATCAAACCGATACAAGAGGTCATGAAACCAGATTTATTAGTTCGATAATCCTGTTTGGTGTTGTAGCCGGAGCGAGCGCCTCAGCCGCAAATGGACTATCGAGAAGTTTTTTGTATTTTTCAAAACTCATCGATGTAAAGGAAATACCATCCTTGAAATATAGGCTTTCTGGTTCGAGTATTAGCTTGAGCGCCAAATACAGCTCAGGAATTTTGCTGCGCAATTCAGAACGAGAACGAGCGCCAAGAATTGGACTTGCCGAAGGCTGTGGGTCTACTTCTCCTTTAAAATAAGCCACCTCCGCTTCGACAACAAAATGTGTTGTGTCATGAATTTGGTAAGGGCTCACGGCAACCAAATGATCCAAATCCGGATTTGAGCGATTGATTCGTTCATACTCAACAAAAAGTTGACTAACTGTCTTGCTGTTGAAAACCCATATTTCACTGTTAACATTGATTACGTGACAGAATTCGTGTTGAATCGTGTTAAATAAATCAACTGTGGGCGTTGGATTTGTGATACCGGACTTTTTGATTCGAACTAAATTTGCATATCCGCCCTGACCCACAGCAAATGCACCAGGATTAAGAATATTCATCACATCGTCTTCGGCAATCTGAATCTGGATGGGGCTACCGACATGCAAGAGCCACAGGTCTGGTTGTAATGAAACGTTCTCCATGATCGCTGAAATCTGTTGCTGATTGATAACGTCTTTTGCTTCGCCATAAATATTGACCGTGTAGGACGAGTCGCCTTTTTTAAATGTATCTGATGACACGACTTCCAGATCAGCACACGACTCGTAATGTGCAGCCCTCGCCGCTAACGCCTCTGATGGAAGGTTATTTGGCTTGCTATCGTGAACTACATTAGACGCTTTCTTACCCGAAAGGTGGCTGTCACTTCTGAAAATGTTTAATTCGAATAAACTACGAAAATACTCGATGTCGGGTATGGCGGTAATTTCTCGATCTGAAGTGTTGAGAATATTTAAAAGACTGGCCAGCAGATTGATGCGATTTTCTTCATCTTCTATTTGAGGAGCCGGCTGGAAGATATCATACATCTCGCCGTCAATTTCCATTTGTATATTATTCACTTTTTTACTTGTCGGCAGCTCCAGCGTTGCCCTTGTATTTTGTGCCAAGACCATTTCCATATAAGTGGTATCGGCAGTGATCTTGACACCTATAAGACTTACGCCGCGAGATCCTATGAACAAGGCTTTGCCCTGTGTTGACCCGGAGGGACATTCTTCAAAAATGCGTGGGCTCAGCCAAACCGGAGTATTGAGAGAGACGATAGCCTCAAAGACGTCAGGACTCGGCGGCAAATAAGTTGTTGGATCATAGATAACGCTGCCGTAGATATCATGCCGAATCGTACTGAATTGCTCGTAAACAGACTCATCTTGTTCTGAGAGCCACATCTCAAACGATTCCCAATCGTTGAGCGCCTCGCCTGGAAGTATGGAGTCGATTTTTGCCACAAACGCCATTGTAACACTAAATGTATATTTTAGAAGGCTATTTTATTAAAGTTGATCATGTCGCCATTGGATTGCGTGGCCGACGTAGAGTGGTATTTGCACAAGTTTGACCATAATCATTGACCATGGTAAAATGACGCATGAACACGATTGCCATCTCAAAATTCAAAGCCACCTGCCTAGGCCTTCTCGAGAAGCTTGCCGCTTCAGGAGAAAATATTCTTGTTACTAAAAATGGCAAGCCGGTTGCCCTTGTTAGTCCACCACCCCTACCAGCTAAAAAACGTTCCTCGTTTGGTTGCATGAAAGACAGCACTGCCGCAAAAGGCGATCTCTTGGCACCGCTCCCAACCAAACTATGGGAAGTCTTTTCTAAATGAAGCTGCTCCTTGATACCCATATTTGGATTTGGCATTTGATGGGCTCAAAAGATTTGCCTAAGCATTTTTGCGAAGTCATGGCAAACGCCGCCACCGAACTCTGGTTGTCCCCAATTTCTGTTTGGGAGACTGTCCTTTTAGGCGAAAAGGGTCGCCTGAAACTTAAGCCCGATCCATTCATGTGGGTCAGAAATGCCTTGCTGGCTGATCAATTTCACCAAGCCGCCATCACAAGTGAAATTGCTATCATCAGCCGCGAGGTCAAACTTCCCCACGAAGATCCAGCCGATAGGATCATCGCAGCAACTGCAGTAGCAAATAATTTTATCTTAGCGACTTGTGATGAAAGATTACTCAAAGGCAAAGAATGGCAGTGTCTAAAATAGTCCTTCAATAAATTTCAAAAGCCTCAATTACCCATGGCTCTTTAATCGCTGCTTTTTCCCATTCCAGAAAGGCCGGCAATTTGAGCAGCGTCGTCATGTATTCAGTCACTAATTTCCCAGTTGAAACACCGTACGTCCGAAACCGAGTCGCGACTGGTAAGAATACAGCATCGACAATCGTGAAAGTACCAAAGAGAAACGGCCCTTTGTTTTTAAAGCGCCGCCGACAATCAGTCCAAATTGCCGAGATACGTGCAATGTCCATAACGACTTCTGGAGTAGATTTTTTTCGCGGATAGGTCCTGCGAATATTCATGCCCATTTGGCTGCGCAGCGCGGCAAACCCTGCATGCATTTCTTGGCAAAGAGCCCGAGCCAAAGCACGGTCACCTCTGAGCTGCGGCCATAGCTTCTTTTGTGGATAGAGCTCAGCAAGATATTCGCAGATAGCAAGAGAGTCCCAGATGGTCACTTTGCCATGTAGTAAAGCAGGAACCTTTCCGCTAGGTGAATATTTTACAATTTTTTTCTTAGAATCTGCCGCATAAAGTGGAATGAGAACTTCATCGAACGGGATATTAAAATATTTGAGCAAAATCCAAGGGCGCAGCGACCATGAGGAATAGTTTTTATTGCCAATAATCAGTTTGAGTTTCGACATAAAAACCTCATCACTTAAACCGACTGCAAAACTCTTACCGCCATTGTGATACTGCCGGCAAATCGCCGACGGGTAAAGGCATCCGATGTTTTGGCGCACCATGTGCGGCATAGCCCATTAAAATCAGGTCAAAGCCAAACGTCCGTTTATCATTAGCGCCTTGGGCAATTTGCCAATATTTTTTGATGCTTCATAAATATCAACTGCTTTTTGAGCATTCAGCCAAAACTCGGGTGACGTATTGAGGGCCGCCGCAAGTTTTAAAGCTAGAGAAGCCGATACGCTCGTACGCCCATTAATCAGCCGATTGATGACTTTGACATCGGAGTCAATGTGATCGGCAAGCTCTTTTTGAGTGATCCCTAAAGGAGACAAATACTCTTCCTGTAAAATCTCACCAGGCGTCGTTGGTTTTCTTTTAGCCATAAAAATATCACTTAAACCGATCCCTCCACCGCCTCTTACGCAAAATCTCTCTCGGATTCGCATCTAAAATTCCCCAAAGCAAACCAACGGCAAAACCCACGCCATGCACGACGTTGGCCACATTGCCGACCAAGCCAAAAAGACAGACAAAAAACCAGATGACCATCATGGTGACGGCTTGCTTATCGATAAATAAACCAGAGTTTGGATCAAAGCGGCTTTTCATCCAGATATAACCAAGCAATCCGTAATTGATGCCACTCATCCCACCAAAGAGCGGATGGCTCGTCATCCAGAACTCGGCTGCATTCGATAGAGCGGCTGTCACGCCAATGAAGATCAATAAAAAGCGCGAACTTTTACGCAGCTCAATGGCGCCGCCCAGATCCTTGAACCACATCATGTTGAAGAGAATGTGCAAAAAACCAAAGTGCAGAAAAATGGGCGTCACGAGTCGCCAAACCTGGCCGTGCAGGACTGAATAAAAACCCGGCAGAAAAAAAATCTGGCCGTTCTGGACTTCATAAGCCTCTATGTTTAAAAAACTCACCAGCTCAGGACGACCGAGTAGAATGATGACACTCACAGCCACACTCAGCCCCATGAAAACACGTGTCACAGCGCCAAGACCCTGCAACCCACGCGTGTGCCAAAGCTGACGCATATTGACTTGTGGGGAAGCCGGACGATCCATTGGCAAAGGCGGAAGAGCCCTTTCATTAATCTGAAACTCCCCAGCCTCCGGGGCCGCCACAAAACGATCAAAAAGTAATTTGGCGGCACTGCGTTGGTCGTCATCGAGAATCCAAACAGCAACTTGGGGCCCATCGTCTGCCAATTTGTGTTCAATCCCTCCGGCTCTGAGCACCAGGGAAAACCGCTTCGCCAAAGGCTCACTCACTATATAACCAATCAACCGCATACGAAGGGTCTACTGACCCTTAAGTGAAAAAGCAAACGGAGCGCTTGCTCTGTAAGGAATGATTCTCTAGAACGATTAACGCCCCCGGCTGTGCCGCCCCCTCTTTACTAAAGAGGGGGATTGGGTGGG
>Ga0209824_10001714_pt1 | contig 11955 bp, 13 predicted proteins | sample VDWuncwatermetaG_FD_184124 | JGI IMG/M metagenome (GOLD analysis project Ga0209824, IMG submission 184124) | Wastewater microbial communities from Netherlands to study Microbial Dark Matter (Phase II) - VDW unchlorinated drinking water (SPAdes)... ... | reverse complement strand
GGCGCTGCACTACCGCTCAAAACCCATCATCACCAATGCCTTGATGGCGGATTATCCGTCCAACGAACAGAGCGGCTTTTTCTCCATCATCCGCTCAGCGCGCATCTGGGATGACTTCGATAAACTCGGAATCCCCGGTATCCAGGGGGTTTACTGCCACCCGGCCGGAGCCGGCGGCTTCGGCATGACTGTGATCAGCTTAGAGCAGCGCTACGCCGGCCATGCAGCCCAGACCCTGGCCCTGGCCGCTCAGGTGCCGGGCGGGGCCTACTACACTAAGTGGATCATCGCGGTTGACGAGGATGTAGATCCGACTGATATCAATCAGGTGATTTGGGCAATGAGCAGCCGCTGCAACCCCATCGAGGACATCGATCTCCTACGCAACACCTGGAGCACCTGGCTCGATCCTACTCAAAATCCGCCAGAGAAGCGGCCTTACGGTTCGAAAGCACTCATCAACGCCTGCAAAGAACACCGCCACCTGCCAGTCTTCTCGAAGCGCACGACGCTGAAGAAGGAGATCTACGACCAGGTCGCAAGCCGTTGGCGAAAGCTAGGGCTACCGGGTCAGGTGCCGGAAGTACGCGCGTTCGAACAGGAATCCAAAGTGGTCTACCATGAGGTAGGGGGCTTCGAACCCGGCCGTCAGCCAGGGGAAGAGACAACTAATAAGGAAAAAGAGAGAAAAAGATAGAATCCCGGGAGAGGGGAGAAGGAGGCTAGCGGATAGCCTCCTCTCCTCTTTCGTTGGTCCGAATGCGGATTACCTCTTCTACGGATGACACAAAGATCTTTCCGTCGCCGATCTTTCCCGTCTGAGCAGCCTCAAGAATAGTTTCGATAATCTTGGGGGCCATCTCGTCAGGGGTCAATATTTCAATCTTCACCTTAGGGAGGAAATCGACAGTGTATTCGGCCCCGCGGTAGAGCTCCGTATGCCCCTTTTGTCTGCCGAAGCCTTTTACCTCGCTGATGGTCATGCCGGTGATACCGACTGAAGTGAGCTTCTGCTTCACCTCGTCCAACTTAAAGGGCTTGATGATGGCCTCAATTTTTTTCATTTTATCCTCCTTCGCATCCTGATGAAGCCTTCCCTCCTCTCTTCATTTCCTCGGCCTCATGCCCTTTGACCCTCTCTCTAACCCTCTCCCTAGTAGGGAGAGGGAAGGGTGAGGGTTAGATATCGAAGTACAGGGCAAACTCATACGGATGGGGCCTCAACCTTATGGCATCCACCTCCTTCTTGCGCTTGTACTCTAGCCAGGTCTCAATCACATCCTTGGTAAAAACATCCCCCTTAAGCATAAAATCATGATCCTTCTCCAAGGCATCCAGCGCCTGATCCAAAGAGCCAGGCATCGACTTCACCTTCGCCGCCTCCTCAGGCTCCAACTCATAGAGATCCTTATCAATCGGCTTGGGCGGCTCGATCTTGTTCCTCACCCCATCCAATCCCGCCATCAGCATGGCAGGAAAGGCAAAATAGGGATTGCAGCTAGGATCCGGGGTGCGAAACTCCAACCGCTTGGCCTTCTCACTGGTCGAATACATCGGTATCCGTACACAGGCGCTGCGGTTGCGCGCTGAGTACACTAAGTTGATCGGAGCCTCATATCCAGGCACTAAGCGCCGATACGAATTAGTGGTAGGGGCGATGAAGCCGCATAGGGCATGGGCGTGCTTCAGAAGGCCGCCGATGTAGTGCCGCGCCGTCTCGCTGATCAGCCCATAGCCCTTCTTGTCGTAGAAAAGGTTCTTGCCCCCTTTCCACAGGCTCTGATGGGTGTGCATCCCAGAGCCGTTGTCCTGAAAGAGCGGTTTGGGCATCACGGTGACTACCTTGCCACGCTGGCGGGCGGTGTTCTTGATCACATACTTGTATAACAGCACCTGGTCGGCCATCTTGGTCAACGTGGTATAGCGCATGTCGATCTCGGTCTGTCCGGCGGTGCCTACCTCGTGGTGGTGCACTTCAATCTTGATGCCGCATCTCTCCATGTTCTTTACCATCTCGGAGCGCAGATCCTGGTACTGATCCATCGGCGGCACGGGAAAATAGCCTTCCTTGTACCGGATCTTGTAGCCCAGGTTGGGGCTGCCTTCGCCTCCTTTGCCTGAGTTCCAAAACCCTTCTTCTGAGTCAATATAGTAAAAACCATGGTTGTAGCTCTGATCGAAGCGGATGCTGTCGAAGATAAAAAACTCGATCTCCGGTCCCCAGTAGCTGATATCGGCAATCCCGCTGGACTTCAGATACTTCTCCGCCTTCTGCGCTACGTAGCGCGGGTCCCGACTGTAGGACTCCCGGGTCACGGCGTCGATCACATTGCAAATCAAACTCAATGTCGGGTGCTCGGTGAACGGGTCCATGATGGCGCTCTCGGGATCGGGTATCAATAGCATGTCGGACTCATTGATCGCCTGGAACCCCCGGATGCTGGAGCCGTCAAATCCGATGCCTTCTTCGAATAGCTCCGTTGTCAGCTCGGCCACGGGTATGGAAAAGTGCTGCCATAATCCCGGCACGTCGACAAACTTGAAATCCACGATCTCGACCTTGTTCTTCTTGGCAAACTCCAATACTTCCTTCGATGTCATACTGTCATTCCTCCCTTTCCTTGATGAATTAAAATCTCAAGAAGAACTTTGTTATCACATTCTTTGGTGTAGGGCCAGCCCTAAACTATTTTTTATAAGGAATAGCCTTTCTCATTATGCTGGCTCAAATCGAGTCCCATACGCTCCTCCTCTTCCGACACCCTCAGCCCCATCAAAGCCTTAAGAATGGAGAGAATGATCAATGTGCCGACAAAAGCGAATACACAGGTCCCCACCACGGCAACGATTTGCACCCAGGGTTGCCCAGGGTTACCGAAGAAGAGACCGTTGTTCCCGGCCGCGTTGACAGCCTTAGAAGCAAAGAGGCCGGTCGCCAGCGCTCCCCAGGTTCCGCCAACCCCATGCACACCAACCACATCCTCGGCGATAAGTCATGTCATATATTAGGCACCGGCTAGAAATTTAGGCACAATCCGGCCTTTAGCTGACGGAGAGCAAAAAACTAGGTAGCTTAGAACATTACCTGTGTGCTTCCTTTTACCACAACTCCTTCGGCATCGATATCCCTTGAAAATCTTTCTCCTCAAGAGGCGTATCTGGCTCGACTCCAATCCGTCGCAGCAGGTCGTAGAGCTGCCTCAGGTGATGGGCCGTGTGGCTCAGAACTTGATGTAGCAGCTTATGACCGTTTGTCGCGCCTGCATAACCAGCAATCGGCCGGTTAAGATCTGCAGCAGTCAAACGCTCTGCGGCGTCTCGCAGCCGGGCGCGTGTCTCCTGCCCGAAGAGCGCTATTTCCTCCATCGTGCGAAAACGCTGAGAGGCTTCTACATAAGTCAACTTAAAGGAACCGTCATAATGTTGGGTTGAGAGAGCGTCTAGGACATGGTTGGGATCAGCCAGTATGTGGTAACAAAAAACCTTGAGGGGGCGATCGCGATCCGGAGAGCGCCACATGAGATGGCTGGCTGGAACTTGGAGGGCTGCCCGGATTACCGCCTCGAGGACCTTATCGAGGGTTTCGAAAAAGCGTGAATCGGCGACTCGCCTTGTTCTGTCATCGGGCAGGCTAAAGAGTCGGGTCAACTCATCTCGGTTGAACCCCAACACGACCTTGTCCCCTAGCACCGTCACGGGGACGTTGCGAATTCCCAGGGCCTCCAACTCTGCTCGAGCCTGGGGATCGTTTTCTACATCCCGACCTTCGAAAATAATTCCATGCTGCGAAAGAAACTCTTTCGTACTACTGCAGGTAAATCAACCGGGCCGGTAGTAAACTTTGACCGTTTCCAAGATTCTTACACCCGAGAGGGTTTCTTGTATCTTTGCCTGGGTACGATCTCTAACACAGTGCCACCTGGGGCGCGGAATTTGACCGGAATCACGCCCGGGTCGCTGATGATTTCGCAGCCAAAACGGCGAATCTCAGCCAGATACCTTTCCATATCATCTACCTCGATAGCGAAATGGTGAATGCAGGGCCCAAGCCCCGAGGCCTTCGCCTCAGCCGACCCTTCGCTCTCATATTTGATCAAGGCGAGGTCAATCGCTCCGTCGCTTAGATGGCGCGACGTGTGGTCTCTCACCTTGCTGGTCTCAACCGGCTTAAAGCCGAAGACCTTCTCGTAAAACTCGCTCGTCCGATCCAGGTCGTCAACTTTTAAGGCAATATGGACAATGCGGCTCATAGTTTCTCCCTAGCTAAGGGCAACTGTTCCGTAACACGCCCCAGGATCAGAATCAAGAAGGATTGGATACTTCGGACGGCAGGGCAAAATGCACGTTCTCCTCAATGAAGCCTATATTGGTGATCTCCGCCCCACGTCGCCCAAAGAAATCCGCGGTTTCCTGAACTAATCGGTCTGGCACCGAGGCGCCTGATGTGATCCCGACCTGCTCGACTCCCTCCAGCCACATCGGATCGATTTCATGGAAGTCATTAATCAAGTAAGCCGGAACCCCTTTAGCGCGGGCAACCCGGCAGAGCTGGTTTGAGTTTTCACTGTTGGACGATCCGATAACAAGAACCAGGTCTACCTCACGGGCCAGCTCTTTGACCGCATCCTGACGATTCTGAGTGGCGTAGCAGATATCCTCTTTGGGCGGAGTGATCATCTTAGGAAACCTCTGGCTAAGGACCTCGATGATCTCTCTGGTGTCATCAACGCTCAGGGTGGTTTGGGTGAGAACCGCGACTCTCTCTGGATCAGGTACACTCACCCGTCTGGCCTTCTCGATATCGGCAACGATCTGAATCCGCTCCGGCGCTTCCCCGCTCGTACCGACGATCTCATCGTGCTCTGGGTGACCCACGAGGATGATCCAGTACCCCTGGGTAGCAAACTTGCGCACCTCCCGGTGTACCTTCTCTACTAAGGGACAGGTAGCATCAATGATGATCTGGAGCTGTCTCCTTCTGCCTTGCTCCCAGACTGCTGGAGAGACCCCATGGGCACTGAAGATCAACTTCGCCCCCGCCGGGACCTCCTCGACCGACTGGACAAAGGTAACTCCCCGACGGACGAAGTCCTGAACAACGTAACGATTGTGCACGATCTCGTGAAAGACATAGAGTGGCGGCCCATATTTCGCGAGCGCACGCTCCACGGTCGCCACAGCCATCTCCACGCCGGCACAAAAGCCCCGAGGCTGGGCCAAGATGACCTTTTTAACTCCCATAACTAACTCTAGTCTGGAGAATTAGAGAGGTGCTGTCAACCCTGACTGTGCCTGCTTCTCTGAAGGGTCGCCTCGCTCTCAGATAAGGGCATGATGATTCCCATCAATCCCGTTTCAACAGATCCAGGATTTCCTGTGCCGCAACTTGAGCCCCATCGAGCGGAACAGCAGGCCAGTGCTGTTCCTTCGCCAAGAGACGTTCCAGATAAGGGCCGATCTCTCCCGCCAGCAGTTCCTCCTGGGGGATGAACTCACAGGTCGCCCACTGCTTCAGGGCCTCCACAAGGAAGGGATACTCGGGAAAGTTGCCGCGCGAGGTGTAAATGAGGGGCACCCGGTGAGCAATAACGTCGGTCACGATACCATAGCCAGGTTTGCTTACCACGATATCCGCCGCACACACAAGGTCCTCGTAGTGCGGCAGCGCCTCGGGTAGAACGAGGAAATTTTTTTCTCTTCTCGGCATTGCCCCAGTGGTAACGAAAAAGAAATCCTTTTGGATCTTGATCCTCTCCCAAGCTATTCGCTCCAGACCAAAGCCCCCGAAACTTAAAAGAACGATCACAGCGCCAGCGGGAAGGTCGAACCTCTTCCTCGCCTCTATTTTCCCCAGGCTAGAGATGCGCGCAATCAGGGGGATTGGTTTTCGCTTGGGGAAGACCTCCATATCGCAGGAAAAGGGTAGAGACAAGGCCAAAGAGGCCTTACGGTAGAAGCTTCCCATCTCGCGGATAAGGGGAAAAAAAGAAGGGAATTCATCGATATACGCGCGGTAGATCCAATCCCAGGTAAAATTGCCGATGGCGACCGAAGGGATTGAAGCGTGCGAAGCAATCTCGAAGCAAAGCGGGGGAACATCTCCCAGGATCAATCGGATTCCTTCCTGCTTGATAAAGGCGAGTTCCTCTTCCATAAGCGCTGGCATCCGCTCGTGAAGGTTCTGGCAAGCTTGCAAGGTTTCCTCCACACTCATTTCCAGACTATCTTTCTGCACGATGCCCACATCCACGGGTCGCTTCTCATAGGAGACAGGGAAGGGTAGATCTTGGAGCAGCCAATAGGGGGCCTCGGTCCGCACATGGAATTGAAGATCCGGGCAGGCCTCCTTTAGTCTGCGAATCACCTGGCTGGAGCGGACCGCGTGGCCGTATCCATGACCGCTGATAAAGTAAGCAACCGGTATCAAGTGTTCCAAGCCCCACTTTTTTAAGAGAGTAAACGTAGGCAGAACCCCCAGGATTGTCAAGCGATAGCTGATCCCCTTTCGCTCGGCTCCAGGGACAACGGTCTCGGGATGAAGATCATCGAGGTCTTGAAAAAGAGGGTGGGAGCTCTTAATCTTCCGGACGAGGAGGGTATTTGGCTATGACCGGAATTATCAAGAAAATCATCAGGCAGAAAGGGTTCGGCTTCATCGTTCCCGATGACGGCAGCAATGATATCTTCTTTCACCGCGGGAGTTTGGCTCCACGGGTTCAATTCGAAGACATTAACGAGGGGGATACGGTGCAATTTCAAACCCGGCGGGGTGAGAAAGGGCCTGTAGCCTTCGATTTAAAGTTGCGATAGAGCCCGAAAACCTCCGAGGGCATCTCTATAGCGAGGAAAAGGTGAAAAAAAACTACCTATGATCGTTGGCCTAAAAAGAGGGGCCTCTCCTGAAGGGGGGCTACTTACGATCTACCGGATGCGATAGCTTGTCCAGTTTTTCCTTGAGTTGCTGCAAGGTAAAGGGCTTGCTAAGGACATCATTGCAGCCAGCGGCGAGGCAACCATGGATATCTTCCGTATGGAAGAGAACCGTTGCGGCCAGGATAGGGAGCTCTTTTGTTTTCGCGTCGGCGCGTAATCTGCGGGTAACTTCCTTCCCATCGATTCCCGGCATCATGACATCCACGATGACAAAGTCTGGGATTTCCTTCTCCACCCGCTTAAGACCTTCCAGGCCATCGGCCGCTTCCACAACCTCATAGCCTAGGTATTCAAGCTGGTGTTTAAGGATATCCCGATTATCGTCGTTGTCTTCGATAACCAAAATTTTCGGCATACCAATGTCTATAGTAGAGCCTGTCTCGCCCTGTCAATTATCGGGACTAGGAAAAGAGGACATTGCCATAGCCTCTTACTTAACCTAAGATAAGGCAGTCTGTAGGAGATTAACACGATCGTTACCAAACGGCAAAAAGAGACCCTCGAATACCCAAGGCAGCCGCTCCATTTTGCCTCCGGGCCCACCTCTGCTGTCCCCAAAGAGTGGGCTCACGGTAAGGACTTTTTTTTGTTCCAGGTTAGGGATCATTCACTGACTGAAGAAGAGATCCAGCAGGGCGATTTGATCTTGGTGCAGGCGTGCTCGACGCCACAGGATAGAGATACGATAGTTGTCTTGGTCGGTGGAAAACCGACGGTCAAAAAGTTCTATCAGGAGGACGAAGAGCGGGGCGGCCTGCAATCAACTAATGAGGAGCTGAAAGCGACCATCGCCAATACAGATCAGGCAAAGATCCTCGGCCGCGTGGTGGCGGTGATCAGGAAGTACTAAAGCAGCCTAAAAAAAGAGGGCGAAAATGAAAAAACCTACCTTGGCAAATCTTAAAAGAGATTTTATCGCTGCCTTGAAAATCATTAGCCACGAGGGATTAAGCGATGCCTTTGCCCATCTCAGTAGCCGGGTCGATGGTAACCAGAGGATGCTCTTTATGCCCCGTAAGAGCCCAGCCTTACTCAGAGAAAAAGATCTCTTTGTAGTTGATTTTGATAAGGTTGTCCCCCAGTCCACAGTGCATCAGGCCATATACAGGGCTCGGCAAGATGTCGGGTCCGTGAGCCATTTTCACTCTCCCTACGTGATTCTCCTAAGCGTCGTGGGTCAAACCATCCGGTCCATGCATAACTACAGTGCCATATTTCACGAAGGGGTACCTCTGTTCGAAGCGAGTGGGCAGGTGGAGAGTCCGGAGCGCGCCGCAGAGATCGTTCAGCTTCTGGGTCATGCTAAAGCTATACTCCTGCGTGGCCACGGGGCTGTGGTGGTAGGCCACACCATCCCGGAGGCCTGTATCCTTGCCCTCTATCTCGAAGAATCGGCACACCTACAGGTGGAAGCAACGAAGTTAGGAACTCCGCACTATCTCAACCAGGAGGAAGCGGAAAGGGTTGCCCGCAGAACCTTCAAGCCGGAATCGAATTTACGCGCCTGGGAACATTTTAAGAGGAAGGCCGGTGTATGAAGCTTCCGCAGCCCCCTTTATCTTTCTGGAACAGGGTGTTATACGGACTGTAGATAGATCCTTCCAGCTTTTCTATCCAATGTGAATTCCAAAACTACGTTGATTTGGAGGCGTTCCATGCAAGCTAGAATTTTAGCTGCGATTCTTTTCCTCTCTCTAATCCAAATTCCCTCGGTAGCGTCCCCTCAGGCCTATCCCACGGTCTATGTCGGACTTGTCTCCATCACTCCAACCAACGCCCCTGTCCTGGCAGCCGTGGATGGGGGGTACTTTAAAAAGTACGGGCTTGACGTCAAGCCGCTCGTGATGTCGGGATCCTCCACCGCCCTGGCAGCCATGCTTTCAGGAGAAGTCAATCTCATCACCATTGCCGGCTCTGGGGTCATCAATGCTCACCTTGCCGGAAGAGATGCAGTCATGATCGCCGGGACGGTTAACTTTGCCCCGTACGAGCTGATTGCGTCCAAAGAGATTCAAAGGATAGAGGATCTCAAGGGAAAGAAAGTGGGAATTGCACGATTTGGCGGATCGGCCGATTTTCTCGCTCGCTGGGGTCTGGAAAAATATGGGCTTAAACCCGGAAAAGATGTCATCATCCTTCAGACAGGAGGTAATCCCGAACGGCTGGCTGCTGTTTCCCAAGGAGTCATCCAAGCCACGTTGCTGGAGCAGTCCTTCGCTTACCAGGCGAAAAAGATGGGCTTCCGCTCTCTACTGGACTATTCCACGATAGGCTTGGATTACCAGCATAGCGGGATCGGTACGACCAAATCCTTCACCACGAAAAATCACGATCTTGTGACCCGCTTCCTGAAAGCGGTGATAGAAGGAATCTACCGGCTAAAGAATGACCAGGCCTTCGGTTTCAAGGTCATAGAGCGGCACCTGCGGGTAACCGATAAAGATACAATCCGGGCCGCTTACGATGCCAATGTGCCTCCGCTCCCGCTGGTTCCCTTTGTCAACCTTAAAGGGATGAAATTCCTTATTGATACCCTCATGGAAACCAATCCCAAGGCTAAGAACCTAAAGCCAGAGCAGGTAGGGGATAACGCCCTTCTTCAGGAGATCGAAGGCAGTGGCTTCCTAAAGCAGATCTCCTCTGGCCGATAATTTAACCTTCCCTACCTTTGTGCTACTGTGCGAGGGGAGGAAAGATGCACACCAACCATCTCATCCACGAATCCAGCCCTTACCTCTTGCAACACGCGCACAACCCCGTGGACTGGTATCCCTGGGGAGAAGGGGCCTTCCAGAAGGCTAAGCAGGAAGACAAACCGATCCTTCTCAGCATCGGCTATTCTGCTTGTCACTGGTGCCACGTCATGGAAGTGGAATCTTTCGAAAACGAAGAGATCGCCAAGTTGATGAACGGCAATTTCGTCAACATCAAGGTCGATCGAGAGGAACGCCCTGACCTCGATGAAATCTATATGAACGCGGTCCAGATGCTTACCGGACGGGGCGGCTGGCCCATGACGGTATTTCTCACACCGGAGGCGCAACCCTTCTACGGCGGCACCTATTTTCCCCCTGAAGACCGCTACGGCGTCCCTGGCTTTCCTAAAGTCCTCAAGGCTGTGGCGCAAGCTTATCGGGAGAGGCCGCAGGATGTAGAAAAAAGCGTCGGGCAGATCCTCGAGGCCCTAAACCGGCTAACTACGGTCCAGGAGAGCCAGCGGCCCTTTTCCCGCGAGGTAATTGCACAAAGCGCGGAACAGCTCGCCCAGGCCTATGACCCCGACTATGGGGGATTGGGCCGGGCACCTAAGTTTCCCAACGTTGGGGTCTTTGAACTCTTTCTCCGTCACTATCGGAGATCTAAAGAGCGACGCTATCTGGAGATGGTGCAACATACCTTGACGAAGATGGCCGAAGGCGGAATCTACGATCATCTAGGGGGCGGCTTCCATCGCTACTCGGTGGATGAGAAGTGGCTGGTGCCTCATTTCGAGAAGATGCTCTATGACAACGCCCAGCTCACGCGCATCTACGCTCAGGTATTCTGCGTCACTCAGGAGCCGCTCTTTGCAAGCGTTGCCGAAGAGACTCTCGACTACCTCCTGCGTGAGATGTTCCACCCTGAAGGAGGTTTTTATTCTACCCAAGACGCCGATAGCGAAGGCGAAGAAGGAAAGTTTTTTGTCTGGAGCAGCGACGAGGTCACGCGGATCTTGGACGAGGAGGTTGGGGAAATCTTCTGCCGCACCTACGATGTCAGTGACCTCGGTAACTTTGAAGGTTCGACCTTGAGGCTCACCTCGAAAGGAAAAAACATTCTCCATCCCATCCTGACTCTGGAGCAGGCATCCAAGCTTTTCAAGAAAGACATCCAAGAGATCCGCAGGTGCCTGGCAGAAGCCAAGACAAAGCTTTTTCAGCAAAGGGAAAAGCGGGTGAAGCCTTTCCGCGATGAAAAGATCTTGGCGGCGTGGAATGGACTCATGCTCTCGGGTCTCGCCGAGGTCATTAAAGTTTCAAGCAACCCGCGCTATCTCGAGGCAGCTGCAAAAACGGTGAACTTCATCTTCGCGCAAATGGCTCGGGATGGATTTCTGCTGCACACCTACAAAGACGGTCAGGCAAAGATCCACGGCTACCTCGACGACTATGCCTTTTTGGCTGTGGGCCTCCTCGACCTCTATGAGGTCACTTTGAACCGCTCTCTCCTAGACCGTTCCATGCAGCTTGCAGAAACGATGATTCGGGAGTTCTGGGACGGTATCGGCGGCGCCTTTTTCTTTACCGGCGAATCTCACGAGAAGCTCATCAGCCGTACCAAGCCGGCTTTCGACAGTTCGATCCCTTCGGGAAACTCCGTCGCGACGCAGCTTCTCCTCAGGCTCTATCACTACGCTGGAAAGGAAGACTATCTCAAAAGGGTGGAGAAGGTCCTCCGCCTCTACTACGATGCCATGGAGCAACAACCCTTTGGCTTCACCCATATGCTCTCTGCCTTGGATTTTTACCTGGAAAAACCAAAGGAGATTGTCTTGGTGGGAAAAAGAGGCGATCCAGCGCAGCAGGAGCTGCTGAGAAAAATCCATTCCCTCTATTTACCCAACAAGATATTGCAGGCCGTGGAACCTGGGGAGCCGTTGGAAAAAGCCTCACCCCTTCTGCAAGGTAAAACGCAGCTCAACGGCAAACCCACCGTCTATGTCTGCCACAACTTCACCTGTTCGCCGCCGGTGACAGAGTGGGAGGAACTGAGAAGGTTGCTGGAGGAATAGTTTTTCCTCCCAGCGCCATTCGCGGGCATCTGGCAATAGAAAGCTTCCAGGCAGTAAGAGAAATCGAGGTTAACAGATTGACGACATCGGTGGAATAAGAGACCCATCCTAATCTTTGCAGGCCGATCCCGGTTCGGCAGCAATCTTGTTTTGTAGTTCCGTGGCCCGACCGGGTGGTTCCTGGCCGGGCTTTTTTGATTTTGGAAGGTGGGGCTATGAGAAACATGTTTAGGGAACCTCTGAATAAGTTT
>Ga0209824_10001713_pt1 | contig 11969 bp, 13 predicted proteins | sample VDWuncwatermetaG_FD_184124 | JGI IMG/M metagenome (GOLD analysis project Ga0209824, IMG submission 184124) | Wastewater microbial communities from Netherlands to study Microbial Dark Matter (Phase II) - VDW unchlorinated drinking water (SPAdes)... ... | reverse complement strand
TTCTCTCCCATAAGTATAACACACTTGCTCCTCTCAACGCATTCCTGGGCGAAGGACTCCAGTGGTATCTTTTTGTCGTATCCCCCGGCTATGAGCACTATTGGGGCCTCAAAGGTCTTTAATCCAGCGATGGCCGATTCTGGCGTGGTGGCAATTGAATCGTTGTAGTACTTTACCCCCTTTACCTCTGCTACAAACTCTAGCCTGTGTTCCAGGCCCGAGAAGGATTGGATGGTCTTTTCAATATCTCTGCCGTTTACGCCCAGGAGGAGGGAGGCACAAGAGGCGGCCAGTATGTTTTCCAGGTTATGTCTACCAGGGAGGCTTCTGCCGGAGAGTCGTATCTTTTCTTCTACGGAATCTAGCTTCAGGATGGCCTCCTGACCCTTCTGGACGGCGGTACCACCCAAGAAGAAGGCCCCGGAGCGCGGGGGTACCGCCTGGCTGCGGAAGGGAGGTAACACTGCCTGGCGAAAATTCGGCCTGTATTTCAGGCTGTACCACAGTACCCTGGACCTTGTCTCCTGGGCCCAGTCCCTTAGCCTGGGGTCGTCCCAGTTCAGGATTACATAGTCTTCTGCGGTCTGGTGGCGGAATATGGCCTTTTTGGCCTCAATATAGCTGTCCATGTCTTTATGGCGGTCCAGGTGGTTGGGGGCCAGGTTAGTTACTACCGCCACATGGGGGGATTTACTGATATGGTCCAGGTCTTCCAGTTGGAAGCTAGAGAGTTCCAGCACCACAAGGTCTCCCATCCCCATCTCTTCTATCCTCTCCAGGAGGGAATAACCCATGCCTATATTTCCTCCCAGCCATACCCTCTTCTCCGAACGCTGGAGCATGGCGGCTATCAAGGCCGTGGTAGTGGATTTGCCCTTGCTTCCGGTGATACCTACGATGGAGGCAGGACAGAATTTAAAGAACAGGTTCATCTCTGTCTCCAGTGGGACACCGTTTTCCCTGGCCATGTGGAGGAATCTGGAGTCTCTCGGTATGGCGGGGTTGACCACTACCATATCCACGTCTTTGAAATCCTCCTCTCTGTGACCACCCAGGTGTAGCTCCAGAGACAGTCCCTTGAGGGACTCCAGGGAAGGGGCGAGTTGGGACGTCTTCTTGAGGTCAGTAACGGTTACGCTGGCCCCATGGGTTACAAGGAAGCGGGTAAGACCGGCGCCTCCCCCGAAGAGACCCAGGCCCATTACGGTTATCTTTTTTCCTTTAAAGACGGTCGCACCATCTTGTGGATAGGTGGGGGCGTATTGTAATGCGCCTCTGACTGACGTTCGTTTATCCATTATCTCCATGTTTTAAATATACGCAGGCTAAAGCTCGCCAAGGCGAGTCTGCCTATGGCATGACCTGCGGCTACTACTGCGTCTTTTGGCTCTTTCTGCGGTTTCTGCCACCTCGGAGTGCATCTTTACCACTGCCTGTCTTATAGCCTCTTCCCAGTCCATGGTCTTGCCGCTTTTTTGCCGCCGGGTCTGCCTGGGCCTGCCCTCGAGCGAAGCGAAGGGGCGGATACCACCCCCTGGGGGGTATAGATAGGCAAAGATGATGGAGCGGGAGGAACTTATTATTGCACCATAACCATCGGCATTAAAATAGGCGTCCAGCCCTCTTGCCCCGGCCCCTTGCGCACCATAGCCAGGTACCAGAAAGAAGGCCCTGGGTATGAGACGCCTCAGACGGTTGGCTGCCCTGGGGTATTGGGCCCCTACTACGGCCCCCACACTGCTATAGCCATTTTTGCCTATAAGCCCCTTCCCCCATTGCCCTACCTTTTTGGCTACCTTTTCAAAAAATCTCTCCCCGTCCGAGGCAAACAGGTCCTGGAAGTCCCTGGAAGAGGGGTTGGTGGTCTTTACCAGGATGAAGAGGCCCTTGGCTTTTTCCTCAGCCACCTTGAGGAAGGGGGTTATACTATCCTCTCCCAGGTAAGGATTGAGCGTTACCGAATCGGTCCCGTACCCCTGGAGTGTGATTTCGTCTAGTTTGACCTCTCCCAGATGGGCCTGGGCGTAGGCAAGGGCGGTGTGTTCTACGTCCCCCCTCTTTATGTCCCCTATGGTCACCAGCCCTTTCTTTTGGGCATAGGCTATGGTCTTCCGGTATGCCTCCATCCCCCAGGGTCCCAGGAGTTCATAAAAGGCGACCTGGAGTTTCACTACGCCGGTATAGGGGGATACGACGTCTAAGACCTTTCTGTTAAATTCCAGTATTGCCCAGCTTGCCCCCTTGAACCCTTGCCCATGGTCTTTGAAGGCCTTGTCTTTTATCTCTTGTGGTATGTATTGAAGTTGTGGGTCAAGGCCCACCACAATGGGGCTGCCCTTCTCCTGTATCACCTCTATGAGGCGATCGGCAAAGTTTTTCAAGTTTTTTCTTTGAGTTCCAGAAAATTTTTAATTAGCTTTGGGCCTTCCTCCGTAAGGAAGGATTCGGGGTGGAACTGGACCCCTTCCAGGAGGTACTCCTTGTGTCTGAGGCCCATGATTTCGTCCCTCTCCGCCCAGGCATTGACCTCTAAGCAAGAGGGGAGACTCTCTGGTCTCACTATAAGGGAATGATACCGGGTGGCCTCAAAGGGGTTGGCCAGGTCACGAAATATGGTCTTGCCGTCGTGATGTATCATGGAGGTCTTTCCGTGCATGAGTCTCCTGGCCCTGACTATTTCCCCCCCCAGGACGTAGGCGATACACTGGTGCCCCAGGCATACGCCCAGGATAGGTATCTTGCCCATAAAGTGTTTTATAACCTCGTTAGAGATGCCGCTCTCTAGCGGGGTGCAGGGGCCGGGGGAGATAATGATATGTCCAGGGGTTTTATCCTCAATCTCCCTCAGGGTAATCTTGTCATTTCTTGCGACCTCCACCTCCCGGCCCAGCTCCCCGATACACTGGACAAGGTTGTACGTAAAGGAATCGTAGTTATCTATTACCAGAACCAATTTAGTCTCTCTTGCACAAACCTCCCGAATTCTAACAAAAGGGAGGACGGATTTAAAGGGCCGTCGCTGTCAAATCAATATTAAAGCCCAAATTTGTAATTTGCAATTTGGAATTTGAAATTCCATTAAGGTATCACCAACGTCTGTCCTAATACCAGGTGGTCTCCATTTGGGATACCCTCCCGATTGGCCTCAAATATAGTCTTCCACCGGGAGCCGTCGTTGTAATACTGCCTGGCTAACTTACAGAGTGTGTCACCTTGCTTGACCTTATGGGTTTTAGGGGAGGTGTCGTTGTCTGCCGTACCTAGCCTGGCCTTCACTCCCTGTATATTTTGATTGGAGGCCGCCAGGGTCTTCCACCTGTATCTCCTCTCCTCCTGGAGGGATTTAACTACCGGGATTCTGGCCACTGTCTCCCTGCATACCTCGTCGGCAGCCTTGGCGACGTAGAGGCCTCTTAACGCTATGACGTTTTGTATGGAGCCTACGACAAAGTCTATGGGGTTGGTGGCAACCCTTATGTTGTTATCCCTCCTTACCTCTGCCACTTCAAAGAGGGTACTGCCGTCGTGGGTGGAGACGCATCTGACATAGACTCCTACGACCACTTGCGTAAAGATGAGGTAATAATGGGCCCCGTAATGTGTAACCTTTCCATAAATGACGGCATCTACCCCCAGTGCATTCCCTAAATCTTTAGGGGTGCATTTGTAGAGCTTTTTAGAGTCGGTGATGCCTAGTTCCTGTAATATTGCGTCCGTCTCCAATAGTCCCAAGAGTTCAAATTCTCTAAGGGAGAGATGGGCAAAGAAGAATCTTCTTAGGCGGTTGGAATAGGTCCAGCTCCAGGCCTTTTTCTCCTCCTCAGTTCGGTCAGTAATGGGCTCTCCATTTAATATGAAGTCCCCCCCTTGCAGGTTCTCAAAGGGCAAGATGGCCAGTTTTTTGGGGGGGTTCGTGGAGAAAGAGGTGGAACACTTAAAGAATCGTTGCCCTGGGTCTAGCTGATAGATACGGTCCAGGAGTTTCTTTTCGCCAGAGTATCCGTTATCCTTTTCTTCCTGGTAGAAGGGGTCGTTATTTTGGGAGGAGAGGTCCCTGTGCTGGTTATTGGCACAACCACCGAGGAGGAAGAGCAGGGATATTATTAGGGTGACAATCCACCCTTTCCCCTTCACTTCGTTCAGGGTCAAGGGCAGGCGCAGGCGGACTGTCCCCTTATCAATGAGGTATGGGGCTGGCGGAAAAGTGGGTAAAAACTTTGCCACAGTTTGTCTTAGAATAAGATTTTACCAACGCCACCCTCGCCCAGGGGGGCATTATACGGCCTTTCCTTTTCAAGTCAAGCGTAAACGGCTGTATTTTGTAAAGTAAGTAGGGGCATCCGCCTGAGGCGGACAACGTGCCCCTATCGGCTTATGATGTAATTGCATTTTTCCTCAAAAGTTGTTATTGTAAGGCGGGTCGGTGGACGGTGGTTGGTGCCGTCACCTGCCTGACGACGAAGATGAGACTGGATAGAATAATCCTTTTATTGGGAGTGGCCCTGTCCGCCTTAGGCGGATTGGGTGGATGTTCGGGGATGTCCGAGCAGATGACCGTGGGCTTCGTCAAGGGTATGAGGACCGTCCCTGAATCCGACTTTACCCCAGGCGAAAAGGAACGTGTGGTCAAGGTCAAGAATAGGTTTGAGACCCTCTTTGAACAGGAGATTAAGAAGAAACTGGAGCAGAGGGGGCTTGAGGGTCTAAAGGGCTGGATGGTGGTGTTGAAGTTCCAGTCTGATGGCTTTACCAAGACCGCTAGTCTCTCCCTCTATACCTATTGGGGGCAGGAAGAAAGACGCGATATCTATGCCGTACCGCTTGAACGCTTCCTGGATGAGTCTCAGACTGTAGAACTGGCGGATAAGGCCACGGAAGAAGTGATGGACTACTTATCGCAGAAGGCTGGCCCAAAGCAAACACTCCTGGCCAACCCCGGGTAGCGTAGGGATGGGGCTTCTATCGGGCAGACACACAGGTCTGCCCCTACCATGGGTAGGGGCAGGTCTCCAGACCTGCCAACTTCTTCATTGTATGGTAGCCGCAACCCTTCGGGCTGAGCCTCAGGGCCGAAGCCTTTAGGTTGCGTTGTTTCTCGCAGGCTAAAGCCTGCGGCTACTTCTGGTCAGGAGACCGAGGTGCCCCTAAAAGGAACTGTACAAGATACTGCTGAAGGCCCCGTGAGGCATAATAGTCCTGAAGCCGTTTACTGTCTCTGTAAGATTGGCGGTCATCCTCTTTATGTCTTTGTAGAGGTCTTCCTCGGTTACTAACTTCCCAAGCGTCCCCTCTCCTCTACTAACCTTTCCCAAGAGGACGTTGGCATTAGAAGTGGCCTCTTTAAGGTCGTTAAAGAGGGCTTCATCTGTGAAGAGACGGCCCATGGTACCTTTACCTTGCTCCATCCCTTCCAGGAGGTTGTTGGCCCTCTTCAGGGCGCCTGCCAGGTTATGGACGAAATCCTCGCTGACAAGCCTCTCCAGGCTGGACATGGACGTATCAAAACGCACCACCATGTCACTAAGGCCGGGGATGTCTACCCCTTTGATTGTGCTCCCTGAGGGTAAGACAGGCCGGGTAGGTGGTACAAGGTTTAGGTCCACATAACTCTTACCAAAGAGGAAATCAGGGATAATGGTGGCCACAGAACCCTCTCTGATGGGTATCTTCTTTTCAATGGCCATAGCTATCAGGAGCCTGTCCCCTTCCACGACCACCTTTTTTACCGTCCCTATATCCATCCCCGAAAGGGTGACCTTGGCCCCTTTCTTGACGCCCTTGGAACTCTGAAAGTAGGCATTGTACGTATTGTGTTTCTTAAAGAGTCTTCCCAGGTGCTCTGCCCTGAAGGTCACTGCCCCCAGGATTACCATGCCCACGATAAAAAATATCCCTACTTTTTTAGCAGAGTCAGGCGAATGCATGACTATCCTCCATTAGCTAGTGGTCAGGGGGCAACCCCTGTCCCCTATCCCCGTTGTGTCTCTTAAATCTGCTGATAAACTGTTCTACTATAGGATTTGTGCTCTTGCAAAAGGCCTCCGGAGAACCTTGCTCAACGATTTTACCCTCGTATATCATACAGATGAGGTCGGCAATCTCAAAGGCTGAATCCATATCGTGGGTGACGATTACCACCGTCTTCCTTAACCTGTCCCTGAGGTCTGCTATGAGGGAATCAATGTTCTGGGCCATTATAGGGTCAAGGCCGGTGGTAGGCTCGTCAAAGAGGATTATCTCGGGGTCCATCGCAAGGGCCCTGGCGATGGCCACCCTCTTTTTCATACCACCACTGAGCTCTCCAGGGAGTTCTAATTCCTTCCCCTTCAGGCCCACAAGGGTAAGTTTTTCTCGGACAATCCGGTCTATCTCTTCACGACCGAGCCTTCCTTGCTCCACGAGGCCAAGCCCTACGTTTTCCCCTACGGTCAAGGAATTCAGCAGTGCCGAGCCCTGGAATACCATGGCAAACCTGCGGCGTACCTCCTCAAGTCTACGGCTATACTTGTTGGGCATCTCCTGGTCAAAGATATAGACGCCCCCAGAATCCGGGCTAAGGAGGCCCACCATGTGTTTCAGCAGGACGCTCTTTCCGGCCCCACTACCCCCTACTATGGCCGTGGCAGTCCCGGCAGGTATCTTGAGGTCTACTCCCCGCAGGACATGGTTATTCCTGAACCATTTGTGGAGCTGGCGGACGTCAATAGCTATCCCGTTCGTTCCCATGGCTACTCCAGCCACAACCTGGTGACAAAGTAATTAAATACATAAACGCTTACAAAGGATAACACCACTGAGTTAGTAGTGGCAAGCCCCACCTCTCCCGGCCCTCCAGTAGTGGTCAAACCCTTATGACAGCTCACTATGGATATTATAACCCCAAAGACTACCGACTTGACCAGACCTTTTGCCATGTCTTCAAATGTCAGATAATCGGCCACGTTATCAAAGTAGGCGAGAAAGGGCACCTTGAAATAGGCCTTAGCTACGGCCGCACCCCCCAGGGTACCGATAAAATCCACGTATATTACCAGTACGGGCAGCATGGTAATGCAGGCAAGAAACCTGGGCATTACCAGATACCTGACGGGGTTTATGCTCAAGGTCCTCAGGGCGTCTATCTCCTCCGAGACGCTCATGGTGGCAATCTCTGCGGTTATGGCGGCACCTATCCTTCCTATAACTAGTATGGCAGTAAGGACAGGGCCTAACTCCCTGGCCATACTTATAGAGACTATTGCCCCAAGGTTTTCTTCCTGGCCAAATTGTTGCAGGGCAACCCCTGACTGGAGGGCAAGGACAAAACCCACGAAGATCGCCGTAAGGGAGGCGATGGGCAGGGAGTCGGCCCCTACCTTCCCCATCTGGGGCAGGACTTTGTCCAGGTTACGGAAGACTACCTTACACAACAAGACTGCCTCTACAAGTAACAGGAGCATCTCCCCTACGGATTGGAAGAAGTCCAGGAGCCTCTGTCCCAGCAGGATAAAAAATCTATCTACCTTTTTGGTCTTCTTTTTCAAAGGACTATCTGTGTACCCACCCCTTTATGGGTAAATATTTCCAGTAGGAGGGAGTGAGGCAATCTGCCGTCAATGATGTGGGCCTTTCTTACCCCGCCTTCCAGGGCCTTGAGGCAGGCCCTGGCCTTGGGGAGCATCCCTCCAGTAATAACCTCCCTATTGATAAGGGAGTCCACCTCTTTACGGGAGAGGGAGGAGACTGTGGAGTCTTCTCGTTCAGGGTCAAGCATAATCCCATGTGTATTGGATAGAAAGACTAGTTTTTCCGCCTTCAGGGCAACGGCCAGGAAGGAGGCCACGCTATCTGCATTAACGTTAAGCAGCCCCTTTCCCCGTCTGTAACGGGCCAGGGGTGGAATCACAGGCACCTTCCCCTCCTTGCAGGCCACTAAAAAGGCCTTTACGTCTACTGAGGTGAGTTCGCCCACACAACCCAGGTCAAGCAGGGTGCCGCTGCCATCCGCCGGCATATATTTCTCTGCCTCAAGGGGTGGCTTGCCGTGTCTCCATAAATTAGCTCCTCTATCCCCTAGTCTCTCTAGCTCCTTGAGTATAGTAGCGTTCACCTGATTAACCAGGACATCCACCACCACCTCAAGGGTCTCTGTATCAGTAACCCTGTGACCTTGAATAAATTGGGGTTGTTTTCCCCGCCTGGTCATCTCCCGGCTGATGTGTGGCCCACCCCCGTGGACCAGTACAGGCCGCATGCCGGCCGTCTTCATAAATATCACGTCTTCCAGGAATTCCTGGAGGATGTTCAACTCTGCAAGGGCACTACCCCCTAGTTTTATTACTATCACGCGGTCCTTAAAGGCCTTTATGTAGGGTAGGGCCTCAATAAGGGCTTCTGCTTTTCGTATCGCCTCCTCCATTTGTTCGTTACTCCCTAGTACAAGGCTCTCTCCGCCTGATGTCATAGTCCGCCTCAGGCGGGGTCGCCCCTACTTTCCCGAAAATATAACATCTATGTTAGTGTCCGTCAATGCGTCTAAACGGTAGGGGTTGAAAATATTCAACCTCTACAGGGTTAAAATGTTGACGCAATACAGGGAAAAAGTATAATTGCGGTATTATATATTTTCTATATAGGAGGTAACAAAAATGCGGTTTCAAAGAAAAGGGTCTTTCCTGGTACTGGCCGGTTTGTGCGTCTTATTTATTGGGGTAAGCAGGCTGACCCTGGCCACTTACAGCCGAAACATCTTTATGACAGGGGAGGCACCACCCATCCCTGTTCCAGAGGTCAAGTATAGCCCAACGTTGGTTACATTGAAGGTGGAAGAGAGGGTTACTTACGAGGTGGCAATCCCTGAGGAGAAACTCCAGAATGGGGAGGTGGAACCAAATGACCTGGATCTCATAGAGGTGCAGGACAAGGAGAGTATAAACTTTCACCAGGTGGACTGTTTCCACTACCGACCGGTAACCCAGAGGCAGACCCGCACTACAGATGCCCTCGTCTGTACCCGTACAAGGCAGGGCACAGAATATTGGCTCACTAACAAGACCCGCTTTGTGGAGTGGGATCCCTGGTCAGAGTGGACTGCTATTTCCCGTAAGGGGATAGTGAAGAAGGACTAAAGTCTGTATTTGCTATAGACATAAGATTGCAGAGTGCGGAACGTTCCGAGTGCGGAATGGGGAGTGCGGAATGCGGAATTAAAACAACTCCGCAATCCGCATTTAGAATGTTCCGCATTCCAAACTCCTAACTCCAAATCCACCATTATATTCCCCGTTTACAAAGAACTTTCAGTGATTACAATGTAAACTTTTATGGGGCAGGGCTTATCTAATTGTGAAGGGTCTGAAACGTGGAGAGATACGACCCCGAGAATAACCTTATAGAGAGGATTAAGGAAGGGGACGAAAGGGCCTTTGAAGAGTTGGTAGACAGGTACAAGGGGATGGGTTTTTCCCTGGCCTACCGTTTTCTGGGAAACCCTGAGGATGCCAGGGACGTATCTCAGGAGGCGTTTGCGCAGGTGTATCTCCATATCAAAGGTTTCCGAGGGGATAGCACCTTTAAGACCTGGTTCTATAGGATTATTATTAACCTCTGCCGCAGGGCCGCCACGGGCAGGCAGAAGAGGGCTGAGCAGTCCCTGGACCCTTATATTGAAAAGGAGATGGAACCCCAGGCCCGGGAGGACGTGGAGGGGGAGGTTAGGCAAAAGGAGCTTAAGATGGCCGTAGAGGAGGCCGTCAGAAGGCTTCCTGTAAGGCAGAGAGAGGTCTTCGTCATGAAGCACATGGAGGGGATGAAGATATCCGAGATAAGTGAGGTACTTAACCGTGCCGAGGGGACGGTTAAGATACACCTCTTCAGGGCCGTGAGGGCCCTGCAAGAGAGATTAAAGGGCTGGAGGTAGGCCATGACGTGCAAAGAGGTAGAAAGGGAATTAGTCAACTATTACTACAACGAGGTTGATGCCACCACAAGGTCCGCCGTATCAGACCATGTCTCTACTTGTCCCAGGTGTCAGGTCTCCTGGAAAGACCTCAACGCCACTCTAAAGGGTGTGGAACGGGGTGCCCCTCCTACAAAGGTCATTGAGAGGGACTACCTTGCGGGGGTGTTCAAAAAGATAAAAAAGAGACAGCGGCACAAACTCCTTGTTACCCTCGTCTCGGCCATTACGCCGTTTGTGCTGATGGTGTCATTGGGTGTAACTGCATATATTATTAAGACAAAGATAGAGACGTCCCTGGCCGCCCAGGAGTATGAGCTCATTGAACATCTTGACCTGGTACAGGACATGGAGATTATCCAGAACCTGGAGGACTTAGAGGCCATTTCCACGGAAGGGGCATGAGGTTATTAGTATTGGTGCTGATGATAATGCTCGCCTCTCCGCCTGTACTGGGTGCCGGAGATTCTAAGACCTCCAAGGACAAGACCAGTAAGGAAGAGGAAGAGATTGTTGAAGTCCTTGAGATGCTGGAGGAGTACGAACTGCTTCAGGATATGGAGACCCTGAAGTCCTACCCTGAGCTTAAGCAAGGGGACGAAGGGGTAGAAGGAAAGAATAAGTCTAATCCGGGAAAGGACAAGAAATCAGGGAAGAAATGAGAAGGATAGTCCTTGTGGTAAGCAAAGCGGATATACTAGCCACCCTTGCCTGTCTCCTTATCGCAACCGTTGCCCTCGCCCTGTACCCGCATGGCACAGGGCTGGCCGAGGAAGTGGCAGGGCCACCCCCACCTAAGGAAGACACGGGTTTCAAAGATAAGCTCAAGAGATGGCGCGAGATGAGCCCTGAGCAGAAGGAGACAATCAAAGAACGTTTCCGCCAGTGGAAGGACCTCCCTCCGGAAGAAAGAGATAAGCTAAGGCAGAATTTTCAGAGATTCAAGGCCATGCCCCCGGAAGAGCGCCAGGTCCTAAAGGAGAGGTTCAGGCGTTTCAAGAACCTGTCTCCGGAAGAGAGGCAGGGGCTATTAGAGAATTACGAGAAGTGGAGGTCCCTTGACCCGGAAAAGAGGAAAGAGCTACGGGAAGGATTCAAGAGGTGGAAGGATCTGCCGCCTGAACGCCGAAGGGAGATGAAAGACCGTCTGAGGGAGACCTCTCCGCCACGCAGAGATACGTCTCCTCCATCCCACACGGACGCACCCTCTACGCCACGTCCTAACCGTCCTACTGGGCCGCCTCCTGGAGGCAAGGGCCAGGGCCGCATGGACACACCCCCTGCCCCACATCCTGAACACCGATGATGCCTATGCCTCAACGGGCTGGACGAGGGGTCAGGGGCCAGGGGTAGCCGCAGGCTTTAGCCTGCGTTATACTTTTTCCCTATTCCCTAGCCCCTATCTCTACTGCCCTAACCCTTGACATAATAACCATTAAATTGTAACGTGGATTTTATGCCTATCAAAAGACTCCAAAGCGGCATCCGCCCCTTCTCCGCCTCAGGCGGATTCAAGGGCAGGCCCAGGCGGACTCCCCCCGAAGGGGGGTCAAGCTCCAGGAGGGAATTTTTAAAGGCCGGGGCAGTGGCCGCAGGTGCCCTGTGCCTGGGCTGTCCAAATGCCTTCTTGACACCAGATGGTGCTACCGCCTTTGCCACCATGGAGTCGGCGGAGGGTCTGGTAACGGGGCAATCCGAAAAGGAGTTTCCTCTCAAGGAGGCCATGTATTACAAGAAACTGGAGACCCTCAGGGTGGAGTGTCAACTCTGTCCAAGGGGATGTAAGGTTGCTGATTTAGAGCGGGGATATTGTGGGGTAAGGGAGAACCGGGGCGGCGACTACTATACCCTGGTACACTCCAGGGCGTGTGCCTTGCACATTGACCCTATAGAGAAGAAACCCTTCTTCCATTACCTCCCGGGTACCCCGGCCCTTTCGGTGGCGGCCCCCGGGTGCAACATAGAATGTAAATTCTGCCAGAACTGGCAGATATCTCAGTTCAGGCCGGAACAGATAGATTGCACAAGGCTC
>Ga0209824_10001712_pt1 | contig 11972 bp, 12 predicted proteins | sample VDWuncwatermetaG_FD_184124 | JGI IMG/M metagenome (GOLD analysis project Ga0209824, IMG submission 184124) | Wastewater microbial communities from Netherlands to study Microbial Dark Matter (Phase II) - VDW unchlorinated drinking water (SPAdes)... ... | reverse complement strand
TCCCCCTTCTCCCTTCCCCCTTCTCGTTTTTTTTCTACCTCAACCCGCCCCCAATGTTCGATATCAGCTTCTCCGAAATCATGGTGATCGCGGTCGTCGCGCTGATCGTCATCGGCCCGGAGCGTTTGCCCAAAGTGGCGCGCACCGTCGGACATTTGTTCGGGCGGATGCAGCGTTACACCAACGAAATCAAAAACGACATCCAGCGCGAAATGGATTTGGAGGAATTGCGCAAAATGCGCGATTCGGCGAGGGATGCCGCCATGTCGATGGAAAACACCATCCAGGGCGAAGCCGGGAAAATGCAGGACGAAATCAACGCCACGGTCGCCGCCGCCAGAGAAAGAACGGTGGCGAGTTTGCCCAATTCGGTGGCGGTCGGCGGCGGCGCGGCAGCGACCGCCATTGCTGCCACCGAAAATTCGTCGGCCACGCAACCGCCCGAAGACGAATTCAAATTGACCTACATGCCCCTCACCGAGCCGCCCGAAGAACCAGAAGCCCCTTCGCCGCAGTTGGAATTAGGTTTAAGCGGCACCAAAGCGGCTGACGATGCCAAGCAAAATGCCTAGTTCGAGAAAATATTTTAGCCACGGATGGACGCGGATTAGCACGGATAAATACAAAAGGCTGTGTGGTTTTATCCGTGGCAATCCGTGTTAATCCGTGGCTGAATTGTCATTTTCAGTTAGCTCCCTCGCTCGTCCAAGCTATCAAAAATCATGAACGAGACCTTTATTTCCCATCTGATCGAACTGCGCAACCGCCTGGTGCGGACCTTCATTGCATTAGGGTTAGTCTTTCTGTTCTTATTTCCCTTGGCTGGCGATCTTTACGCGTTGCTGGCGCAGCCGCTATTAGCAGAGTTGCCCAAGGGCGGACAGATGATTGCTACCGATGTAATCACGCCTTTTTTGGTGCCCCTGAAAGTGGCGTTGATGGCGGCGTTTATGATAGTGCTTCCTTACATTCTTTATCAGGCATGGGCTTTTATCGCGCCTGGACTTTATGTTCACGAAAAACGCTTGGCATTGCCACTTGTAGTAATCAGCACATTGTTGTTTTTATGTGGGATGGCTTTCGCCTATTTTCTTGTGTTGCCAGCGGTGTTTTTCTTTGTGATTTCAGTTGCGCCAGAGGGGGTGGCGGTGATGACCGATATCAATAAATACTTGGATTTCGTTTTGACCATGTTTATTGTTTTTGGCTTGGCTTTTGAAACTCCTGTAGTGGTCGTTGTGTTGGTGAAAATGGGAATAGTAAGTATCGCAAAGCTCAAAGAAGCCCGCCCCTATGTGGGGGTTGGCGTGACGGTCATCGGTGCAATTTTTACCCCGCCAGATGTGGCATCCCAACTCGTTTTGGCATCACTTCTTTATGTATTGTATGAATTGGGTATTTTTGTGGCCGGATTCATCGGCACCGCCCCCGCGAAAGCCGAGGGCAAATCCGACTACCAGCCGCTGAGCGACGCGGAAATGGAACGCGAGCTGGACAAAGCCGAGGCGGGGTCAAAAGAGAAGTAGTGTGCACCACAAGGGCAGTCCGACTTTCTATGCGCCCAGGCGTATGAAAGATCGTATCCGCCGTGCGCACGGCGCACGCTACGGTTTTGTAGGTCGGGCTATGCCCGACAGCGGAGTGCGTTTGTCGGGCATAGCCCGACCTACAAATGCTACAAATGCTACAAATGCAACTGCGGATACTGCTGATGCAAGACCTTGTTTCAGTTATCGTTGACGACCGCGAACCGCAACAAGTCATAGACGCGCTGCGGTTGTTGCCGGGGTGTCAGGTCGCGGTTCGTCGGCTTAAAACGGGAGATTATCAGGTCGATGACAGGCTGCTGTTCGAGCGCAAAACCTTGCCGGACTTCGCCGCTTCGGTCATCGACGGGCGTTTGTTCAGGCAAGCCGCCAAGTTGTCCGCCTCGCGTTTTCGCCCCCTCATCATTCTCGAAGGCAGCGTCAAAGACCTTGCAGGCAGCGGCATCAGCCGCGAAGCCTTGCAGGGTGCATTGATCTCCGCCAGCGTGATTTTCGGTATCCCCTTATTGCGCTCCCTTGGTGCGGCGGAAACCGCGCGCTTAATTTTTTACACGGCAAGGCAAGTCGGTTCCATGCCAAACGGCGCGGTCGCGCGCAAGGGCCAACGCCCCAAAGCAAAACGAAAAATCCAGTTGCACATCCTGCAAGGGCTCCCCGGCATCGGCCCGGCGCGCGCGCAATCGCTGTTGGCGCGCTACGGCAGCATCGAAAACGTCGTGCAAGCGGACTACAATGAGCTTGTCGACACACCCGGTATCGGCCAAGAAACCGCGCGACGCATACGCTGGGCAGTCGGCGAACCCTCGGCAACTTATGACCTGTCCGATCCCGATCTGATCGAGCCAGCCGCCCGCAATCAGCAGGCAGATGCCTTGCCTCGAAACAAAATAAAGCGTTTAATTCAGTTCGAGTAGGTTTTTTTCCGTGAGGATGCAATAGTGCTTTGCGCGTATTCGCGTCGCAACTTGGTCGAGCAATTTTGGCGGATTCTGGATGGCAGAAAATGCGGAAATCATAGGTGTGCTCCAGTTTTGAATATTCAAAAGATAGGTGTGCTAAAAATACGCTTCCTGTTAATGTTCATCAAATTTAATTTTAAGTAAAATATTAGCAACCAGCCCCGCTAATATTTTAAGTATTTTATTGGGGGCTATTTTGGGTTGGGCGTCTTCAATATACACCTGTTAGCCATGGCGAAATCGAGAGAAAAAGTTCAACAGTTGGGGTTCTGGGACACACAGGTTTCTAGCCCTGACCACGATGCAGTTTGTTTGTGGGCGTATGAAAACGCTGGCCTGATCACCCGCAAAGCGTACCCGGACATATTTGACCGCTCATGGAGTGATGAAGAGATCGGTGTCGGTTTGGTACGAAGCAATCAACAGGCAATGGATATTGCGCGTGAGGTTGCATCAGTCACTCCGCGACCCACTCCGCGTGTCGTAAAAAGGACACTTGAATACGTCCTTCGGTCATACACCGGCTATCAAGAGAAACTGGAGCGAATAGTCGGCTATGCAGACCTACTGATAGAGACAGAAGTTCCCATGATTTCCGCCCGGTACGTTGCCGGCCCCGCGAGAGACACCGACGACGTTTTCGACGGATTTGAAGTCGCGTGGTCGAGAGGACGTGGAGCGCCGTACATTCTTGTTGAAGCAAAGTCAGTTTTGCCGACCGTTGGCGAACTCATGCGTCAAATACAACTATACCGAACCGCCTTTGGTGGAAAGATTGTCGTCGTCTCCCCTGACGACAGCTACGCAACTATTCTCACAGAGCAAGGTGTGGACTTTGTTAAGTACGCTCGGTGAGCCGGTGCTGCAAAAGGCATCCAACCCATCGGTCACCGGACCTTGCGCATAAAGCCGCGCAAAGTTGGTTACCTCAAACGTTAGACACCCTCTCTCAAAAAAGGTGACAATAGGCACACATCGCTATAAACTCGCCGCATGAAACCATTTCGCTGGAACGCCCACAAAAATGAGGTGCTGAAATCTGGACGCGGTATCTCGTTCGAGATAATAGCTCTTGCCGTTGAGGCGGGTGGTTTGTTGGATGATCTGCGTCACCCGAACGCGGGAAAATATCCGAGCCAGTCCGTTCTTGTCGTGGCATTTGATGATTATGTTTACTTGGTGCCTTACGTTGAAGAACCGGATCACTATTTTTTGAAAACAGTGATTCCGAGCAGAAAGGCCACCAGAGACTACTTGCTGAGGAGCAACCCTGATGAAAAGACTTGATCGATTTGAAAAAGATATTTTGGATGCCTACGAAAGAGGCGAACTCAAATCCACCTCTCCTTCTAAAGCCAAATTGGCAAAATTCAAAGCCGCCGCCACCGCTACTTTTCTCAAAGAAAAACGGGTTAATATTCGCCTGTCCTCGCCAGACTTGATGGATATTCAAGCCCGCGCACTCGAAGAAGGTATGCCCTATCAGACCTTGATCGCCAGTGTGCTGCACAAGTTTGTGTCCGGGCGATTTGTAGAATCACCGTCCAGCATAACCCTGCGCTCAAGCGGGACGCGCCAAAAGCGGCGCGCCGCTTAACTCTACGTTGAAGCTGTAGAAAAACCCAAAATAGCAAAATTGCCTCTCTTAGAATCAATAAATTACGAAGCAGTTTTTCTCAAAAACTGGCTTTTTCTACAGCCTCGTTAGAGATTTCTGGTTTCAAAGTAGTGTCTCTGGTAGTATCATCTAAAAATGGTGCGCTCTGTAAAAACCCTTGCCCAAATGAAGGCCAATCCGCTCGATTTGCGGATTGAGTCTCTCAAAACTGTTGCAGAAGGTTTTGGGCTTCTATGGCGTGAACCGTCGGGTAGCCACACTGTGTTTCGTCATCCCAATGGGGCGAAATTAAGTGTTCCGGCAAAGCAGCCTATCAAACCTGTTTATGTGAAAAAATTTGTCAAACTTTTGGAAGAAGGAGTCGGCGAATGAAAAACACCCAGATGACTTACCCTTTTGAAATTTTGCCCTTGTCAAAAGACGAGGGTGGGGGCTACGCAATCACTTTCCCCGACCTTGCAGGATGTCGTTCAGACGGAGCTACGCCGGAAAAAGCGATGGAGAACGGTCGCTTGGCGTTGGCCGATTGGCTGGCGGTGGCTTCCGAATTTGGCGATACTGTTCCTGTGCCCTTTTCTTCCGTCAGCGGTCGCTTCGTGCAACGCGTACCTAAATCCTTGCATCGCCAGCTTGTCGATGAAGCAAGAAATGAGGGTGTCTCACTCAATACTTTGGTGGTCTCGCTCGTAGCTGAAGGCATTGGTCGCCGCGTCATGAAACCATCTCTAACATCGCGTTCAAGCGGACGCGCCGCAAAGCGGCGCACCGTTTAGCCCCGCGTTGGCGGAGATAAGCAGCGTCTCGCGGCTTATTCCATATCATCCCGCGCCTGCGGCTTGGGTTTGGGGCGTTTTCCGACATTCACCTCCACCTTTTTTTCCGTCTGGTTGCGGACGATGGTGAGGGATGCGGCTCTGCCCGGCGAGAGCGCGGCAATGAGGTTGAGCATGGAGGATGAATCGGTTACCGGCTTGCCTTCCACCGCCACCAGAATATCGCCGGGTTTGATGCCGGCTTTGTCCGCCGGGCCGCCGCGCAGCACGCCGGCGATGAGGGTGCCGTCGGTGTTGCCGCGTTTGAACGATTCGGCGAGTTCCGGGGTGAGGTCTTGCACTTCTACGCCGATCCAGCCGCGCGTGACCCCGCCGCTTTGGATGATTTGCTCCATGATTTGTTTGGCGAGGCTCGCGGGAATGGCGAAGCCGATGCCGAGCGAGCCGCCGCTGCGCGAATAAATCGCGGTGTTGATGCCGATGAGATGGCCGCTGGCATCGACCAGCGCGCCGCCGGAGTTGCCGGGGTTGATGGCCGCGTCGGTCTGGATAAAATTTTCAAAGGTGTTGATGCCCAGGTGCGAGCGTCCCAGCGCACTGATGATGCCCATGGTCACGGTTTGTCCGACCCCGAACGGGTTGCCGATCGCCAGCACCACGTCGCCGACGCGGGTCTGGTCGCTGCCGTTGAAGGTGATTGCGGGCAGGCCTTTCATATCCACTTTGATCACCGCCAGATCGGTTTCGGGATCAGAACCCACCAGCTTGGCTTTGGCTTTTCTGCCGTCGGCGAGGGCGATTTCAATTTCGTCGGCGGTCTCGACGACGTGGTGGTTGGTGAGAATATAGCCTTCCGCGCTGATAATCACGCCCGACCCCAAGCTCGATGCGCGCTGCGGTTCCGCGTCCAGGTTGTCGCCAAAAAAACGCCTGAACACCGGGTCGTCGAGCAGCGGGTGATGCGGATTTTTAATTTCTTTGCTGGTGAAAATATTCACCACCGACGGCATGGCTTTTTGCGCGGCGAGGCTGTAGCCGCCGGCCGCTTTGCCGCTGGTGTCCACCGCCGCGGTTTCTTTGATGGTCACCAAACCGCCGCCGCTGCCGTCCGGCAACAGTTCAGGTCGCAAAGTCGACACCACAAAAAGAATCGCCAGAAATACCGTCGCGGTTTGTGCGAAAATCAGCCAGAGTTTGTGCATAAAATAAAATGGGATAAACAGGAGAGCCATGCGACGCGATGAACTGGAATCTTATCTGAATCAATTGCTGGACGCGTCCCGCTTCCGCGATTATTGCCCAAACGGCTTGCAAGTGGAAGGCAAAAATGAAATCGCGCATGTCGTCAGCGGCGTGACCGCTTCGATGGATTTGTTGCGCGCCGCCGTCGCGGCCAAGGCAGATGCGGTGCTGGTGCATCACGGCTATTTTTGGCGCGGCGAAAACGAGCGCCTCGCGGGCATCAAAAAACAACGCGTGGCTTTTTTGTTGGAGCATGATTTGAATCTGTTCGCCTACCACCTGCCGCTCGACGCGCATGTTGATCTGGGCAATAACGCGCAGCTTGGGCGCACGCTGGGCTTGACGGTAGAAGGACGTTTCGGCGAACAGGACATCGCCGCGCACGGCAGTCTGCCGCAAGCCTTGACGCTGGCGGCATTCGCGCGGCAAGTGGCGCAAGCCTTGTCGCGCCAACCGATGGTGGTCGGCGAAGCGGATAAAAATATCCGGCGCGTGGCATGGTGTACGGGCGCGGCGCAAAGTTATTTTGAGGGAGCCATCGCGCTGGGCGCAGATGTTTTTATCACCGGTGAAATTTCCGAGCAGAGCGTGCATCTGGCGCGTGAAACGGGGGTGGCGTTCATCGCCGCCGGGCATCACGCCACCGAGCGTTACGGGGTGCAGGCGCTGGGAGAACATTTGGCGAATCAATTCAACATCACGCACCAGTTTATCGATATCGACAATCCGGTTTAGATGGGTTGAATTTGACCTTGCCGGCAAGGTGTGCGAGCATTGATCGGGATTTTTACCACAACGAATAACCTTTGGAGGTGTGATCTTGCGTAATTCATTTGCGAAAATATCGGGCTTGCTGTCAAGGCTGTTTGCCGATGTCAGCGTGGTTATTGCCATCGCCATAGCGATCGTATCGCTGCCGGTTGCGGCGGCAGCAGATGCTCCCGCCAAAATGGCCGTGTCTGCCAAAGACTCGCCCGCGACCGCCTCGCCCTACCCCAGCATCGCGCGTGATCCCGCCGATCTCCCCAAGACCTCAGGCAAGGCTGCTTACAGGCATCATAAATGGGAGCTAACGCCCAAGGAACTGGTGGGTCAGATCGACGACGGTGCCGCCTACGGGTACTGGACGTTTGACGGCAAAGTGCCCGGTCCGTTTCTGCGCATGCGCGTGGGTGACACGGCGGACCTCACGCTGGCGAACGCCAAAGACAACAAGCATTTTCATAATATCGACCTGCATGCAGTCTCTGGCGCGGGCGGCGGCGCGGGCACGACGACCATCGCCCCGGGCGAATCTAAAAGCTTTTTCTTCAAGGCCACCGCCCCCGGCATATTTGTTTATCACTGTGCCATGTCGAGCATTCCGCAGCATATCTCCAACGGCATGTACGGGCTGATTCTGGTTGAGCCCGAGAAGGGGCTGACCAAAGTCGACCACGAGTTTTATGTGATGCAGGGGGATATGTACACCGAAGAAAAGCGCGGCGCCAAAGGGGTGTTGAATTTCAGCCCGACAAAAATGGATGCCGAACACCCCGAATTCGTGGTGTTCAACGGCTCGGCCGACGGCTTGATCAAACAGCCGATGAAGGCCAAAGTCGGCGAGACGGTGCGCATTTTCTTCGGCGTGGGCGGGCCTAACCTGACTTCCTCTTTCAGGGTAATCGGCGAGATTTTTGACAAGGTTTATCGGGACGGATCGCTTACGTCCGCACCGGTCACCAACGTGCAAACGACCCAGGTTACCCCGGGCAGCGCGACCATTGTAGAGTTTAAGCTAGAGGTTCCCGGCACCTATATTCTGGTAGACAATGCCTTGTCGCGTCTGGGCAAGGGCGGAGCCGGGCTGCTGGTGGTTGAGGGGGATCCCCGACCGGCTATTTTCAAACCGGGAACCCGTCCCGTCGGGCGGTAGCGGCGAGTTGCATTTGTAGGTCGGACGAAGTCCGACCTACAAAAACAAAGGGGTGCAAGGGTTTGCTGAAAAAATGAATTTCAAGACACGCAGACGAGTCCTCGGCGCACTGCTCGCAGCGCCTTGGATATTCAAGGCGCACGCTGCCGAATCCAATGTTATCCGCATCGGTATTTCGCCGGTATTCCTGGGAGACCAGGTTTTACTGCTGGACGCTTTGCACGATTATCTCAACCAGCGCTTGCAAATGCCTGCGCAATTTTTTCGTCCCGGCAGCTATGCGGTCGCCGTGAACATGTTGATGCAGAACCAGCTCGATTTTGCCTGGATCGGCGGCTATGCCTACGCCCTCAATCGCCGGCATTTGAATTTGGTTGTCACGCCGCAGTATCAAAACGAACCGCGCTGCCGCTCCTGCATCATCGTCGGCGCGCATCTGCCGCAGATAAAGCGGTTGGCCGATCTCAAGGGCGGGACCTTCGCTTATGATGACCCGCTTTCAGATTCGGGTTTCCTTATTCCGCGCGCCGAAATTCTCGACTTGAAAGAAAATCCGGACACCTTCTTCCGCCGTTCTTTTTTTGCGCGCGCGCAGCACAAGGTGGCAGATGCCGTTTCGGTGGGGCTGGCCGATGGCGGGGCCGTCGCGGACTATCTGTGGGGCACGCTGGTCAAAAAACAGCCAAAAATCGCCGAGAAGGCGCGCGTCATCTGGCGCTCCAAGCCGTACGCATTTCCCCCCATCGTGGCGAGGCGCAACTTGGCGGACCGGCAGGTGCAGATGTTTCGTTCTGTCCTGCTGCGCATGAACACGGATGTGGCGGGGCGACACCTTTTGGGGCAATTCGATCTGAACGGGTTCGTTCACGCGAACGACGGCTTGTACGACGAGACGGCGCAATTGCACCAGCGCGTGATGCCCATAAAATGAGCGCGCTCTGCCCGGCTAATTTAATTATCTGGTCAAGAACCTTGACCGCTTTCACCCGCGAGACAAATTAAGTGTGGCCTCTGAAGAATCGCTTGGATATGAGCAGCTTTCGCGTGCGCATACCATTGCTGATGATGGTCACCATCATCATTGCCACCCTGGCGACCACCTCGGTGCTCACCTTGCGCAGTTATGCGGAAAGTCGCGAGGAATCAGCCGTTTTTGCCGATGCGCAGGCGCGCGCTGTTGCCGTCAATCTGCTGCCCGCTTATCTGGAGGATGATGTCTGGCTGGCGTACGAAATTGCGGGGCTGGCTGCATCCAGGCTTGGGCAGGAGGTGCAGCCCCAGGTGATCGCATTGGACCGGCGCGGCCTGGTGTTTGCCGCCACTGACCCGCTACGCTTCAAACTCGGCACCCCGCTTTCCCAGGCGGGCGGGGAATGGCGGAACGTGGGCGACTGGCTGGCTACGCAGGGTGCGCTTATGCCGGTACCGCCGGATATAAGCCCGTTTCTGCTCGCGGCAATGCCGGTGATGAGCGAAGACGGGGACATTCTTGGCCGGGTTATCGTGGCCGCGCCGCAGGCCATTTATTGGGAGCGTTTCGCGCGGCACCTCGCGCCGATTTTGCTGGCAACGCTCGCCATTCTGGGGATGTTGCTGCCGATTGGCTGGTATCTCGGCAATCGCATCTCCACTCCCCTGGTGAGGATGGCCACCCGCATGGCGCAGGTGGGGCGCGAGATTCCAGACGCGGAGCAGTTGCAGCGCGAATTGCCGGATAGCGATGATGAGCTGGGCAGGCTTTCGCTGCAATTTCGAAAAATGATTATGGAACTGCAAGAAAAACACGCGCTGGAGCGCAGCATGATTTCGAGCGAGCGCCTGGCCGCGGTGGGTCGGTTGACGGCGGGCATCGCCCACGAAATCAACAATCCGCTGGGCGGGATGTTGAACGCGCTCAACACGCACAAGAAACTCGGCATTACGGACGCGCGCACCGAAAAAACGTTATCGCTGTTAGAACGCGGACTGTTGCAGATAAGGCAGACTGTCAGCGCCTTGCTGGTCGAGGCCAAAATAGACAAGCGTATGCTCGGTCCGCAGGATATTGACGACGTGTTGACCTTGCTGGCACCGCAATTGGCCGCGAAGCAAATCAAGCCCGATTGGTACAGCAATTTGCTGTCCGATGTGAATCTGCCTGCCGCTCCAGTGCGGCAAGTCTTGATCAATTTGCTGCTCAACGCGGTCAAGGCGGCGAGTCTGCGGGGCGAGGTGTCTTGCCATGTCGAAGCCATAGGGCCGGCGTTGTACATCACGGTTTGCAACGATGGCGCGACCTTGCCGTTGCTGTTGGAGCGATTGTTTGAGCCGTTCCGCGACAATGAAAGCACCGGTCTAGGCCTGTGGATCACCTACCAGATCGTGCGGCAACTCGGCGGTCAAATTTCGGCTTTTAGCGATGGCGGCATCACTCAGTTCGATCTCACCATCCCATTTGGGGCATCTCTATAAACCTAAAAAGAGCATTTAGCCACGGATTAACACGGATTAACACGGATTAACACGGATAAATCAAAAACTTATTAAGCAGAAGCACATCACCCTCAAGGTGAATGCTAAGCGTGATTCAACACCATCATTATCCGTGAAAATCCGTGTTAATCCGTGGCTGAACTACGGTTTTTAGGATGAATAATGAATTGTTTTTATTCGTGTTTATTCGTGTGCATTCGTGGCTAACTGAGGCTTTTAGGTTCATATGAAAACCAAAAAAACACTGCCGCTCATCTGCCTGGTTGAGGATGACCAGATCATGGGCGAATCGCTCTGTGATCGTTTTACCCTCGAGGGTATGGATTATCACTGGCACCAGACCGTGGCTGCGGCCGAGCGCGCCCTGCGCGCCACCCGCTATTCGCTGGTGATCTGCGATATCCAGCTTGCCGACGACACCGGCGAGGCATTGTTCAAGCGCTATCTGCCGACGGTGGCGGTGCCGCTGCCGTTCATATTCATCACCGGCTATGGTTCGGTGGGCGCGGCGGTCGAATTGCTCAAGCTGGGCGCGGCCGATTATTTGATCAAGCCTTTCGATATCGACTTGCTCGTCGAGAAAATGCGCGGGCTGTTGCCCGATATCAGCAACCCGTTTTCGCCGGTTGCCGCAGTCGCGCTGAAATACGGCCCATCTTCCAGTATGCAGCACATTCAGGCGCTCCTGCCCAAGCTGGCCGCACACCGCGAGACGGTGCTGATTACCGGCGAATCCGGGGTGGGCAAGGAAATGATCGCCAAGGATTTGCACCTGCTGGCATCGGGCGATACGCCGCGCCCCTTCAGCGCGGTCAACTGCGGCGCGTTGACCGATTCGCTGATCGAGGCGGAATTGTTCGGCCACGAGAAAGGCGCGTTCACCGGCGCGCTGCGGGCGCACAAAGGTTATTTTGAACAGGCGCACAACGGCACGCTGTTTTTGGATGAAATCGGCGAGTTGTCGCTGATGGCGCAGGTCAAGCTCCTGCGCGTGATCCAGGAGCGGCAGGTGTTGCGTGTCGGCGGCGAAACGCCGATCGCGGTCAACTTCAGGTTGATCTGCGCCACCAACGTGGATTTAAAAAAGCGCGTGGAAGAAGGGCGGTTTCGCGAAGATTTGTATTACCGCATCCATGTGGTCAATCTGCGTATAATCCCGCTGCGCGAGCGGCGCGAGGATATCCCTTGGTTGACGCACCGTTTTATCGACGAATTCGCGCGCAGTTATGATCGGCCCGCGATGCGGCTGACCGCGCATGCCGAGCAGGCGTTGCTGAAATACGACTGGCCGGGAAATGTGCGCGAACTTCGCCACGTCATCGAGCGCGCCTGTATTCTGGCTTCCGGCAGCATTCTGGATGCAAGCGATTTGTTCGAGGATGCGGTCAACGTGGCGATACCCGAAGATATCGCCGATGAATCGCTGCAGCACCACATGCAGGATTA
>Ga0209824_10001711_pt1 | contig 11973 bp, 15 predicted proteins | sample VDWuncwatermetaG_FD_184124 | JGI IMG/M metagenome (GOLD analysis project Ga0209824, IMG submission 184124) | Wastewater microbial communities from Netherlands to study Microbial Dark Matter (Phase II) - VDW unchlorinated drinking water (SPAdes)... ... | reverse complement strand
CCCCTGAGCAGCTCTTGCTGCTCAGGGGCTTCAGGCAGGGCAGCCAAATTTGCGTAACAACGCTCTTCCCAAAGCTCAGGATAGTTGGGATTAACCAGATAGATCTTGCCTCCGTAACCGCCTTTTTTAAGATTTCCAAAAATGAGGGTCGGCCAGCGTCCTTTGGGTGAAGCACCTACGATCGCGACCGAGCGCGCATGGAGGAGATGCTCCGCTGACTGGAGATTTTCTATTTCGCTTTGCATGGTCATCATCCTTTCGAGGTGAGCCGCTCGGCTGAGCTCGGGCCGAAGCCTCAAGGTCGAACCTTTCCGCCTAGTGTATTGCACAGCGATGTAAAGACTTCAAGCGATTGTCATAATCGCTTAACCGCAAATTTCGATGAATATCTGAAATAAACTTTCTCCCCAATCGCCGGCTTCTGTGGTATAAATAAGCCCAACGGATAGTTGAATCAGCATGGTAAAAAATCTTTTTCAACTCCTGGAGGTGAGCATAAAAAAAATCTTTCTCTCTTCTCTTCTTTCTCTACTCGCTCTCCTGTCCTTAGTCGTTTCTCCGGGTCAAGCGCAGAGCCAACGCTTCCCTGTAGCTTACAGCGCGATCAGTGCCACCCAAACGGGACTCTATATAACGAAAGAAGCTGGCCTGTTCGAAAAACATGGTCTTAACGTTGATCTTATCTATATCGGCAGCGGGACTAGAGTAGCTCAGGCCGTCATCGCCGGGGAGTTCCCCATTGCCCTTGCCGGCGGAACGATTGTGAATGCCAATCTGGCAGGCGGTAATATTACGATCGTTGGTGGCATAGTGAACGTTCCTGCCTTTTATCTCATTGTCCACCCTTCGATAAAAAAACCGGAAGACCTCAAAGGCAAGGCACTGGGCATTACCCGTTACGGGTCATCAACGGATTTCACGCTGCGCTATCTCATCAAAAAATGGGGGATGGATCCGGACCGGGATGTGAAAATCCTGCAGATGGGCGGACAGCCGGAGATCCTCGCAGGGGTACAAGCTGGAGTCATTCAGGGGGGAAATTTCTCTTCGCCATCGGACTACAAGGCAAGAAAGGCTGGCTACTTTGTTCTGGCGGATTTGGGGAAGATAGGGCTCGATTATCCCACGGTCAGCATCGTCTCCACCCGTTCCTACATTAAAAAAGATTCGGCAACGGTCAAGCGGTTCCTGATGGCTTACAGCGAAGGCGTACAGAAATTGTTTAAAGATAAGGATTATGCCATGAAAGTCATCGGCAAATATACCCGCACCCAAGATCACGAGGTATTGGAAGCCTCCTATACCTACGCAATCAACTTCATCGAAAGAACTCCCCGGCTTCCCTATAAGGCGATCGAGACCGTGCTGGCGCAAACGGCGGAAAGGGATCCCAAGGCGAAAGAGCACAAGGCCGAAGACTTTATCGATGCGACATTTTTTAATGAATTGGAAAAGAGCGGTTTCTTTAAGTCGCTAGTCTGGTGAAGTAGACTCATCGATGAAATTCAACTCGCACGGATCAGCCCGAACGGTGTGGACGCCTTCAAAGGAGGTGCTTATGGGAAGACGCTGGTTAAAGATTTTTTTCATTGTCTATTCTTTGTTCCATCTTCTATGGCTTCCAAGTTCTCTGTCAGCGGGCGAGGCGACGCCACCCACTGTTCGGTTCGCTATTAGCGGCCTAACTGCCGTCGATTGGCCTCACTTCATCGGGCAGGAGAGGAAGATCTTCCAGCAAAATGGCATCCTTTTTGAGCCGATCGTCATCCGCGGGGCCACCAATACGACCCGGGCCGTTCTAAGCGAAACCGTTCCTCTAGGGAGAATTAACCCTGACTACGTCATTAGCGGGATTGAGAAAGGTGCGAAGGCAAGAATCATAGCTGGAACCATGGATAAGATCCCGTATGATCTCGTGGCGCGTGCTGAAATCAAGTCCGGGAGCGATCTGAAAGGAAAGATCATCGGGGTCAGCTCTCTTACCGGCGGCACTACACTCATGCTTCAAGAAGTCATGGAAAAAGCGTTCAAGTTGAAGGAAAGTGACTATAAGTTACTTGTGGTCGGCACTTCTCCGGATCGCTACGCGGCAATCAAAGGAGGCTCGGTCCAAGCGACCTTCATGGGCCCGCCGTTTAATTTCAGGGCGACCAAAGAGGGCTTCATAAAGCTCGCTGCCTTCTATGACATCCTGGGTCCAATCCAGTTTGTTACTGAGTTTGCTCATATGAACTATCTCAGATCCCATCGAGACGAGGTGGTCAGATACTTAAAATCTTTTATTCAGACAATACGCTGGCTTTATGACCCGAAAAACAAGGAAGAAACCATTGGGATCCACATGAAATTTCTCAAAAGCCAGAGAGCTTCAGCTGAGATCGATTATAGATTCTTGATCGAAGAGCTTCAGGCATTCCCCAAGGATGGCTCGGTGAGCAAAGTGGCCATGGAAAAGTCCATGGAACTGCGGGTTAAAGATGGGATGTATAAGGGAACTAGGATCCCATCCTACACGGAGTACGTCGATAGCTCTTTCCTGGAAGAGGCCCAGAGACAGCTGGGGCTCAAACAATAAGGACGTCGTGATCGTGCTCGTTACTCGTGCCCGTCCTGATCACGAACACGAGCCACGAACACGGTTTTTTCTCGAATGAAGGCCATCGTTCTTAGAGAATTCGGCGGGCCGGAGGTGCTCCGGCTTGAAGAGCTCCCCACGCCCACCGCAGGGCCCGGGGAGGTACTCATCCGGGTCCATTCCGTATCGGTCAATCGCACACTCGATCTCGTAGTACGCCGGGGCGACTACCCTTCGGACATCCATTTGCCACTGGTGCTGGGCGTGGACCCAGCAGGCGTCGTTGTCGCAGCAGGCGAGGGCGTCGAACAGCCAAAGGTCGGAGATCGCGTGGCGGTGGTTTCCTCCGTTGCGTGCGGTCAGTGCCGTTACTGTCGGGCAGGAGAGGAAGCCCTTTGCCAAAAGAGCCGTCACATCGGCGTCCATCGCTGGGGAGGCTATGCGGAGTACGTGGCGGTGCCGGCTGCCAACGCATTTCCCATTCCGGCCGAGCTTCCGTTCGCGGAGGCGACGGTGATCACCCGCCATTTTCCCATGGCCTTTAATCTTTTATCGAGCAAGGCGAATCTCCAGTCCGGCGAATGGGTTTTGATCATGGGAGCGGCAGGCGCCTTGGGAAGCTGCGGGGTCCAAGTAGGAAAACTCCTCGGGGCAAAGGTCATCGCGGGGGCAGGCGCGGATGAACGAGTCGCCGCCGCGCTGGGCTACGGGGCGGACTTCGGGATCAACTACCGCCGGCAAGAGCTGGCGCCAGAGGTGATGAAGCTCACCAACGGCAAGGGCGCGGATGTCGTGTTCGAAAATATCGCCGATCCCACCCTCTGGCCAGGCTCCTTCAACAGTTTGGCCTGGGCGGGCCGGCTGGTGACGGCCGGAGGCCACGGCGGCGGAATGGTGACGCTGGATGTGAAGCGGCTTTACCTCAAACGCCTGCGGATCATCGGGGCCGCGGGAACAAACCGGCGCGATGTAGAGCGCTCCCTGCAAGCAGCGGCTGCCGGAAAGATTCGCGCCATCATCAACCGGACCATGCCTCTACGGGAGGCCGCAGCAGCGCACCGGATCGTGGAGGAAAACCAAACCCTCGGCAAGATCATTCTCGACCCGAAATTGCTGTGATCTCGACGCCTATTTGGCAGTTCCACATGCCATCCGACCAAAACAGTTTGCAAATGACATCTGCGTTCGTTACAGGTGGTATCGCCACGAAGCAGAGACGGTGTTGAAAATCCTGTCTGTAGACCGGTCAAAAAGGTCCCAGATGCGAGGCGCGCGAGAAATCGACGAGCGGAGGCGTACTTTTTTCAGTACGTCGGAGCGAGGCGGTCGAGCGCAACGAAGCCAGATGGGCCTTTTTCAACGGCCTGTTTAAAGGAGAGAGTTTATGGCCCAGATCGTATCGATCGTCGGGATCACCCACAATCCATTCATGCCGCGCCTCTTCAAGCAACCCAACCGCCCGCCCGGATGCGCCAAGGTCATCGAGCGAATCGAAATGATGCGCGAGAAGCTTCGCCAGGCGAAGCCCGATGTGATTGTCACCATCGGCAACGACCACCTGCACCAGTTCTTCATGGATAACATGCCCGCCTTCATGATCGGCAAGATGGATGCCTACGACGGCACCTTTTACGACGAGATCCGGGAGTTCGACCTGCCCACTCACCGCGTTCCGGGAGACCTAGAACTGTCGGACGCAATCATGGAAGGCGCTTTCGATAGAGGCGTCGACTTCGCCTACTCGAACGAGCTCACCATCGATCATTCCATCATCGTCCCGCTCACGTTCGTCAGGCCGGAGATGGACGTTCCCATCGTGCCGATCCTGACCAACTGCATCGCGCCGCCGCTTCCAAGACCAAAAAGATTTTACGAAGTCGGACAGGCGATCCGCGCCGTTATCGATAGTCTTGAGACCAAGAAACGGATTGCGGTCCTGGTAAGCGGCCATCTCTCGCTTGAGGTCGGCGGGCCGAAGCAGTTCGAGCGGAAGTTGATGGACCCGAATTTCGACGCCTCCGCCGTCGGCTGGATCTCTCAGGGAGATGTCAACGGCGCCGTGAACCATTGTTCCTTCGACCAGCTCAAGCAGTCCGGCAACATGACCCACGGGTTTTTGAACTTCATCATGATGATGGGCGTGGCCAAGGCCTCCCGCCCTTCTTATGCCGAAGGGTTAGACGCCGGCTTTCCGGCAGTACCGTTCTTCAGTTGGGAAGGTTCCTGAGAGGGCCGATTCCTAGCCCCGTGAGACGGAATATGCGGAAGTAGCTTTCAGCCTTTGTCTGTATCCACAAGTGGGCGATTCTTTACAATTCGGCGAACCATTATAGAAATCGATCACATGGGCGTGTATCCAAAGCGTGCTATACGGAAGTAGAGCGGTACTACACGGAACAAGAGATTCATAGTTAGGTCCAACAGACGAGAGGGGGAAGTATGAGAATCATACTGGCAGTCTTATTAATACTTTTTACGTCCAGTGCACATGCCGAATATCCGCTGAAGCTTTATAATGAAGTAAAACAACGGGGCGACGTAAAGGCTTATTTTACTGGTTTTGGACGAGGAATTTCTTGGGCAGATAGTGTATCCGAGAAGGTCAACGGCAAGCGACTATTTTGTGTTCCACCGAAACTCGGCATGGACGAGCCGATCATCCAGTCGTTAATAGAGCAAGAAATACGAGAACCATCAGATGGTAAGCCATACGATCAAGATACACCCGTAGAATTAATAACAGTAAAGGCATTCCTGTCAAAGTTTCCATGCAACAAATGATATTTAGATATCGAGGGATCAATACCCTCTGAGAAATAGCTTAAGCGTCTGACTTGATTTTTGACTTTAAGGAGAAATGAGGACAGCCTAACAAGTCACTCCAGCGGATGGCTGACAGCCACCGCTGATTTCCAGCGTTAGGTATCAGTTTAGATTCGAGATCACTGTGGACGAAAGCGATGCATTGAGACAAATAGTCACTCATTCCGTTGAGCACTGGAACAAGAGCTTTGGCGGTGTAAGTGGACTAGACATTTCTTCAAAATTAGGAATTCCTAACAACGAAGTTATGTCCTATATGGAGATGCTTGCCGACAAAGGAAAAGGCACCCTAAATAGAGACGTGAAGCTGTATGGAATTAGAATAGATACTGAAAATCCGAAATTTGAAATCCCAAGCGAACCAACAACTACGCACGTGTTCTTTCCGGCAAAGGAAATTTTGTCAGAGCACTTTTACAGGTCAGATTTGGTTCGGGAAAGACACCCCGAATATAAAGCCCGACTGCATCTTGGAGCACACCAACTTGAACTGGTATTTTTCTCGGATGAAGTTCTAACAAGATACTTTGACCACCCAGAGTTCTACGAAATTGATGATTCATTATCAGGCGGCACCATTTGGACAAAGGGAGATGCACCCGAAAACAGAAGCTTATACGTCCGGTACGGCAAGCGAAAACAGGATGATGGAAGACTAGCGGTTACTGCAATATACAAAGATTTGTACGCCATGAGCGCTGAGGAGCAAAGATATTGGCACGCCTACGAAATAGAAGAACTTAGCGCAACCAAAAACGACCCTAATTTTTTGAAATTCTTGGCAAGAACATATGATGGTGCTTTTGTAAAATACCCGAGCCCAATCAAGGATATTCAAGTAGCCTTAGAGAGCGTGAATGAGAGTTTTGTTCATAAGCCATTATTCAAACGGCTGGCAAATGCGCATTTAAGGCTGCCTGTTGAAAATACAAAAAAGGCTCTGTGTGATTGCTGCAGCGAACTTTACAAATTAATTGGCCCAGACAGCCTTGATCAAAAAGTGATGAAAGAGTTTTTGATCAATGAGCTAGGAGTTGCTGAAACCGAGCTGATTCATGCTGAATCGGAAAGAGCACTAAACTCCATGCAGCTGCTTGAGCTAATCGAAATTAGGCTTGGCACTGAAAGTGACCTAACAAAAGCGATTAAAGCTATTGGAAGCCACAGAATTGAGGCAGATCATAAATTGATCGATGAAAAGATTGAGAGCAAAAACTACGTAGACGCATTCCTATCTTTGTGCAGTGAGTTATCTCAATCGACACATTACTTTGCGGCGAATATAAAAGCACATGTCGCAAACACATAAAACTCATTCCAGCGGACCCGATAAAGCGGGCCGCTGAATTCAAACGTTATCTCTCCGGTGCCGAGCTTGACTTGTATGCATGGATGGCGCATGTTGATGCATATGAGAACAACGCTCAATATCGAGGATTCCCTTTTACGGCACGCCGCCAAACTCACGGGAGTTAAGGAGAAGACCTCGCTTGTGCGCCTGGGATTGGAAGCTCTCATTGCCAAAGCAAGTGCTCGCCGCTTAGCAGAGCTCGGAGGGACTGAGAGGGAGCTCCGACCTATCCGAAGGCGGCGTCTTAGCCGCACGGCATGATTTTGGTCGACACGTCGGTTTGGGTTCAGCATCTTCGCAAAGGAAGTGAGCGGTTGAGGTCTTTGCTTGATGAGGAACAGGTGTTCTGCCACCCGTTTATTGTAGGCGAGTTGGCTTGCGGGACGTTGCGTAACCGACAGGAAGTACTGAGCCTGTTAAAGGCTTTGCCTCAAGCTCGGGGCGCGGAGCACGAGGAAGTAATGCACCTCTTAGAGGGACGACGCTTACACGGTCGAGGCTTGGGCTGGGTAGACGCACACCTCGTGGCTTCCGCGCTTCTCACCGGATGCACTCTTTGGACCTTCGACAAGCCGCTAGGGAGAGTAGCAACCGTATTGAGCATCGCTGCATGAACCTAGCCACGAGATAACCAGCGGCTTAAGATAGTTCGGGTGTCTGACTTGCGTAAATTGCCTCGCGAATGCGTAATGTCAGCGGGCTAACCAACACATCAAGAGAAAGGTAGACAGTGCGGCACGTACCAAGAACCGACCTGTCCGTTCGCGCCTTCTTGCTCTCGGAAGTCTTGCGGTTTGTGGAGCGAGCCCGCACCTGTCCCGGAGTCAGACGAATCGCTCTCGTCGGTTCGTTGGCGAGAGAGGAGAACAGCCCGAAGGATGCAGACGTCTTGGTTATAGTGGATGAAGATGCCGATCTCGCCCCACTCGCGACGGCCGGCCGCAGGCTCAAGGGCCGCGCGCAAAGCCGAAACAAGGGCGCCGACATTTTCCTTGCCGACCCATCCGGCAATTACATTGGTCGCACTTGCCACTGGCGCGAGTGCCACCCGGGAATCCGCGTGGCCTGCGACGCTCGCCACTGTGGGAGAAGACCTTTCTTACACGACGATCTTGACGACGTGACCCTCAATGCGGTCTTAGTAAAAGCGCCGCCGGTCGAGCTTTGGCCGAAGGTGGTGCGTCGTGTTTATATTCCAAGTGACGTCGAGGCAGAGCTTCTTGGTCCGCTCGAAACGAGATCGTGAAATGTTGATGTGTGTTGACGTGTCTGACTTGCGTAAATTGCCTAGCCGGCAAGGTCTCATCTCTCTCGCCTCTCGCTTGAGACCGATCTCTGAACGGCGATACTTCAGCGCGAATTATGAAGAGATCCAAGACGTCGTCAGCATCCCGTAGCTTAAAGTTCGGTTCCTTCCGCAACAGCGGGGGTAGGCGCGGTGGCAGCAATCGGACGCAACAATTCGTGAAAGACAAAGAACCTTTGTCGCCAGCCGTAATCAGAGAACTGAAACGTCGCCTTCAAGACTCGCGCGATCCTGTGCGGTATATGTTGGTTTCTGAGTTCACTCGACGATTTATCCTTTACTACAATGTTTCGAGTGGCATGTTCGCCATGAACGAACCAAGTGGAGGGACGCTCTTCAAGCGCCGCGAGGCTGCAGAAAGTGTAAAGAAACTCCTGGGTAAGGGGATCTCAATCGTGAAGTACACCACGAAGCGCGGCAAGCTGAAGCGCCTCTCTCCATATCGCGGTCGCTGGATCAGGGGGAAGTAAAAGAATCGCCGACTAAGCGCGATGCAGGCCAGCCGTGCCCTTGCAGGGTCTGGACATTTGAGGCAGACTTATACTGAGTTGGAGGTCTAGCCATGGAGCACACGTCAGTCCAGGAACCGCCAGGGTTCAGTAAGCTTTCCAAAGCGGAGCAGATTCGCTATTTGCAAGCGCTCTGGGATCGGATTGCCGAAAGTCCGAGTGAACTTCCCGTGCCGGAGAGCCACATTGAACTAGCGGAACAAAGACTTGCCGACTACCGCCGTGATCCGACCCAGGCTCGTCCGGCGCACAAGGTACTTGATCGCTTATCTAAGAGGAAACGGTGACCTCATATCGGCTGGTCTCAGAGCCACGAGCCGATCTCGATATCGAATCAGCATTCCATTGGTATGAGAACGAACAGGAAGGCTTGGGCCTGGAGTTTCTCGACGAACTGCGTGCCACCTACGACAGGATCGTCGAGGGTCCGCTGAAATACGAGGAACTCAGGTCTGGAATCCGGCGCGCTCTGGTAAGGCGTTTCCCATATGCCGTGTACTTTGCTGCCGAAGCCGATGTTATCGTGGTGCTTACTGTGCTTCACGCAAGCCGAGATCCAGCAGAATGGCAAAAACTAAGACGCTAACTTGCCCTTAGCCGAGGAGTAATCATGAGCAAATACCTGATGAACAAATTCATTCACTACGTCAATATGAACGAGGCGGCGGAAAAAGAGTACAAGAGTGACCCTCGCGCCTATGTCGAAAAGTGGGAAAAGGGCGAAAAGTTAAAACTCACGCCCGAGGAGAGAGAGGCTCTTTGCAAAAGAGATTACGGCAAGCTTTACGCCCTTGGCGCGCACCCGTTTACGCTTTGGAGCTTTACCGAAGCAGTTTGGGTCCATGAAATACCCAGAGAAGAGCTGGTAAAGGATTACAAGGAAAAGGCTGCGAAGGTCGGCTATCCGGACTTCAAAACCTGACAACGGCACGAATTTTGAGTTTTGAATTATGAATCGCTGCCCTTCCCCACCACAATTCAAAATTCAACATTCATAATTCAAAATTAAAAAGCGCTCAGCGTTTCTGCCGAGCCGCCGGATAGAAATACTCGTAGGTTCCATCTTCGACCTTTTTAAAAATCATAGAGACCGTCTTCCACGGATCCTTCGCATAGTCCTCATAGCGGCCCGGCGCGCTTATCCCTGGAATATGCGGGATCCAATCCTCGGACAAGAGATCTTTGGGATCGCCGTACCGCGACGTCAAGGCTCTGACTTCGGGGCTGTCGAGTGACGTCATGCGCCCTTTATCGATAAGCGTGACCCATGTATTCTTCGTTCCGCGCACCCGCACCCTGTAGGTAGAAAAATAATTGTGGACGTGAAACCAATGATCGTTGGGGAGATTATTTCTCGTGGTAAAGTTGACCCATTCCTTGGCCCATTCCGGGGAATCCGGTCCATGATGCACCCGAATACCGTGGCCGAAGTGAAGCACTCCGCTGCGATTCCGCTCCGTCGTGTTTTCCCCCCTCATGTTTTCATCCGGCCGTTTAAAGAATTTCGGGTTGGTCCCCAGGGCCACTTCGTAGAGCAGCCAATAACCCGGACGGTCGTGATAGGGATAGGTCAGCTCATTGATCTTCGGATATTTGAGAAATTCACGCCAAGCTTCGCCGTAGATCCCGCCTCCTTTGACTTCAGAGATGTACCCGTCCTTAAGGTGAACTTCCACGCGAGGATAATGGCCGGCATGGTTGGCCGTCCCGGCGATCACGCCATTCGGCTTCGGTGTCGGCGAGCGCGCATTCCATTTTTTCTGAAAAGCCGGATATTCCACCACGGAATAGGGGAAACGGCCTGTGGCTTGATTCGGGAACATATAAAGATGTCCTTGCTGATATACCCCCCGCGCCCATCTCTCGGCCATATCCTCGGTCAGGTCGGAGCTCAGATTAGTTCCCTCCGGATCGGTGATGTGTAGCCGATCGATCCAGCCGAGCGGCTCTATGGTACGCTCCTCGGCCAGCCTCCATACATCTCCCGGAAACGACGAGATCTTACTCATCACGGTAAAACGGTTATCGAAAACCATTACGCCTAAGTATTTCTCTTCATACGGCCGCACATACCTTCTCAATGTTGTCGTTCCGCCTGTACCCCAGAATACCCCCTTCACTCCTGGATTCTTCTCCAGATATTCCTTGATCCCTTTGCCCACGTTCTCCCGGTCAAGTTTCTTCTGTGCTTCTCTTAAATTTTCCGGAATCTGAGTCTTGGAAGGATACAAGGCATCGTATAGATCCGGACGTCTCTCTTTAAGCCACTTCTTCGGGGGCTCCGGGTCAGGAAAACGGGAATCAATCCATCTTCTTGCTTCCATATAGCCCTGTTCCGAAGTGTATTGCTGGCGCGCTTTGTGCAGCGCGGCGGCATCCGCCCGGCTTACTCCGACAAGATCATTTTCAGGGACAATCTGGACCTTCACTCCGCGCTCCTCGATCGCCCTTTTGAGAGCCTCCAGAACCATGTCATCAGCCGTAGCCTCGGTGATCAGCGCAACAGTCTCCCCCGCCTTCAACATCCCAAAACCCTCTCCCTGTAACCCGGTTGTCTGGCGGGCAATGGCCCGGGCATAGGGCATCACTTCTTCTACCGATTTCGGCGTCTTCGTATAGGATGGGAAACGCGGCGCAGGGTACTTGGTTTTTTCCGCCCCAAACGAAAAGCCGTTCCATCCAAGTAAGGCCAACAGAAACACAAAGGACGTCCAGCGCTTCATGGCAACCTCCTCTTTAACCCTTTATCTCCTTTTATCTCCTTTAACCCTTAAACCCTTCAACCCTAATCCCTTTAACTTAATCTTTGAATCTGTGAACCTGGATTCTTTCGCCCACCTCGATCGCCATCAAATCCTCCCCCACCTCCAGCGGTCCGGAATAGGTTTTTCGCGTGGCAGGGATCAGATCTTGAGCCGCCGCGGTGGGAGGAACAATGTGTGAATAGACTGCTAGTCTGGGGGCCGCTCGTGTAAAAACTTCTCCTGCCTGTTCTGGTGTAGCGTGATTCTGAATTACCTTGTTCACTCGTTCCTGGGAAGACGCGGCGCGGAAGGCGCGAAACAGGTCGGGTGCAATCACTTCGTGAATCACCAAGTCTGCTCCACGAGAGTGCCGGATGAGATTTTCATTGAAGGTAGTGTCTCCGGAGAGGATCACAGACCGGCCTGCGTAGTCGATCCGAAACCCGAAGGCCGGTTTAACTAAGCCGTGATCGACCTCAAAAGCTGTAACCTTTATGCCATTTCTGTCGTACACCAAGCCTTCGGTGAAATCTTCAGCGAGGACAGCCACTCCCTCACTAGGATGCAGTCCTCTCCGGACTCGAATATCGAACCCAAATGCTTTCTCTAGGTGGGACATCATGTCCCTTGTTCCCGCGGGTCCCCAAACCCGAAGGGGCCCTGCC
>Ga0209824_10001705_pt1 | contig 12013 bp, 10 predicted proteins | sample VDWuncwatermetaG_FD_184124 | JGI IMG/M metagenome (GOLD analysis project Ga0209824, IMG submission 184124) | Wastewater microbial communities from Netherlands to study Microbial Dark Matter (Phase II) - VDW unchlorinated drinking water (SPAdes)... ... | reverse complement strand
GTCGGGAAGGACCTCAAGACGGTCACGCTCGTCCTCGCGCCTGAGGTGAGCGCCTTCAGCCAGTTCCGCAACCTGGGCAGCGGGGTCACCGTGCCGGAGTTCACGTCCAGCCAGTTGACGACCAGCGTCGTGATTGAGGATGGACAGACCGTGGTGCTGGGTGGGCTGATGACCGACACCACCTCGACGACGCTCTCGAAGATCCCGATCCTGGGCGACCTGCCGGTGGTGGGGGCGCTGTTTCGACAGAATCAAGAGAGCAAGGCGCGCCGTAACCTCCTGATCTTCATCACGGCGAGGGTCTTGGCGCCTCGCGGGCCGACGACATGAAAGTTCAGCTCTTACTCACTTCCTCACTACTTACTTGCTCACTACTCACTCACTCATTTGCGCAGGCGGCACCCGTGGTCACTCCGCCGCACGCAGGCTCCGACGCCATGTCCTCCGTGAGTTTTCAAGAGCGCCTCACCCAGCCGATCACGGCGAATTTCCAAGAGGTCGACTTTACCTCGGCGATCGACTTCTTGTCGGAGACCGCCGGCGTGAACGTCATCATCTCCGAGAAGGCGAAGACGGCGGGCCGGCCGGTCACGGTCCACTTGGTGGACATGCCGCTCCATCGCGCGCTCGAGTACCTCCTCAAAGGCCAGGGACTCCTGTTCCGGCTGGATCAGGACGCCATCTGGGTGGCGACCCGTGACGAGATCGAAGCGGAGCCGCTCGAAACCCGCGTCTTTTTCCTCAACCAGGGGCCGGGGCTCTTCGCCGCCTTCGAGCCGATCGCCGGGACGCGGGAGAGCGTGGCGCTCAAAGCGACCGCCATTCGTGAGATGACGACGATCAAGGACATCCTCGAAAAGGTCATCCCGGAAGTGGGGAACAGCTCCATCCTCTTGGATCAGCGCAACGGGGCGTTGATCGTCACCAACATCCCCTATTACCTCCAGCAGGTCGAGGCACTCCTCAAGGAGCTCGACATCGTGCCGCTGCAGGTCCTCATCGAGGCCCGCTTCATCGAGGTTACGGTGAACGACGCCTACGAATGGGGCTTCGAGGAGCAGTTGACCGGGGACCTCGCGCTCTCCAAAAAGGAAGCGGCGAATAGGACGCAGGGAACCGGGTTGCAGCTCTCCACGACAGGGACGACCCTCGCGCGCGGCACCAAAGTCGATTTCACCAACTTCACGAACCAGACGGCGAACAACGGCTTAAACCTCACCCTCCAGAGCGTGTTGAGCAACGCGCAGTACCAGACCGTATTGCACTGGCTCGCGCAGAACACGAAGACGAAAACGCTCTCGGCCCCGCGCATCACGACCTTGAACAACCAGACCGCGACCATCAAGATCGTGACGGAGTTCGTCTACGCGACCCAGTTCGAAGCGACGGTCGTGCGAGAGGACCTGAACAACGACGGCGATTTCAACGACACGGTGAGCGGCACGCGAGAGACCCGGTTCGTCAACGCGCCGCAGGGTTTCGTCACGAAGGACCTCGGGATCCTGCTGCACGTCACACCGAGCGTCGGCAGAGACTTGCGCACGATCACGTTGGCGCTGAAGCCCGAGGTGAGCGAGAAGAAGACGGACGATACGTTCGGCGGGGAAGTGAGCCTGCCGCGATTCACGGCCCGCAACCTCGAGACGACGGTCGCGATCGAGAACGGCCAAACCGTGATATTGGGCGGGTTGATGAAAGACACGACGTCGAAGACGACCACGAAGATACCGTTGCTCGGGTCGCTCCCGTTCGTCGGCGCGTTGTTCCGCAAGCAGAACGACTCGGAAGAGCGCTCGAACCTCCTGATCTTTGTGACCGCCCAACTGGTGAACCCCTCCGGAGCCAACCTCGCCCGCGCCACGTCGCCGCCCGCGTTCTGAATATCTGATTACGGTGATGTAACAGGCATGATGACCGTGATGACATCACCGAAATCGAGTTTGAAACAATCACCGAAATCATCTTCATGAGGAAGGTCGACATTGCAGCAGTGGCGCGGACGGCTCGCGTCTCCACCACGACCGTCTCGCGGGTGATCAATGACGTGGCCACGGTCTCGGAGGAGAACCGCCGGCGCGTCCTTGAGACCATCAAGAGACTGAAGTACCACCCCAACCCGAGCGCCCAGCGGCTGGCCTCCGGCACATCCAATATCGTCGGCGTGATCATCCCGCGGTTTGAAGGGGTCTTCCATTCCTACTACGCGCTCCAAGTCATCAAGGGGATCGGAATGGCCGCCGAGCGGCTCCGATGCGATTTGCTCCTGCACGTCACCGACGGAAAGCACTTCAATACGGCGTCCGTCAACGGCGTCATCTTCGTCGACATCAACGACTGCGAGGAGCTCCTCGACCGGGTCCTCGATGAGGGGGTGGGGGCGGTGGTCCTCAACCACTACCTCGAAGACCTGCCCGTGAACTGCGTTGCCATTGACAACCGCACGGCAGCCGAGCGCGTGGTCGATTACCTGGTTCGGCTTGGGCATCGGGATATTGCCACAATCACGGGGGACCTGAAGACCCAAGCCGGGCTCGACCGGCTCGAGGGATTCGTGAAGGCGATGAAGGCGAGGCAGCTGCTCGTCAAGGACTCCTACATCCAGCACGGGGATTTTGGGCTGCCGAGCGCCCGGGCGGCGACCGAAGTACTCCTCGGCCTGAAGGATCGTCCCACGGCGGTCTTCGTGGCCAGCGACGAAATGGCGCTTGAGACGATCAACGTGGCGCTGGCCAAGGGCGTGCGGGTGCCGGAGGAGCTGTCGGTTGTGGGGTTTGACGACAACCCGATCGCCGCGCACGGCCGGGTGCCCTTGACAACCGTCCGCCAGCCGTTGAACGACATGGGCCGACAGGGGCTGGAACTCCTCGTCCAGCAGATGAGCGGCAAGGGGCGCAACCCGACCAAGCTGCTCCTGCCGACTGAGCTCATCGAGCGGCAGTCGTGCCGGCAGACGTGGCTTGAGAGATAGTGAGTAAGTGATTGAGTGAGTAAGTGAGTGAGAGAAAGCAACGTCGGGTGAGCTGATGGAGCAAGAGATGAGATTCCCGATACGGGTGGCGGTATTGGGCGCAGGGGGGCTGGGCAAGGCCGCGGCGAAGATCATCAGCATGAAGCGAGAGCTTGTCCTCACGGCGATCTGCGACAGCCGCGGCATCGTCTCATCCAGCGAGGGGCTCAATGGTGTTGCGCTCTCCGCCATCTCTGGCGATCTCGTCGATGGATACCGACAACAGGAGGAGGGCGGCTCGTCCGAGGAGGGAGGCATCGCGGTTGCCACGGCGGTCGAGGCGCGTCATTGCGACGATCCGATCGGCGAGATCCTGGCGATGTCCCCCCAGTACGACGCGGTCCTGATCGCGCTGCCCAATTTGCCGAATGCGTTCATCCCGAGCGTCATGGAACGATTTGCCCGTGCGAAGAGCCCGCTCGTGTTCGTCGATGTGCTCAAGCGCACCTCGGCGGTTCGCCAGATGTTCGCGTTGGGCCCGCTCGTCACACGCTGCGGCAGCGTCGTCCTGACCGGCTGCGGGGCCACGCCCGGCATCTTGGCGGCGGCGGCGGTGTTGGCGGCGCAGTCCTTCATTGACGTGGAACACGTGGACATCTGGTGGGGGGTCGGGGTGGCGAACTGGGACGCGTACCGGGCCACGATCCGGGAAGACATCGCGCACCTGCCGGACTACACGGTGGAGCGCGCCAAGGCGATGACCGATGCCGAGATCGACGAGCTCCTCTCGCGCACGGACGGGCTCCTCGAGCTGCGGCACATGGAGCACGCGGATGATCTCTTGCTCCAGCGGGTCGGCGTCGTGGACGATCTCGCCCAGGTGGAGGTGGGAGGGGTCATGGACACCCGACATCCCAAGAAGCCGGTCTCCACGACGATGACCCTGACCGGCACGACCTTCGAGGGCAAACGCTCCAGCCACACGTTCATCCTCGGTGACGAGACGACCATGCCCGCGAATGTCATCGGGCCCGCCTTGGGGTATCTGAAGCGCGGGGTGTGGCTCAGGGCGCATGGGCTCTTCGGAGTGTTTGGCTGCACCGAGTTCCTCCCCATGGTCGTCAAGTGATATCAGATATCTAAGCTTGCTTAGATATCTGATATCGTATTTGAATGTCCTCCGCCCGTGATCGTCTGCTCCAGGACCTCTCCGATCAGCTCAGCGACTTGGATGCCCAGGGGCTCTTGCGCCGCCTGAGCGTCGTCGAGGCGGTGGAGGGTCCGCGCGTCCGGATCGGAGGGCGCGAAGTGGTGAACTGGTGTTCGAACGACTACCTCGGACTTTCCACGCACCCGCGGCTGGTCCAGGCGGTGACGCAGGCTGCCACTGAATGGGGAGTCGGTGCACGAGCGTCTCGTCTCTTGGCAGGCACGACCCCCTGGCATACCCGATTAGAGGAGGCCCTCGCGGCATGGTTTGGGGCCGAGGCGGCCCTCGTCTATCCCAGCGGCTACCTCGCCAATCTCGGCACACTGGGAGCCCTGCTCGCTCCCGGCGATGCGGTGTTCATGGATCGTCTCTGCCACGCGAGCCTCTTCGACGCGGTGAGGGCGACGCGGGCAACACTCCGGATCTTTCGCCACAACGATCCCGCGCACGTGGGCCGGCTTCTGGTCCGCTCCACCTCCGCGCGGCGGCGGCTCATCATCACCGAAGGCGTCTTCAGCATGGAAGGAGACCGGGCCCCGCTTGATGCGCTCATGGAGGTTGGCCAGCGGCACGGGTGCTTGGTGTACGTCGATGATGCCCACGGAGCGTTCGTGCTGGGGTCGTCCGGGCGAGGGAGTCCTGAGGCGGCCGGTGTTTCCCATGATCGGATCCTCTACATGGGGACACTCGGCAAGGCCCTCGGCTGTCAGGGAGGGTTTGTCGTCGGCCCGAAGACGCTGATCCACTTCCTTCAGAACCGCGCGCGAAGCTTCATCTATACGACCGCGCTGGTCGTCCCGGTCGCCGCGGCGGCGGTCGAAGCCCTGCGGCTCCTCCACGAGGAGCCGCAGCGGCGATCCCATCTCCAGGCGCTGGCCGCGCGGCTGCACACGCAGCTGGCCTCCTGGTGGGACACGCTGCCCGCTGCACCATCACACATCGTCCCGATCGTTGTGGGCCACACGCGCCGGGCGGTGGAGCTGGCCGACGCACTGTGGGAGCAGGGGATGTGGGCGCCGGCGATTCGTCCTCCAACCGTTCCGGAGGGCAGTGCGAGACTGCGAGTGAGCGTCACGGCACTGCACACCACGGAGCAAATCGACGCCCTCGCCGATGCCTTAGAAGAGTCCATAGTCCATAGTCCATCGTCCATGGCTCAGTCGAAACACACAGATGAACGAGTCATCAGATGCTGTGATTAAGTCTTTGCTCTTACTATGGACTACGGACTATCAACTATGGACTCCTCATGATGGCGATTCGCGGCATCTTTGTGACCGGGACCGACACCGGAGTCGGGAAAACCATGGTCGCCTCTGCCCTGGCTGCGTGGTGTCGGCGGCGCGGTGTTGACGTCGGCGTCATGAAGCCCATTGCGACCGGCGGACGGCTCCTCCCTGGAGAAGGGCGGAAGCGGTGGATCTCGGATGATGCGAGGCAGCTGAGGCGTGCGGCAGGAAATGATGATCCCTGGTCACTTGTCAATCCCGTCTGTTTCCGGGAACCGTTGGCCCCCTGGACGGCCGCGCTGCGCGCACGCACCTCGATTCAGATCCGAGCGGTCATCGAGGCGGTTCACGCCCTGGCTCGACGCCATGAGTTCCTCATCGTCGAGGGGATCGGGGGGCTGCTGGTGCCGCTCTCGGCCCGCGTGACGGTGGCGGATTTGGCGCGCCGGTTGGATCTGCCGGTCCTGTTGGTGGCTCGAGCCGGGCTGGGGACGTTGAACCACACGCTCTTGAGCCTCCGCTGCGCTCGGCAGGGCGGCCTCCGGGCCGTCGGGGTCGTCCTCAATCAGGCCACGCCACCTGCGCATGATCCGATGGGCCGTCTGGCTGAGCGCACAAACCCGCGCATCCTCAGGCGGCTGGTGTCGGTCCCTGTCGTGGGGCCGCTCCCGTTTCGGACTTCCTACAGCCACAATGGACGATCCAGCGCGTCGTCGCTGGATGAGTGGCTGGAAGCGCATGCGCCTCGCCGGTGGCTCACCCAGCTCGTTGGCAACGGGTCGTGTCTTAATTTGGCAGGGCCTGCCGCTGCGCCACCCCGCCGTCCGTCCTCGTGCCGGGGCGGCCCGGCGCTCCTTAGTAGACGCTGCCGGGATACCGCCAACTCGGCACTCCGGGCGGGCGGCGGGGGCCCCGGCTCCGCGTCACCCGCCAAATTAAGACACTACCTGGCAACGCCCGAGGTTGACACGTCGAGCACGTTGTGATAGAGTCAGCACGATTTGTTCAGCCAACGTAAGGAGGAGCGTGTATGCGCAGAGTGAACGGGCAAGCAGGCAAGATGCTGGTTCCGTTGCTCGGTGTCTTCACGGCGCTTGCCGTGGGAGTGGCGGTCGTGGCGATTGTCCTGCAGGTGCAAGAGCGGGACAAACGGCTCGCGAGGGAGCGTGAACTGCAGCAAGTCCTCCTCGAGAAAGAGGAACTCCAGACCCACCTGCAGGCCACTGAGCAGGCCAAGGCGCGGGTTGAGCAGAATTTGGAACGGACACGCACAGAACTGGCGAAGTCCGCTCAGGAGTTGGCCGCGGCGATCGAGACGCAGACCACGCTGACCCAAGCGGTCGAAGCTCGGCAAGCCGAGATCGCGCGCCTGACGGGCGATTTGACCCAGGCTCGCAACGACGCGCAGGGGATCGCGAAGCAGCTCTCCAAGCTGCAAACGGATCGCGACACGATGCAGCAGCAGGTCACCGATCTCGCGAAGGCGAAGAGCGAGCTTGAGTCGAAGGTGATGGAGCTCTCCTCCGGTGACCGGCCGATGGTGGAGCTGGGCAAGGTGGTGGTGAACGGGCAGGCAGGGCAGAGCGATCAGACGAGCGCGCTCGGCGCAGGCTCCAAGGCGACGAGCGATGGCCAGGTGGTCGTCGTCAACCGGGAGTACGATTTCATCGTCATGAATCTCGGCCGCAGCCATGGGCTTGCGATCGGCCAGGAGTTCCAGGTCGTCCGGAACGACGAGGTCCTGGGCCGGGTCAAAGTGGAGAAGGTGTACGACGAGCTCTCCGCCGCGACGATCCTGCAGGAGAACCAACCCGACACCATTCACGAAGGGGATCTCGTCAAAGCGCTCTAAGGGCCTCACGACACACCGCCACGCGTCCACCTCGTGATGTGATCGTCCAACCTGCTCAGCCGCTTCGCGGCACCCTGGTCGTCCCTGCCGATAAGGCGATCTGTCATCGTGCCGTCTTCGCCGCATCGCTGGCGCAGGGGACCACGCACATTCGTCCCTGGCCGTCGGCCGATGACTGTCAGCGTACCCTCCAGCTCGTCCAACAGCTTGGCGTCCCGGTCACGCGCTCATCTCAAGGGGCGTCGATTGAGGGTCGTGGGGCCGTGGGGCTGCGGGCTTCCAGCGGCGATCTCGACTGCGGAGAGTCAGGCACGACGTTTCGACTCGCCGCCGGCGTGCTGGCTGGACAGCCGTTCGCGGCGCGGCTCTCGGCGGGTCCCTCACTGAGTCGGCGCCCGATGCGCCGGATTGTCGAGCCGCTTTCACAGATGGGGGCCCGCCTCGAGGGGAGTGGCGGTTCTTCAGCGTTTGGCGCGCAGGAGGTCTATCCTCCCATCGCCATCCAGGGCAGGCGGCCGCTCGCCGGCATTCGATACGAGATGCCCGTGGCCAGCGCGCAGGTCAAGTCGGCCATCCTCTTCGCCGCGCTCTTTGCGGACCGTCCGACGACCATCACGGAGTACCTCCCCACCCGCGACCATACCGAGCGGATGCTGCGGGCGTTCGGCGCCACACTCCACTCCGACGGTCAGCATCTCTCGATCCAACCCGGTGGATTGATGTCCCCAGGCGAGATCGTGCTCCCAGGGGATGTGTCGAGCGCGGCGTTTTTCATCATCGCGGCGTCGTGCGTGCCGGGCTCGACGGTGACGCTCGAGGAGGTGGGACTCAACCCCAGCCGGCTGACGTTTCTGGACGTGCTGGCGCGCATGGGGGGGCGCGTGACGACGACGTCTCGTCGCCTCCGGGGCCCCGGAGACGATGGCGGCGGAGAGCCTCGTGGGACGATCGTGGTGGAATCACGGCCCTTACGGGCGACGACCGTGGAGTCCCGCGAGGTGCCTGGGGTGATCGATGAGCTGCCGATCCTCATGGTGGCCGCGGCCTGTGCCCAGGGTGTGACGCGCTTCCACGGCATCGGGGAGCTGCGCGTCAAAGAGACCGATCGGGTGCAGTCGATGATCAGGGGGTTGCGCCAGCTGGGAGCCCGCGTGACTCTGCCAGCCCCGGACACGGTGGAGATTGCGGGGGGACCGCTGCGCGGCGGGGTGGTGGAGAGTGCGGGGGACCACCGCACCGCCATGAGCCTCGCGGTCGCAGGACTCATGGCTGCTGGTTCCACGACCGTGCAGGGGGTCGCGTGCGTGGCGAAATCGTTCCCGGAGTTCTTCGAGCACCTGCGCCGTGTGGCCGGCTCCTCGACGGTAAAAACCGTTGACACGGTCGGGGGCGTTGGGTAGAATAGAGCCACTATTTTTTTTGAGTCTCGCCACCTATTTCCTGGATGATCAAGACGCTCCTCAACCGACTCCTGGCTTCTGTGCGGGGACTCACCAACTCCCTCCTGGGGTTGTTCTCACAGGACATCTCCATCGACTTAGGCACCGCGACGACCCTGGTCTTCGTCAAAGGCCGCGGCATCGTCCTGTGCGAGCCCTCGGTGGTGGCGGTCCAGCGCGGCTCCTCGCACGTCCTGGCGGTGGGGGAAGAAGCCAAGCGGATGATCGGCCGCACGCCCGGCAACATCTCCGCCATCCGTCCGATGAAGGACGGCGTGATCGCCGATTTTGAAGTGACGGAGTCGATGCTGCGCTACTTCATCAAGAAGGTGCAGCCCCGCAAGCTCAACAAGCCGCTCGTGATCATCGCGATTCCCTCCGGCATCACCGAGGTCGAGAAGCGCGCCGTCCGAGATTCGGCGCTGCGGGCCGGCGCCCGCGAAGTGTTCCTCGTGGAGGAGCCGAAAGCGGCGGCCATCGGCGTGGGGCTGCCGATCCATGAGCCGGGCGGCAACATGATCATCGACATCGGGGGCGGCACGACGGAGATGGCGGTCATCTCGCTCGATGGCATCGTCGTCTCGCGTTCCATCCGGATTGCCGGCGATGAGATGGACCACGCCCTCATCGAGCACCTCCGGAAGGTCTACAACCTGATGATCGGGGAGCGCACCGCCGAAGAGATCAAGATCCGCATCGGCTCCGCCTATCCGCTCGATGAGGAGCTGACGATGCCAGTCCGCGGCCGTGATTTGGTGACCGGCCTGCCCAAGACCGTCACCGTCACGTCGGGGGAGATCCGGGAGGCGCTCTCCGAGCCGGTTCGCACCATCGTGGAGGCGGCCCGGTTGACGCTGGAGAAGACTCCGCCGGAGCTCTCCGCGGACCTCATTGATCGAGGCATCGTCTTGGCGGGTGGGGGCTCGCTCCTGCGCGGCATCGACAAGTTGATCGCGGAAGAGACCGGCCTGCCAGTCCACATCGCGGAGAATCCGGTGACCGCGGTCGCCCTCGGTGTCGGAAAAGGGCTCGACAACATCCGCTACCTCCGCACCAGAATCGCCGTCTCAACCCGACCCGAGTTGTAGTCGCGGCTGAGGAAAAACGGCCAGCCAGCCGTTTTTCATGTCTTCCCCTCCTCGCACGTTGCTCACCGGTAGCCTGTTCATCGCGGTCGTCCTCGCGCTTCACCAGCCACTCCGAGGGGCTGCGCTGACGGTCCTGCGCTTGCCCTTTACGTTGACCACCACCGCGGTGCGCGTCCTGCTCACCCTCCCGCGCCTGCCGTCGCTCAGCCGTGAGAACGCCAGTCTTCGCAGCGAGCTCTCCCGGCTGCAGCTCGAGATCGCGCAGCTGCGCGAGCAGGTCCGCCACACCGAGCGCAGCCAGACCTTGCTGAAGGGCGCCTCCTCCACCCACGGCGTGATCGCCAGCGTCATCGCCCGGGCGACTCTTCCGAGCCCCCAAGCCGTGTTGTTGGATAAGGGCGAGCGCGACGGCCTCACGGTAGAGACCGTCATCCTCGACGGCGCCGGCGTCATCGGGCGTGTGGCCGAGCTGCAGCCTTCGAGCGCGCTGGTCCTGCTGCTCACAGATCCCGAGACGCGTGTGGCTGCGCTCATCGAACGCTCGCGGGAGACCGGATTGCTGGTGGGCCGAGGTCGAGGTCAGTGCGAGCTGATCTACCTGGATGACCGCGCCGATCTCCAGGAGGGGGATCGGGTCGTGACCGCAGGTCTGAAAGGCTCCTTCCCGAAAGGGCTCGTCCTCGGGACGGTCGTGCGCGTCATGCGGGACGAGGCGTCCGGAGTCGCCTCGGCATGGGTGAGTCCGGCCGCGCGTCTTGGCCAGTTGGAAGAGGTGCTGTGCCTGCCTGCAAAGTAACCCATGTCCATCCTCGCGTGGTGTCTGGTCGCACACGTCGTGCTAGCCCGCCTCATCGCCTCGCCCTGGTGGGTGCCGGATCTGACGCTGGTTGGCCTGGTGTTGGGGGTGAGCCTGCGCCCGAGGCACTGGCTCATCGCGTCCGTGGTGGCGGGACTGTTCATGATGCTGGGGGCCGTTCGATTTCCGGCGCAGGTCTTTCTCGGCTATGTCCTGTGCGGGACACTCGTCCAGCTTTCGGCTCACCGGTGGGATACGACGGATGGGAGGATCCAGGGCTGTGTCGTCCTGATTCTCAGCGCCTTCATGACGCTGGGGTTGCTGGGGCTTGAACGACTCTGGTCGTGGCCCCTCCTCGCCTTCGCGGCCGTCCGCGTCGCCATAACGGGATTGAGCCTGCCGTGTGTCCGGAGTCTGTGCGCACGCTGATGGAGCACCGCGTCCATGGGCTTCGGGTCGGACTGCTGATCGGATTCGCCGTGCTCGTTCTCCGCTGCATCCATCTCCAGCTCCTTCAGGGATCCGCCTACCGCGACCTGGCCGACCAGAACCGGCTGCGCCTCATTCCCGATCCCGCCCCCCGAGGGCTCATTGTGGACCGCGAGGGTCGAGTCCTGGCCGGCAACGAGACGGTTTTTCGCGTCGCGCTTGTGCCGCAGGATGTCGAAGACCTCGCCGGAGTCCTGGCCCGAGTGGCGAACGTGGTCGGCCGTCCTGAAGCGGAGCTGAGCCGAACGTTTCACCGGGACGAGAGTCGCGCGTTTCTTCCTGTGACGATCGTCTCCCGCGTCCCGAAAGAGGTCGCGATCCGTCTGGAAGAAGAGCGACGACGATGGCCGGGGCTCCTCGTCAGGGCGGAGCCGGTGCGCTCGTATCCCCTCCAGACGACGGCGGCGCATCTCGTGGGATATCTGAGCCAGCCGACGGCCGAGGAGCTGCCTCTCCTGAAGCCCTACGGTGTGAGGCCGAAAGAACTCGTGGGGCGCATGGGGGTCGAGCGGTTGCTGGATCACGCCCTCCGCGGCCGCTCCGGCGGGCTCCTCGTGGAAGTGAACCACCGCGGGCAGCAGGTGGGCGTGCTCAATCGGCGCAGCCCAGTCGCCGGGGCGCGGGTCGTCCTCACGATCGACGCCGACCTCCAGTCGCGCATCGAAGGGTTCTTTGGGAACCGGCCTGGAGCGGCCGTCGTGTTGGACCCGGCGACGGGCGAGGTGCTGGCGATGGCGAGCCTGCCGACGTTTTCCCCAGGCGTGTTTGTCACCTCTGACACGGCCGAGGTCGAGCGGCTCCTCAACGCGTCGAGCTCACCGCTCATGAACCGCGCCGCGGTCGGCGTGTACCAGCCCGGATCGATCCTCAAGCTGGTCACCGCGTCCGCGGCGCTCGAGCACAAGGTCATCACCCCCTCGACCGTGATCCACTGTCCTGGCTCGCTGCAGATCGGCGATCGGA
>Ga0209824_10001704_pt1 | contig 12014 bp, 12 predicted proteins | sample VDWuncwatermetaG_FD_184124 | JGI IMG/M metagenome (GOLD analysis project Ga0209824, IMG submission 184124) | Wastewater microbial communities from Netherlands to study Microbial Dark Matter (Phase II) - VDW unchlorinated drinking water (SPAdes)... ... | reverse complement strand
GAGAAGGTTTTTGACGATATTCGCCATCCGGTCAAGCCCCTGCTTGATGGCCAGGAGATACTCCCGTACGATGTCCCCTTCTTTCAGATGACTCAGGGAAAGGTGCGTATAACGGAGGGTTCCATCGAGAGGATTATTCAGTTCATGAGCGATGCCCGCGGCCAATTTTCCGATCGAAGCCATCTTCTGGGAAAGCTCCAGCTCCGCCTCGAGGCGCCGCTTCTCCTGTTCAAGCCGGCTTGTCACTTTCTGGCCCTCCTCCGCGGCCTCACGATGTTTCTTAAGTTCAGAAACAAGATGATTTTTTCCGATGGTCGTCGAAATGCAATAAGCGAAAAGGGACATCCACTCGAGGTCCCTTTTTGAAAAAGATCCCCTCGATTTCTTATCCGTCAGATTCAAAACGCCGATGAGTTTTCCGTCGAGCGTGATAGGAAGGGAAAGAAAAGAAGTGGTACGGTAACCGGAGAAACCGTTGCCGTTTCGAAAACGGGGGTCTCTACGGGTATCTTCGACGAGAAGAGGGGCTTGGCGGCTCGCAACATACCCCAGAATTCCGTCACTCAGGTTCCGTCGGATCTTCGGAAAATGTTGCAGATACTCCCCGGATGCCCCTTTGAGCACAAATTCTTTTTTTTCTTCGTCGACAAGGAAGACCGACCCGACCTCCGCATCGCATAACGAAAGGGCCTCTTTCAAAGAAATTTCCATGAGGGCGTCAAGGGATCTTGCGGCGCTCATCCTCTCAAGAGAGGTGTGAAACTGAAGGATCGGATCGGCTTTTCTACGTTGAAATGTGTTAAGAAACATTTTTTCGACCTCTGCTGATCGCTTTTAATCGTTCGATCCGTTTTTTAAAAAGAGCGGCATCTTGATGGTCAGGGTAAGATTGAATCAGAGACTTGTAAATGGCGATCGCCTTTTCCGGCTGTTTCAACCGGAGGCCGTAAGCATCGATTCTCAGGAAATAGTTTCTACTCATCCGAGGATAGGTCATCACAAGTTCTCGAAGGACTTCCAGGGCCTTATCCCATTTCTTCTGCTCTTCATATCCCCCTAAAAGATAGTTGAATGCCAAAAATTGCAGGGGAGTTTTTGGATTTCCCTGGATCAATCGGCGGTAGTAGTCTGCGGCCGCTTCATAACTTTCACTTCCCTTCTGAGTGTCTGTCTTCAGGTCATGTCTTGCAATATAAAGAGGGATCTCTAGTCCCACTTGACTCTCCGGATAGCGATCTCTCAACACCCGGTACTCCTTCAGGGCGGCCTCCCAGTTCCCCTCCCGCTCAGAAGAGAATCCGAGGAGGAACTGGGATCTTGCCCCAAAGGCTTTGTCCTTGGGATACTCTTTTTGGACCTTGTTCAAAAAATTTCTTGCTTCTTGGTATTTCTTTTCGTAGATCAAAAGACCTGCAATGGAGAGGTTCGATTCTTTGATTAAGGCGTGATGGTTAGGATAATCTTTGATGATCTCTTCAAAACGTTTTCGTGATTCCTCAAACAGGGAAGGCGGGGTAGAGTCTGAATTCACTACGATCTTTTGGGAAAGGGCCTTGGCTCTCCAAAAGCGTCTCTCTATGCCGTAAGTGTTCGCGGCGCCGCTCTTAGAACCGAGATAACTTAAGACCCCATAGACGCCAAGCAAGAGGATGAGAAAAAGGCTAAACGCTTTTTTCATGTCTCGTCCTTACAAAGAAGAGGGCGGCGCTCACCGCGATAAAGGTATCTACCAAAAGGGTCGCCGCAATGCCCATTCCCAAAACCCACAGGATCACTTCCGGATAACGTGTTGTTTGGACCAGAAAAGTGACCTTCCCCTTCAGAAACCAGATTGGGCTATAAAATAATGTGGGGAGGAGGAACAAGAGAAAGACGCGCCCGAAGTGCCTGCCCCCAAAGCCAATCCCCTCTCCAATGGCACGGAAGAATTTTTTGTTCTCAAGGACAAGGAAGGGAAAGATAAAAAGGACGAACGTTTGAATCGCCACGGCGATCAAGAAGTTGAGGTAGTGGAAGGCTTTCAGGAGAAGTCCGAGGGCCTTGTGCAAAAAACCTTTTCCGGCAAATTCAAATCCCGCCATTAAAAAGGAGGCTTCCCTACCGCTGACAAACCCAAGCAGAAACACGATAAACAAAGAGATGAGGATTAAAGGAAAGAGATGTTTTCTGACCTTTTTCCAGGCCGCTCGAAAGGTTAAGAGAGGCCCCTCTTGGGTTCCGGCGGCCATGACCATCGTGATGGCGGTCAAGATCCCTCCAGCAAAAATATAAAGGAGAAGTTGTCCATAGCCAAAAAAACGGGGCACGATGAAGAGAAACGCCGGATAATGGAGATACATCTCACTCGAAAAACGTTTAATCGGTGGGAGGAAAACGCTCTTGAGAGGAGGCTGGAGGCTGAAGGAGAGAAGCTCAAGCCAGAGGGCCTCGAAAAAAGCGACGATAGAAAGAGGGAAAAGAAGGCGTGGGCTCTTTCGAATAAGATCGTATGAATCTAACCAGATATCGCCGAGAGTGTTTAATTTTTTAGACATTTTTGACTTGTGTTAGTCTATTATTTACAACTTAAAATGTCAAGGAAAAAATTACAGGGGTAGATCCCTCTACCCCTGTAGATTCGCTTCCATCCCCCATTAACCTATCTAACTTTATATATTAAAATAGGTTATGAATTAACCCTCTTCTTTTTACGAAAGCCGGCAAACGCCAGTCCAGATCCAAGAAGTAACAAAGAAGAAGGTTCTGGAACCACGCCATCCGTTGGGGGGGGAGGCTCATTAATACCCGCCCTTCCAAAGACATGGAAAAGTGCCAAGAAAATGTTATCATCCCGTGAACCGTTCACGGTTGTGACATTGATACTGGTGTCGCCATCTACAATCTGGGGAACCAAGTTATACCGTTCGTGGTCCTCTGCATACGAGGGAAGGAACGGCGAGAAGGGATCATTAAAACCACCCACGGTGATCAACTGCCCGTTTGAAATGGATCCGAGGCCGTCGTCGTTATTCCCGGCATTGTCCGTGATGGTTGTGCCGTTGACTGTAATAGTCGATCTCTGGTTGCAGCAGCTAAAATTATCCCCCAAGATCATCTCGGCAAAGAAACCGGGGGCGGCTGGGTGTAGCGGATCTGCGAAATTGATCGCCGTGGCATCTCCGGTCACGGAAGCGAACCCATCCAGAATGCCTACCGTTGAAACAGGAAGTGAAGGGAGGCTATACACAACAACCAACGCTTCGCCATCTTGGCGGGAATCACCTTCGGTTACCGTGAAGTCATAAATACCGCCTGCGCCACCATCGATAATCGGCTTCACAATCCCGGTTACATCCGCACGTGCCGAACCGATCCCGCAGCAGCCAGTAGCATTTAATACATTCGGGCCGAAAGCGACGCCACTCCCATTCAAAGTCGCTGTGGGTGCCACGGGTCCGAAGCTAAAGTTGAAGAAGCCCGTGTAAAGATACGCACCAAGAACCGTTGCCCCTGAAGGGACACTTGCAGAAATCGTACCGGTCTGTGAGGTGCTTCCAAAACCGTCCGAGGAATAACCGACATTCCCGACGAATGTTAAAAACTCCGTCAGACTGGCATCCGCCATCCCGATAGTCCCAAGGATGAGGAACGCGACTCCGAACAACACTACAAAGACCTGCTTCATCATGACCCCCCTTCCAATTTCTTTGTGAGTGATAAGCTCTGTCCGTTACGCTTTTTTCTTGAAAAACCGTCGCAGCCTTCTTGAGCGTGAGAGTGCAGATCCAAGGAGTCCTGTGCCGAAGAGAAGCATGGAACCGGGTTCAGGGTTGACGAATTCGGAGCCACCACTGCCGCCTCCACCGCCACTTCCACCAGGATCGCTACCTCCACCAGACCCTCCAGATCCACCGGTAAGGGGAGAACTGCTTGAACTCCCACCGGATCCCCCTCCCAAGAGGCTGACCAACCCCGTCCCCCCTTCGTTGCATCCCGAGAGAAGCAAGAGGAGAAGGGGTACAAGGAGGAGTATAGATTTATTTTTGAACAATCAAAATCACTTCCTTGAATACCCAGATTCGCCGAGACTTAGGCGGCGTTCCTTTTCCTTCTGAATCCCAGTGCGCCCAGAAGCCCCGTCCCAAAGAGGATCATGCTGGTCGGTTCCGGAATCGTGGTATGGAACCCCGAATCTGGAATCCGGTCATCCGGTGGTGCACCCGCATTATCCAGAAGGCTAAAGGTGTTGAACCCTCCGAGTGGAAAACTCGAGAACATCCCGGCTGGAATAAAATACTCCACTCCGGATGACTTGACCGCAGAAGGTGCACCTGCGACAACCGATCCGCTCCCATCGAAGACGGTAAACCCTGAGGCGCGGAAATCGAAGATTCTGTCGCCCAGGTCTGTGAAATCCCCGTCCGAGTTGAGGTCGAGCCCTGTCGCATAGAAAACAGGATCGAGCGGGGGCAGGGTATCGAGCGACGTGAACGTCGGTACCCCGTAGAGTTCGATCAGGACATAGAGCCCTAACGCGTCACTCTGCATGGCGACCCGAGAGATGTCATACCCGTCTGGGATCGCCGCCTCATTCGGGTCAAACCCGTTGATTAAAAGTCCTGCCACCCATTCGCCGGCGGAATTGATCCCGTCGACGACGACGGCAGAGGCATCGCTCGTGACGCAAAGGAGCAACGCCATCATTATTGCTAACGTTACCTTTTTCATTCTACTTCCTCCTTGTTGAATTACGATTTTCTACGTCGTTTGAACAATCCTAAAAGACCGACACCCAACAGACTCAAAGAACTCGGTTCGGGGATCGGGGGTGCTAAGCATCCTCCCGGTTGAGGGCAGATGGACCATTCCTCGAAGCTGCCATTGGAAGAAAAGTTGGTGCCAAATTGAGAATAGAGATAGACATAGGGATCGCCTGTGTTCAAGAGGCTGTCCGGAATATAGGCAAACATATCCCCCTTGCCATTTCCAGGATTTAAGCTGGCCCTCAGCTTCACATAACTATCCCCACTCCCATCGAGATTGTAAAGGGGTACGCCCAGGGAAGCAAGATTGCCGGTAATCGTGCCCGTATTCTTAAGGAAAAGCTGTAACTTATCCAATGAAAGGAACGTCGCGCTTCCTCCCGGCTCACCAATGTCCAGCAGAAACTCGCGGTAATTGATCCCGCTGATCGTAACAATGGGGACACTGCTCAACAAAAGGGAATGGGTATGGAGGTCGGTGTGCACATGAGGCCAAAGAGGGAGCGGGCGACCGTCTGTATTGTAACCCTCTTCAGTCGGGTCGTGTTGAATCCGGACGAATGGATCGATCAGGCCGGTCCCTGTCGGACTATGGTCAAGATCTGTCTGTAGGAAAAAGGATCCGTTTACGAAGCCTGAAGAAGCAGCGGTGGTCAGGTCCAACACCGTCGCCTGGGCTTCTTGGACAATGCCGATGCCCATGATCATGAGAATTACGCTACAGAAGAATACGAACCGTCGATTCATTCTCATCCCCCTTACCTTGCCCCTCTACCGGTTAAGACTACGACAAACGTGTTTGCCAAAATCCGAAGGTCGACCCAAAGACACATCTTTTTAATATACAAAAGGTCATATTTCACTTTCTTCCGGACATCTTGAATCGTTTCATCATATTTGTGCCAGACCTGCGCGAGTCCCGTGATCCCCGGCTTGACTTTAAGTCTCTTTTCGTAATCCGGTATCTCTGCTTTCAGTTGGCTCACAAACTCAGGCCGCTCCGGTCTCGGGCCGATGACGCTCATTTCTCCCCGAAGGACATTCCAGAGCTGCGGGATCTCATCGAGGTGCATTTTGCGAATCCATTTTCCAAAAGGAATAAGGCGCGGGTCATTTTCCATCGCCCACACAGCCCCCGTTTCTTGCTCGGCATTGAGGCGCATCGTCCGCAGTTTATAAATGGTGAAAAGCGTTCCCTCTTTTCCGACGCGGGTCTGTTTGAAGAAGACAGGGCCGCGGGAAACGAGTTTGATGAAACATCCGGTGAGGAACACGATCGGGGATGCAAGAAGGAGTCCCAAGAAAGCGGTGGTGCAATCAAACGCCCTCTTAAACTCTTGAAAACGACGGCGGGCAAACCGGACAATCGCTCCAACAATCCCCCCTCCGCCAACCAAAATGGCACTTGCTGGCTCCGGAAGGCTCATCGGTCGCTGTACCCCAAAGGTCTCTGTGGCGGAAAAGGAATTGACACAGAAGAGGGTTGCAAGCCCCACCACTGTCATGAGGGCAATTCCCACAATGACCGCAATCCGAATTCTCCCCTTCAAACTTCTATGCAATATGGAACTCCTTACTTTGTTCAAGTTTGAACTAAACTGATTATAAAAATAGCGCAGCATACTTGTTAATATACGCATGTTCCGTGCCAACTTTTTGAAAAGAGAAAAATTTTTGTGCATTGAATGCTTTTATAACTCATTTAGTTACAAGACATTAAAAAAAAATTTTTACTCATAATCCTGACCGTCATGGATAAATATGGACATACTATGACAATCCATTCTTTTTCTGTCTAATCAATTCAACATGTTGCGTTGCAACTCTACACATTTTGAGTCAAAAGCGGGATGAGCTCTTCGATAAACCGTTTTGCGCGTGCCAGCGCCGCCTCCTCCGTCTCCTCTTTTGAAATGGGGGTAATGATGCGAACCATCGCCCCACCGATCCCCTTCCCGGTGGCCTGTTTGATCACCCAGCGAAGCTGCTGGGTCAGATAATCATGGGTAAATTCTTTGTCCAGCATGTACCAAAAGAGGACAACGTATTGATGCGTTCCCTCTCCGGCAAGGAGACGGTTTGCCGTAAAGGTCCTTCCGGGAAAAGAAAGGGTCTCTTGGGTGGTTCTCGTGACACTCAATCCGCTTCCGATCAGGCAGACGACGGGGGGATGGCAGACCCGTCGGTTCGTCTCGGAGTAGATGACAAAGAGGTCGACCGACTCGCCCTTTTTATTTCGATAGTGCCGGAGTGCCAGATTCTTTGTTTCAAGAATTTCATAATCGTGATCGGAGACGGCAATGTCATTTGCCGTCCACTCTCCTATCTCCATCGGAATTTTCCGGATATCCCGGATATCCTTCTCCACCCGCTGTATCCGGTAAAAGTGGAAAGAGACGGCGCCGACGACAACCAAAAGCAGAATACTGACCACCCAGTTTTTCTTCATCCAAGCATCCTTCCGACGACGGAGAGACCGCCGAGTGCCAGTGCAAATACTAAAAACCCGGAGACATCGTGAAAAAATTTAAGTGCGATTTCAACCCCATAGATATCGGCGATGACCGCAAGAAGGATAATCCGAATGATATTGGCGATCATCGCGATCGGGATGGAGGAAAGGAAAAAAAGCACCCGTCGCGGGAAAGAGGTCCGTTTTAAATAAGCAAAGAGGACACCGAGCGTCAAAAGAGAAAGAAGGGACCGGAGGCCACTACAGGGGTCATCCACGGCAACGACCGCATTTTTCATATAGATGATATGCCCCTTCTGAAGGGCGGGGAATCCCATCGCATGAAGGGCCTGTGTGGCGCACATCGCCGCAAAAAGTTTGAGACGGACCGTTGCCGTTCCAATCACGACGAGCGGAAAGGGAACCATGAAAAAGAGAAAGAAAATCGGAAAGGCGACCGCGCGAAGCATCTTCCTTCCCCAAAGATAAAGCACAAGCCCAGAAACGGATAAAAGGATGGAAAAGGCTGAAGTAAAGTAGACCTTGATGACAGCGCTCACCAGGTGGATCAAGAGCCCTGCAACGAGCAGTGGCAGCCCCCATCGGGAGGGCGACGGAAGAATGGAAGCGAGTTCTTTCCGCTTACGCCAGACCAAATAGCCGCTCACGAAAGGAATGAGGAAGCCATGTCCGAAGTAAGAATCCGCTGCGCCCCAACGATCCACCATCCAGACGATCGTCGGGAAATAGGCGAAGGTGAGGAAAAACCCCATTAGAATGAGTGGAATTTCTTTCTTCACAGTTAACTCCTTTTTAGCGTAGAGCGTATAGCGTTTAGCGGATAGGATTTAACATCCTATAAAGCATACTTCCTACTTCTTTCATCAAATTCTCGATCGCCTCGTTCTTGTTCGCATAGCCTAAGTCGATCGATATTAAATACTGTGTCTCTAATTCACATAAGGAACCGTAGCCAATAGATAAGAATTGCTTATATTCTTTATTGTATTGTCTTCCGTAGCCCTCAGCAATATTAGACGGCATTGATACTGCACATCTTCTCATCTGTTGTGATAGACCATAAATTTCATCTTTAGGAAAATTCTTTGTAAGTTTATAAGTCTCGATGACTAACTTATACGATTTTTGCCAGACAATTAAGTCCTTAAAACTTTTTGTCTTCACTATACGCTCTACGCTATACGCTAAACGCTCTGTTTCTGCCATGTGACCTGCTGCTGTTTCTTGAGATAACGGTAGAGGCCCGCCAGTGCTGAGACGTTTAAAAGACAGAAGACATACGGTTGAGAAAAAAGACGCCGTGCCTTTTGCGGTGCAACCGCTCCGAGAGTCGCACAGCCGTAAAAAGCGATCTGCAACATGAAAAAAATCCTGCAGAGAGGATGATGGAGCAAGGAAACGTTGGACAAAAAGAGGGCGATTAAAAAGAAAGGTGCAAGAACCCTTAAGAGTTTGTGGGATATGAATTGAAGGGCGACGCGACTTTGGAAGGGATTGAGCAGGGAGGATAACTGCACAAAACTTTGATAGTTCCCTGCCAAGGTTCTCACTTTCCGTTCATATTCCTGCCGAGGCGTAGAAGAGGCGTCATCATACACCCATGCCTTTCCTTCAAAGAGGGTCCGGTATCCCTTCGAGACAGCCTGCATCGGAAGATAAAGGTCATCTAAGATCGTCTCTTCCGGAAGAGGAAGATAGAGAGAGCGGCGAACGGCATACAGCGCTCCTGTGGCACCCATGACCGAGTCTACCTGACTCTCACGGCTTCGGATAAATTTTTCATACCTCCAATAGAACCCAAGCCCCTTCGCGACCGCACCATTTGTCCCTTCGAGCATGAGTTCCCCGCTGACGCACCCTATCTCTGGATCGCTAAAATTCCGCACCAGATAACGGATCGCCTCCCGATCGATTTTCTGTCGGGCATCCGTGAAAACAAGAATCTCCCCTCCCGCTTGCTGGGAGAGAAGATTCAGCATGCGAGGCTTTCCTCCCCTCTCCGAAAGAGCCACAACGGCCACTTTCTCTCCTTTGTACTCCGCAAGAATGGCAGCCGTATGATCTGTGGAACCGTCCGAACCGACAAGAACTTCAAGTTTCTCCACCGGATAATCGAGTGAAAGGAGATTCTCCATCTTCTTTGCAATCACCTTCTCCTCATTAAACGCAGAGAGAAGGATCGAGACAGAAGGAAAATACTCTGAGGCGCGGACAGGCCGAGGAAACAGGGCCGCCCAAATCCACAAAAGGAGAGGATACCCAAAGTAAATGTAGCAAAGAACGGCTGCGGAGATCCAAAAAAGAATGGCCATTAGGGTTCTCCCCGAAACGTCTTTCCGCGAAACGTTTCATAAAGGGTGTGGCCCAAAAGCCGATACGCGGATTGCTTCACAAGATATTCCATCACCAGATGTCCCTTGGCGCGGCCTTTCACCACAGAAACAAAATCATCAAGGGTATAAGGCCGCTTGAGGGCCCACCGTTTCAATCTAAAGAGATTGACGTCGCGGCGATTCACGCCAATATCGGAGGTACAGGCGGCCCGGTAGCCGGCCTCCCGGATCACTTCCAAGATACGGCGGTTGTAACGACCGCGCGGAATCGAGAAAAAGAGAACTTCTTTTTGAAGAATCTCTTCCAGTCTCTTTTTGGAGCGGGTCAGTTGGTCACGAACTTTTCCATCGTCGAGCCGTGTCAAGAAAATGTGGTCGAATCCATGGGAACCTATCTTCATTCCTTCGGCCTCCACCCGTCGGAGCTGGTCGGTAGTTAAATAGTCCTTGGTATCCAACGTCCCCGGATTGACAAAAAAGGTTGCTGTGAATCCGTGTCGCTTGAGGATCGGCAGCGCAATGGAAAAATCGCTTGAGAGTCCATCATCAAAGGTAATCGCAACAGATTTCTCAGGAAGGGGTTGGCCGGTTAGCCAGTTTGTCAGTTCTCTTAAAGAAATGGGATGAAAATTCTCTTTTGTCAGATAATTCATCTGTGCCTCAAATTGTTCCTCCGGTAGCGTGTAGAGGCCGTCGGTGGTGGCACTCTTCGAGAGTCCGTGGTAAGTTAGGATAGGTACGAAAATTGCTTCCTTATTCATGTTTGTATCTCGTATCTCGTGAAGCGTATCTCGCTTCACGCATTACAATGCCTCGATCGCCTGAGCGATACGCTCTCTCAATTCAAGTAACCGATCCGGCTGTTTCGGATATTCCCGCATCGAAGGAGTCAGGTTTCCTGCATCCTGAAGCGTTTGTTCCGCCCGTTGGATAACTTCTTTTGAAACGCCCCCTTTTGCTTTCGCCCTTGCAATCTCATCCGATAAGATTGCAATCATGTCGTAATCCTCGATGCCGTCCCGGATCAGTTCAAGGCGAATGGAACCCACTGGGCCGTCGGGACCCGGATAGAAGAGAACCCCATTGTCATTCTGTTCCCACTTGGTGTTCTCCGGATTGGTGTAGGGGTTTACGGTCCAGAAGTTCACGCACCAGTAGAGAAGTCCCGTGACCTTGTATTTCCAGCACATCCAAGGAAGAATCCGATACGCCATCATTGGATAATCAAGTACAAAGGTCGGATAAGGATAGGAAGGGCCTGAGCAATAAATCCAAACCTCTTTCCCCGCTTTCCGGATCTCTTCCGCCTGCGCCGGGTCGAACGCGACATTTCTCAAACAAACAATATCCACCTCCTTAAACCAATCGGCATAAGAAGAAAACATCGGCGTCTCACTGAGGGTGACCATGTTTCTAAGAAAGGGGTCTGCCTGATGGACAGCCTCTGCGACCCGCGCCACCCTTTCTGTACCGGCAGGAGATTCATCAGAGGTGTAAAGGTACGAGCGGTCGAGGAGATTGTGATCCCGAAGAATCTCTGCATAGTCCCGGTAAAGGGGAACGATGGGCGCAAGATCTCCGGGCCAGTTATTTCCGGTGCTTCCACTGTATTTTCCGACGGCAAAAGAGGTCATCCCGAGATCCAAGAGACGCTTCACCCGTTCCACCGCTACCGGCCTTGTCGGATCGATATTCAGGATGGGGGAGATCCGGTATTGAAGCATCCGTTCATAATAGCGGTCTTCCAACTGAGAAGCGGACTCGCGCCACTTGGGCCACCAATCGGGGAAGAAATTTTGATACCCCTCTACGAGTCGGCCCGTATAGAGATCAAAGGCGGTTTTAAGGCGTGAAGTTTTCGGAAGCTCGAAATTCCATACCTTTACCTCGAGATCGACTTTTTTCTGAGGAGCATTTTTGGGCTGAATCCAAACCGACCCTTTATAGAGACCGGCTGGGGTCCCTTTCGGCGCGTAGACGGTCAACCAGATCGGCTGTAATTTTCCGCGTTTCACCTCAAAAGATTCTTTGGAAGGAAGAGGGTCCGGGACAAAACCGATAAGTTCCGGAAGATACTCTGATTTTTTGAGCTGAACGTATCCGACCGGATAGGTTGCAATTTCTTTCTTATCAATTTTGGCGCCCGTTGTCGGATTGATAAGATCCCCGGTCTGGATGCGAACCTCTTTCAAATCTCCGGCGAGAGAGGAAAGAACGATCTGACTCGATTCGTATTCATTCGCTGCCAGAGAGAGTTGAATAGGATTGGGTTGTCCGAGACCTTTCATCGAAGCGTCTTTCAGAACTCTTTGGAAGGGGGAAACGATGCGCACCTCATAATCCATGCCTGTGGCCTGAGGGACGGAAGGGGCCTCTTTCTTTTCATAATAAGGTTTAAGAAATTCGGGATTCCGAACACCGAGGAGATAGGGAACGCTATAAAGAAGTGGGGGAACCCTGTCGTAG
>Ga0209824_10001703_pt1 | contig 12020 bp, 10 predicted proteins | sample VDWuncwatermetaG_FD_184124 | JGI IMG/M metagenome (GOLD analysis project Ga0209824, IMG submission 184124) | Wastewater microbial communities from Netherlands to study Microbial Dark Matter (Phase II) - VDW unchlorinated drinking water (SPAdes)... ... | reverse complement strand
ATGCAGAAGTTTTCTTTCATGCAATAGGCTTACTGCAAGAGCGCGGCACACCGCTGCGGTGCTTTAATTGCTTTAGAGATCACTAACATCCGAGAATCAGACCGGATTTTATTGCATTTTAACCCACCAAAGCACATTTAGGTAGGGGAGTTTCTACTTTTTTCATACTTTGCTTGGCATTTATTTTACCATTATTAACATATATCGCGCTTTGATCAAACTAAAACTCGATTCATCGCGCTCTAGTTAAACCAAATCACATAAGGCTAAATCCCCGCCTTATTGCGGTCTTCGTCATCCACCACCGATTGCACGCCGCCTTTAAGCTGCGAACGATAGGCTAAATGATTGATGTCATAAATAAAATTGGCACCATTGAGCCCTGGCGTTTGCCATTCAGGCCCAAGCCGAATGGCATCTACCGGGCAGGCCTCTTCACAGTAGCCGCAAAATACACAACGAAGCATGTCGATTTCGTAATTAATCGGGTATTTTTCAACATGAGCATCGGGATGTTCGCTGGCTATGATGGTAATACAATCGGCGGGACAGTTCGTCGCGCAAAGCATGCAGGCCGTGCAACGGATGGCGCCGTCTTTTTTTACAGTTAAAATATGATTGCCTTTGAATCTATCCGAGTACTCATACTTTTCTTCAGGATAATTCAACGTGATCATCTTTTTTTTATTTAAAAGATTTTTTACTAAATGTTTAAGCGTAATGCCCAGCCCAGTTAAGATGCCCGGCAGATACCACATATTTTTATTTTCTTTGGTTATCACTGACATATTAACCCCCTACCAACTTAATATTAAAGACGTCCCCGATTAAAAACAAATTCATTTTTTTTACTATGCTCTAGCGTAACCTGATCTTTTCTTGTACTAGAAACCGCCGTCAACAGATCTGCTGCTTTGAGCACCTCAAGCTTAAGACTTTCGCCCGCAAATAATTTTGCGAGCTCGGTTCCGGTTAAAGCTTCACTTACCAGTGTTGTCACCTTTTTAAATGTCTGCGCAAGGCCCTTGTAATTTACAAAAGTCCCCGCTTTTTCAATATAAGATTTCATCGGCAGAAGGGTCACAGTTTTTAATGTCTCTCTACTTTGCTCTAAACTTTGCTCTAAACTTTCCTCTCTACTTTCAAGCTCTGCTATTTTAACGCTTGAAACATAAATTAAATGTTCCGCCTGTAAAAATAATGAAATTTTTTGTTTTAAATCATCATACACCGTTAAATTCTCAGGTCCAATAACCACCAGTTGTTTTATTTTTCCTGACTTTAAATTTTGTTCTAAATTCGGCCACTCGGTATTAATTCCAAATTTTTCAAAAGTCTGTAGCAAACCATTTGTATTGGGGTTTTTATCTCCGCGTAGTAATAAACCATCAAAGTCTTTTGCCTGCGCCACCTGCGGCCACCAATGATAAATATTTTTAGTTTTAAAGGTCGTGACAAATGTCGCCAGCAGAGCTTCATACTCTTCAAGCGTATTTTGCCCGGTTAAAACTAAAGCTACTTCTTCTGGCTGAGCTGTTTTTAATAATTGTGCTACCTCTTTTGCCGCCGTGCCGGCAGGTATTTCAGTTTGCCAAGAATTATCTTTGTACTGTTTAGCTTTTAATAAACGCGCTTCTTTATTGACAAACTTGTAAATAGTGCGGCCCTCATCACACATCCAGTAGCCGTTGACTTCAGAATTGTATTTGGGCTTAACTCTGAATAATCCTTCTTTATTAAAGTAGACATTCACATTGCAGCCGGTAGAACAGCCATTGCAAATTGTTGCTGATTCTTTAAGGTACCATACCCGCTGTTTGAATCTAAAATCTTTAGAGGTCAGCGCGCCCACCGGGCAAATATCTACCGTATTTAAAGAGTATTTATTATCTAGTTGTTTTCCGTCGTGAGTGCCAATTTCTGCATGATCTCCGCGATTAAAAATACCCAGTTCATGCGTTTTAGAAACCTCATCCGTAAAACGCGTGCAGCGTGAGCATAAAATACATCTTTCAGAGTCCAGCACCACCGTGGGCCCTAGGTCGACCACTTTTTGTTTTTTTTGTTTTTTCTCGGCCATTTCAGAAGTGTATTTTCCGTATTCCATGTACTGATCTTGCAGACCGCACTCTCCGGCTTGGTCACAAATTGGGCAATCAAGTGGATGATTAATCAAATGAAAATCTAGACCCCACTTAACCGCATCTTTTACTTTTTCAGAGGTGTTATTAATTTTCATGCCTTCCGTCACCACCGTGTTACAAGCTATTTGTACTTTGGGGTTTCCGGCAATTTCCACCATGCAAAGCCTGCACACTCCGGCAATGCTTAAACCCGGGTGCCAGCAATAATGTGCAATTTTTTGTGCATTATCCTGCATTGCCTGTATAATTGTGGTTCCTGGCTTAACCTCAAGCTCTGCGCCATTGATGCTGCATTTGATATTTACCAATGAAGCATTCGAAGAGGCATTAGTGGGAAGCATGCGGGGCTCCTTTAAAGGCGGTGCCTTTTACTTTTGATTTGCCTTCGTTAACAAAGTACTCAAATTCATCTCTGAATTTTGTAACAAAACTTATTACAGGTAAGGCGGCCGCATCTGAAAGCGCACAAATTGTTTTGCCTTTCATGTTGTCCGCCACCTTTAGCAGCAATTCAATATCCTGCCTACGTCCATGACCTGATAAAATAGAATGTGAAATTTTATCTAGCCAACCGGTGCCCTCGCGGCAAGGCGTGCACTGCCCGCAAGATTCATGATGATAAAAATGCATGAGGTTAGCTAAGCACTGCACCATGCACTGCGAATCATCAATAACAATAATTGCGCCGGAACCCAGCATCGATCCCATTTGAGCTAAATTTTCATAATCTAAGGTGGCCTTCATAGACTCTGCGGCATTTAAAACCGGGGCCGAGGACCCACCTGGTATAACTGCCTTCAATTGCTTATTATTTTTAAATCCGCCGCCCATTCCGTAGATCATATCTTTTAACGCATAACCCAGCGGCACTTCATAATTTCCAGGTTTAGCAATATTACCGGATAAAGAAAATAATTTTGTACCTGCCGATTTTTCAGTACCCAAGGTACGGTAGTGGGCCGCGCCATCGCGAATAATATATTTGACCACGGCCAGGGTTTCAACGTTATTAACAATGGTCGGTTTTTTTAAATAACCCTGAATTGCCGGAAATGGGGGCTTTAACTTAGGTTGACCTTTTAAGCCTTCAAGCGAAGAAATCATTCCGGTTTCTTCACCGCAGATGTAGGCCCCCGCGCCTCGGTAAACATCCATGTCGTGATCAAAACCTGAACCCAAAATATTTTTACCCAAATAGCCCGCCTTGTAAGCCTCTTGCAGGGCGGCTTCCAAAGCATCAATTGATTCATCATACTCGCCACGAACATAAATATAAGATTTTTTTGAGTTAATGGCAAAGGCTGAAATGATCATGCCTTCAATTAGCTGATGCGGCGCTTTTTCCATCATCATGCGGTCTTTGAATGTTCCGGGCTCACCCTCGTCGGCATTACAAAGTAAATAACGGGGTTCATTATTTTTTGGCAAAAAGCCCCACTTCATTCCCGTTGAAAATCCCGCCCCACCACGGCCTCTTAGCCCGGAGGCCTTAACTTCATCAATAATGGCCTGCGGTGGCATTTTTAAAGCTTTTTCAAGGTCTTGGTAGCCACCCTTATTTTTGTAACCCGCTAGGCCCTTAAACTCTGGCAGATGGTAAAACTCTGAAAGATACTTAGTTTCTTTTGTTAAATACTTTGTTTCTTCTGTTAAATCTAAAGTTTGCATTACTTCATCCCCCGTAAAAGATTCATGGCCGCTTCCGGATTTAAATTTTCATAGTATTTATTTCCGATCTGCATCATTGGCGCAGTTCCACAAGAACCTAAACATTCAACTTCCGAAACCGTAAAACGTCCGTCTGCCGTGACTTCATTTAACTTCACATCCAGCTCTTTGCAAAGGTGCGCAGTAAGCTCTTCTGCGCCATTTAACATGCAAGATAAAGTTCGGCACACCTGAATATGGTATTTACCTATTTTATTTTTATTGTACATTGTATAAAATGTAAAAACTTCGTTAATTTGCGCTTCTGGAATATTCATAACTTTCGATAATTCTTTAATAACGTCAGGGCTTATATGACCCTTATTTTCTTTTTGGCCAATATACAGTGCGGGAAGAACTGCAGATTGCTTTGATTCATATCTTTTTAATTCAAACTGAATTTTTTGTTTGGCCTCATTTGATAACTGAAACATTTTTTACTCTCTCCTTTTTTGCGCAGCAAATTTAGATATTATCTGTCTAGCTCTCCAGCAATAACGTTCATACTGGCAACGGTAGCAATTGCATCCGCTAGCATCGAGCCTTTAACTACAGTTGGAAATGACTGATAAATAGCAAAACAAGGCGGGCGTACTTTTAACCGATATGGATTAGCAGAGCCATCGCTGACCAAGTAAAAACCTAATTCTCCGTTAGCGGCTTCCGTGGCGTCGTAAACCTCACCGACCGGCGGACGCAGCCCTTTAATCACCAACATAAAGTGATTCATTAAACCTTCGATATTTCCGTAAACATCTTTTTTTTCTGGCAGCACAATGCTTTTATCGCGAATGGTGTAATCTCCACCTGGCATATTTTTGCAGGCCTGACGAATAATACGTAAACTCTGACGCATTTCTTCAATGCGCACACAGTAACGATCATAAATGTCTCCATTCAAACCTGTCGGAATATCAAAATCATAATTTTCGTAACCATAATACGGATTAGCTTTACGTAGATCTAATCCCATACCCGAAGCCCTAAGTAGTGGGCCCGTGTAGCCCCAAGCCACGGCGTCAGCTTTACTTACTGGGCATACGCCTTGTGTGCGCTTAATAAAAATTTTATTACCCAGTAACATTTTAGAAATTTCGTCAATGCCATCACTCATTTCATCACAAAAGTCTAATACGCTATTAAACCAGCCCTCGGGTGCATCTTGGGCCATACCCCCCACGCGGGTCATGGAAACCGTTAGGCGGGCTCCGCAGAGTTTTTCAAAAAGCGAGTACACTTTTTCCCGATAAGTGAACAAATGAAAAAAGGCGGTCAGCGCCCCTAAATCCACGCCGCCAGTACCAATGGAAACCACATGATCAATAACCCTAGAAAGTTCACACAGCACCACCCGCATGGCCTGTGCCCGCGCAGGAATGGTGACATCTAATAATCTTTCAACGGTTTTACAGTAACCCACATTGTTCATTGGGGCCGAGCAATAATTCAATCGATCCGTATAAGGTATCACCTGATTATAAGGGTGAGTCTCTGCCATTTTTTCAAAACAACGGTGTAAAAAACCAATTTCACAACTGGCGCGCACCACGGTTTCGCCGTCAAGCTCGGCCATCACGCGCAGGGTGCCGTGCATAGCTGGGTGTGATGGGCCAACATTCAGCGGCACAAAGCGATTATCTAATAAGTCACCACGCTGCTCAGGGGTATTATCAAAATGAATAGGTAGTACGCTATCGCAACTTTGCTGAGCGTCGGCCTCGTAATCTTTTCTGAGCGGATGCCCTACGAACTGATGATGAGTTAAAATTTTTCTTAAATTCGGATGCCCTTTAAAAATAAGACCAAACATATCAAAAGCTTCACGTTCAAACCAATCGGCCCCCTGCCAAATATCTGTCACTGTTGCAATGGCTTCATTTTCTGAAAGTTGAGCTTTGATACGAACACGTGAATTATCTTGAGAGCTAAATAAGTGGTAAACCACATCAAATCTTTTTATGCGGGTGGGGTAATCGGCCCCACAGACATCCATTAAAAAATCAAAATTGGCGTATTCTTTTAAATATTGCAGCAGCGCATGAGTTGCGACCGCCGGAGATTCAATAACGTGATCCCCCACGGGGGTGGTTAAAAAATTAAATTGCTGGGTGCCAAATTTACTAACTAAATCATTTTTTAAAATTTCTGGAAAGTTTAACTGCATAAATTTACCTACTACCTATTACCTAATTGGCTTGTTGGATTAGACTCAAGATACGGTGACTTCCAATTTTCTTTCCATGGCCTAGGCACCCGGTCTTTAATCATTTTTTGCAGAGTCATCACGCCATCTAAAACGGCCTCGGGAGTGGGCGGACAGCCGGGCACATACACATCAACGGGAATAACTCGGTCACAGCCCTGTAGTACGTGGTACGCCCTGTAAAAGCCCCCCGAGCTCGCGCAGGCGCCCATAGATAATACGAATTTAGGTTCTAACATTTGTTCATAAATACGCACTAAAATCGGCGCCATTTTTTCGGTGATAGTTCCCGCCACTAAAAGTAAATCGGCTTGGCGGGGAGAGAACCTAACAACTTCCGCCCCGAATCTGGCCAAGTCATATTTAGGCCCCATGACCGACATCAATTCTATACCGCAGCACGCGGTGCCATAAGGTAGCGGCCAAAGCGCATTCCGCTGCCCCCACGCCACAATGGCACCAAGTTTTGTAGTTAAGGCAAATGACCTTGACATGTCATCTAAATTTTTTGAATCCAACATTAAATATCTCCGCAGCTTGAAAGTTCATTTTGAAAGTTGCATTATTACTCTGGTAGCATAATGACAAAAAGCCCTTCTGATGACAACGAGATATGTCTGTGCGCTAAACAAAATACTAACTGACTTATTCTTTTGCTTATTTTTTTGCTTCGTTTTTAATTTAACTTAGTACATAAGTCTAGGTAATTACTGGCTTTTTTTGCATTAATCTATTAAGATCCCAACAAGATCTCGAATAAAAACTAATAATCTCGTATAATGTCACTTGTAATATCACTTAATAATTATAGCAAATAACAGGAGAAATCGGGAGTATATATGGCACTAAAAATTTTTTTTACCCTTATTCTTTTATTTTCAAGTGCTTCCTTTGCGCAATCTAAATTTTCTGCAGGTGCTATGATGTTATTTGGTACGGGCTCTATGGGTAATTCTACCGATGCCTTAAGCCGGAGCATGATGTACACTCCGGTTGTACTTTTTGCCGGTTATAATATTAAAAAATTTAGAATCGGGCTTAATTATGAATACAACTTAGCTGGCCAAACTGCGGACCCCTCGGAATTTAGCAATCAAAATCTCAGTGGTAGTGGCTCGGCAACTGGTTTACGTTTAGAATTTTACAATGGCAAACAATCCGCAGGGCTTATTTACAGACTCAGCGAAAAATATGTTTTAACCAAACCCACCGCCCAAGGTAAAACTTCCGACTACGACGGGACCTCAGGTTTTGGCTTTCAGTACGTTATAAGAATAAAAAATAAAATAGGTTTTGTTATTGATTACACCACGGGTAGCCTCAAAAGCCCGCTGAGCAACACGGCAGATCTTAAATGGGACCGGGTAAGTTTAGGTCTTGTCTTTACAAATTTTGCTAAATAGATCTAGTTCGTCCTGCATATGCACTTGACTCCAGTAAAGCTCTAAATCTATCTATGTCGCGTTTTAAAATATCATGCAGATCTAAGATAAGAGTTTCTTTTTCTTTGGCCGTTATGTTTTCTTTTTTTGCAACCGCAATATCAACATCACTCGTCGCTTTTTCTTTTCCTGATGCCACAGAGCCAAACAAAATAACAAAAATATATTTATTTTTTAAAGCAAAATAATCTTTTATTAATTTTACAGTTTTTTTGTTTACAACTTCTGCTTTCATTTTGTTAATTCTATTCTAAAGCCTGCGCCACTTACAACAGTTTTATTAGGCAGTTAAGCCTTATGACTGAAAGACGCAGCAAAACTCGATATCGGTGAGCGCCAGTTGATATCAAGTATGGGCATGATGTTCCACTGGCTTGATGAGTAAAACTGCGAAAATATGCGTGGGTGAACCTTGACCTAAGACGTAAAAGGTACTTTTGAGATAAGCATTCAAACTACTTTGGGCGCCTTGCGCTTTAAAATTAAATTTTCAATGTCTTGCACATGAGTATCCAAACGCAACTCAACCCTGTCTTGCCGCTGATACAGAGAATCGTAGCCATCCAGAACATATCTGTTTCTGGAGTTTTGCTCTTCCATTAACACCGCCATACGATGCATTTCAGACAATACCAACTCCACTTTAGATTCTACTTGGTTGATTTTAGATTCTACTTGGTTGATTTTAGATTCTAATTTTTTTTCTGATGAGTTTATTGAGGCCTTAATTTGCTTATGAACTGCCGTTAGCATCCCTTGCGTCACTGGGAGATCGGCGGATTTCAAAATGGGTTCTTTAGATTTTATTTTTTGCTTTGCCATAATAATCCCCTCAGTTATAGCCCGCGCGGCTAAGACTTTATAGAACAAAAACTGAATTTAGTCAATTGCAAAAGTAAAAAATAAACCTGTGTAAGAAATACAGTGAACAAAACTTTAAGTGTTCGTGTCTTAGCGTTAACGCTAGCGTTGAGGTAACACCTGTCTGATTAAAAGCTCCACGACCAAAATGTGAGCTTGTTTTTTGCTGCAAAATGAATAACTTGAATCTTCCAGCAAGAGCAAATCTGCCTTATCGCCCGTAATAAGAAAATAATTTTTTTTAAAATTATTTTGTGTTTTTATTTTTTGATTACGGCAGAACCTGCTTAAAGTGCTGGCTACCTTACACTTGTGAGGTTGCACAGGTAAATTTATTCATCTCTGAATATTATTCTTCTCCAGCAATTAAAAATTGTGGACTTACGCTTAACGCCTTTGCGATCTTTTTAGCTTCGTCGACAGAGATCATTCTGAGCCCTTTTTCAATTTTTGAAATTGTAGACTGACTTACTTTTGACTTCTTTTCTAAATCCTCTTGGGAGAGTTTTTTATCTTTGCGAGCTTTTAGCAGTCTAATGCCAACTAAGTCTCCTATTACGGCTAAATCCTCTTTTTGAACTTCTTCTCTGTCAATAAGAGCTGGGGCTAGAATGGCTTTTTCGACAGCGACCAATAACAGTAGCGCTCTTTCAATGACTTGGAGGTCTTTAGTAGAGGTAATCTTTCTTTTAACTCGAGTGACGATTTGGGTTGCTTCTATTTTATTCATAACCAATCTCCTTCTCTTTTTCTGCCTAAATTAAGTTTAGTTGCAGCGAAGTAATTTCTTAAATTCGGATTGGCTGCAATCAAGGCGTCTCTCTTTTTCTTCGCCTCGGCTGCCCAACTTACTTTGTTATTTATCCGAAGATTATCTACAGTAGTAGAACCATAATCAACTGATTTAGTTCTACTGTTATTAGTATTACATTGACCTATCGGAATATTCTAAAAATATTCTAGGAATATTCTTAATATTTTTGAGTATTTATATAAGTATATGATATTACATAAAATATATAATACAAAAGTCCATAAAAATATCATTTTAATACGATTTTAACTGAACGCGGCCGTTGCCACCAAAGCCCATGAGCGCGATAAACTTGAAAAAATATGCCGAAAGTACTTTTAATTAACCAATGTGAGCTTGTTATTTGCTGCAAAATGAATAACTTGAATCTTTTTTGCAAAGTTCGGCTTTGATAAGCGCATTATCAGCTTTCAATACTGCATTTTCATCTTTTAAACTGGCGAGCTCACGATCTTGTTTTTTATCATTACTAAGCAATGGAGCTACATATTTTTTATATAGATCTTTAATGGCATTAACCACCGCCCAATGAATGGGGTCAACATTAAGTTCTAGGTAGCCATCGTCGCGTTTATGAACCGCATCGGGAATAACTGATTGCACCTCTTGCGCAATAAAACCTGTCATGGCGTGCTCTGAAGGAATACCCAGCGCATTATCTTTTTTATAATTAAACCGCACCGTATTAAGTTTTAAAATCTCGTTTAAACCATATTCATAACCGCCGTGAATATCTTTAAGCCGGGCATCAGAAGCATTTGTCCAGGCGGTGCCGGTGCTAAGGCCTGCGGTACCGACAACGTGTAGATTGTAGGAGGGCGCGGTAGTGCCAATACCCACGTTGCCTGTATCTGTAATTCTAAGTGCCTCGACGTTTTTAGGTTTAAAAATTATATCTGCTTTGTCGCCATCGGCATCATTTTCTGTTCTTATTTTTAAGCCCTCAAAATCATACATCATCTGAAAATAATCTGTAGCCATATCCCATGAACGATCCATCCGGAACGAACTGTTCCATGTGTCGTCAGACTCGGTGATATGTAGTTTGGTTAAAGGGGTCGTGGTGTTTATGCCGACGTTGCCGGAGGCGTTAACCTGAAGACCCGTATAATTAATTTTATAAGCTGCCGAGGCAATTGTTTGGCTTGTGCTGACTGTTAACGAGGTGGGCGACGCCACTGCGGTTATTGTACCTGCTGGCGTGCCAGGGAAAAAAACAAATTGAGAACCAACCATTGCAGCAGTCCACGTGGTGCCTGATCCAGTTACGGTTGTAAGAATTTGTGAAGCTGTACCGACCTCATATTGTATGGGAGAAACTGACAATTTATTGCTTGGCACTGTGGTGCCGATACCCACATTGCCGGCGCCCGTAATTAGAGCATGTCCAAGAGCAGAGGTAAAGTATCCGCCAATTCCGATATTAGTAGAATCACCATAAATAGCTGCCGATGGCGTCGCACCTGAGGCTTGTCCATAAACACCAATAGCTGAAGCTGAGGTAAATCCTGCAAGACCTCGGAAACCAACTGGAGAGCCCCACCCTGGCGAAGTGCCACCACTACCAGAATTTGTAGTACCTGAAACACCAGTACCACCAGTACTACTTATACCCGCTCCTGCATTTGTAACTCCTGGAATAGCTACTCTGCCCATTTTATCCACCCTAAATCTGCTAACCCCGCCCACTTGTAAATCCATTAATAACGAGGCCGCGTTGCTGGCTGTATCGGTCACATTAGCTTTTAACAAAGTTGGCGCGCCGGTAGTGTTCCATGTGCCAGTTAGGTTCATGAGCGACTGCGCGTTAGCACCGGTTAATGAATGGCCCGTGCTTTGAATAGCTATGCTATCGGCGGAGCCTGTTACGTCGAGTTTGGCTGTAGGGTTCGTGGTGTTGATGCCGACGTTGCCGTTGAAATAAGATGGACCTTCAGCCCACAGCGCAAGTCCACCACTCGAGTTCATGGTGAACAACCCCGTTGAGCCCGAATCTGTTCCGAAAGATCTCGTGAGAAGGCCACGACTGTTGGCACCAGCACTGCTATTGATAATCACTGCTGTGTAACCAGCCGCCGTAGAACCACTGACCTGTAACTTTGATTCTGGCGCCGCCGTCCCAATCCCCACATTGCCATTTGCAAGCACCGTAAGCCCGCTGCCTGCGGTTGAGTTTGATTGTATACGCGCCACTACTCCGGTGGTAGCAGCGCCCGTGTTGGCCACGTTTAATAAGCCGTTTGTTGAACTTACTGCTGCACTTGAGGTGGTTAAATTAAGCAGGCTGCCAGTGGTTAGCGCGTTCGCTGAAATACTAAGCGGGCTTTGGGTTGTAGCTGTTGACCAGTTCCAGGTTTGGGCATGAAGTAAGTTATCTATAGTGCTAGCTGCAGTTGCCGCCGTTGCCGCATTTAATGGTAAGGCACTGGCTGATACTCCGGTTAAGCCTGAACCATCACCGGTTACTCGGCCTGTTTTATCTACCCTAAATCTGCTAACCCCGCCCACTTGTAAATCCATTAATAACGAGGCCGCGTTGCTGGCTGTATCGGTCACATTAGCTTTTAACAAAGTTGGCGTGCCGGTAGTGTTCCATGTGCCAGTTAGGTTCATGAGCGACTGTGCGTTAGCTCCGGTTAACGAATGCCCTGTGCTTTGAATGGCTATGCTGTCTGCGGAGCCTGTTACGTCGAGCTTGGCTGTGGGGGTCGTGGTGCCTATCCCAACGTTGCCGTTGTTGTCTACGCGTATACGTTCGGTGCCGTCGCCATCAGAAATTAAAATGTAATCTGAACTTGCAGCTATGGCGGCACCTGTGTTGCTACCAATAATCACATTATTACTACCGG
>Ga0209824_10001702_pt1 | contig 12022 bp, 10 predicted proteins | sample VDWuncwatermetaG_FD_184124 | JGI IMG/M metagenome (GOLD analysis project Ga0209824, IMG submission 184124) | Wastewater microbial communities from Netherlands to study Microbial Dark Matter (Phase II) - VDW unchlorinated drinking water (SPAdes)... ... | reverse complement strand
GAGAATTGCTGAATCAAGCGGGGGTTTATGCACAGATGTGGGCTTTACAACAGCAAGAAGAGGGGTAAATTACATTAAATTCACCCGCTTAATTCAGTTGCTTAATTCAAATGTTGATGTATTCTACGCAACCAGACGGCAATTTTTGAGCAACCCTAGGTAAAAATATATGCTGAAGAAAATAGTATTGCTGATTTTGTTGAGCCAAGTATTTACGGCGCAGGCCGCGCAGCGCGGTAATCATTTTTCCGCAAATGAAGAAATGCTGCTGACAAAATCGGCCAAGCAACATTCTGTGCCGCAACTGCGTTCAGCCATTGCGCTGATTTACGACGAGCAAAATAATGCCCCTGTATATAGTAAAAATGCCGATGCGGTGGTACCGATTGCGTCCATCACTAAGCTGATGATGGCGATGGTTTTGCTAGATGCGCAGTTGCCGCTGAATGAAGAAATTATGTTGAGCTCACAGGATCTGGACAGGGTGAAAGGCACTAGGTCGCGTATGCGTATCGGCATGTCTTACACGCGGGCGGAATTGTTAAAATTGGCTTTGATGGCTTCTGAAAATCGTGCCACGCTGGCGTTGGCGCGCACCTTTCCAGGCGGCACACCAGCAGCGGTGGCGATGATGAATACCAAAGCGCGCGAGCTGGGCATGATGAATACGCGCTTTGTGGATGGTGCTGGATTAAGCAGCGGCAATGTCTCCACTGCACGAGATTTAGTTAAGATGCTCATGGCAGCGCAGCGTTACGACATTATTCACATGTACAGCACCGCTCCCTCACACATGCTGGAAGCCCCCGGCCACCGCCCGCAGCGTTTTGGTAACACAAACCCGCTGGTGAAAAATGCTTCGTGGGATATAAGCATCAGCAAAACTGGTTACACCAAAGAGGCGGGCAGGTGTTTGGTGATGCAGGCGCATATTATGGAGCGTCCGGTTATCGTGGTGCTGCTCGATTCGTATGGGAAAAATACCCGCATCGGCGATGCCAATCGCATCAAAACATGGATGGAGCGCACAGCTAAAAACGAGCGGGTAGCGACGATTATCAACTAATCCCCTGCCGCTTACCCCACCCGTGTCAATTCAGTAATCGCCCAATAGCATAACAAGGCAAATAGCGGCCAAGCAAAAGCAATCGCGCTCAAGCCGCGCTGCCCGATGTGGGCATCCAAAAAACCAAACAGCAAACTCCCACCCAGCATGGCAATCGCCAACAGTAGAATCGGCCAATACCATGCCACCATATAGCCATAAAATATCAGCAAACCTAGGCCAACTACCATTCCCGAAATAAAGCTAATATTCAACGCAAAAAGATGTTGCAAATTTGCGCCTTGGAAATTTTTTACGTGGCGTTGATGGGTGTTCACAAAACCAAACATTAAAACGAAAGCGATGATGAGCGTGATGGGCAGTTCGGACATATTGAGAATTTAATACAATAGGCAGGTTTTGATCGAGGGCGGAATTATATCAGCCTGAAGCTGCGATTTTTCGCCAGCATTTTCGTCATCGTGTTCTTGAGAGTGAGAATGAAAATGGGGCGAGATGCACGTTGATTATAGTTGTTTCGCGGATTAGATGAACAAGCTGGGGTGTGTGTTTGCATAAATACATAAGCTTATTGGGCTGGGGAGTTCATCTGGTGGTAACTTCAAATGCGGGCATGAAAAATGCTAACCTTAAGATTCAGTATTAGTTGAAAGGTTGAAATAACGCAGTTTTTAGAAGTACTTGACTTGCTTCTTAAGATTGCTCAAGCTTAAGACCTTAAGGTAAGGTCTGTTATTTACGGTGATTAGTTATGGAAGAGAACACTTATTCCGTTGAAATACTTGGCTTTAATCAAACAGAGCGTGCGGTATTAACTAGCATCTTCAGTCTTTCGGCGCGCCGTTCCCCAAAATTTGTTCGGCACGAACAAATTTTTAATTTCCCTGATTTATTTTTGGTAGACACCTCGTCCGAGCAAGCGATTGCTTCGTTCAAAGAACGCAGTGCCGCGCATCACGCCCCCGCCGTGTTGATTGGCGATAATGATTACAACATCGCAGGGCCGATTCTTAAAAGGCCTATGCAATGGGCTAAATTATTTAAGGCGTTTGATACGGTGGTGATTCCGCCGAGCAACGAGCCGTTGGCTAAGTCGCCCCATCTCTCGCCTATTGAGTCCCTGCACCGAAATGAGCCGATCACAGCACCCCCTGCGGATAAAATTATTCGCGATGCGGAATGCGTATTGGTGGTGGATGACAACCGCACCGTGCGCGAATTTATGAAAATTAAACTCGCTCCCTTTGGCTTTAATGTAGATTATGCAGAGAGCGGCGAGCAGGCAGTTGAATTATCGCAGGGCAAGCATTACACCTGCGTGTTTTTGGATGTCATTATGCCGGGCATCAATGGCTATGAGGTGTGCAAGGTTATTAAAGCGAAGAAATCTGCCAGAAAAATATCAGTGGTGATGTTGACCAGCAAAGATACGCCATTTGATAAAATTCGCGGCATGATGGCGGGCTGTGATGCGTATTTAACCAAGCCAGTCGATGAAGAAAAATTGCTCGAAACAATCGTGAAATTTTTGCCGAAAAAGGTTGTGCAATAAGGTTGGAGTGTGTGGTTAGAAATGTGGCTTATATAAAAAATATACGAGGGATTTATGGTTGTTAAAAAAGTGTTGTGTGTAGACGATGTAAAAGCAGATTTAATGAACATCGAAAAAATTGTGGCAAGTGCGGGTATGTTGGTGGTGACAGCCAGCTCCGGTTTGGAGGCCATCGCCAAGGCGAATTCTGAGCAACCCGATTTAATTTTTTTGGATATTAATATGCCGGACATGGATGGTTTCTCCACCATCCGTGAGCTTAAAAAAATTGCTGAAACCAAATCCATTCCTGTCATTTTTGTATCTAGCAAAGATCAAAAAGCCGACAAAATTTGGGCGCAAATGCAAGGTGCAGTGGGTTATGTGACCAAGCCTTATACGCAGGAACAGATTATCGAAAAATTAAATTCAATTTAATCTTGCCGTGTTAATAAACCGCTAAAGGGCGCGCTATGTGTTTAATTTTGGCGCGTTAAATCTTGACTCGGAATGCTCATTGACATCTTAGTCAACTCCGCTTCCTCGCCAATATTTGCCTTGCACTGCATCCCTTGAGCGATTCTTGACACAGCAAGAGCGAATTTTTTGACGGACGATATATAGCGGCAACCCTATTCGACACCATTTCTGCACGGGGCGTGATTGATGCAATTATCGAATGAACACTCCAATATTTCCTCCAGCAACCCATCGGGTTTGTCCGCAGAGCTATGGTCGGGCGATGCGGCCAGCGATGCGGCATTTTTAGCGGCTCGTGCCGACCAGCTTGCCCAAGAAGCCCGCTACATTAAATATCACGGCTATCGCGTAGGCGACTTGCGTTTGTTGGCGCGTTACGGCGTAGCCAGCCAACTGTCGGAAATGCTCCCTATTTTTCGTTTGCCCGGTGTGCCAGCAGGCTTCAAGGGGCTGGTGAATTTGCATGGAAACGTGATTCCCGTTTTTGATCTGGCCAATTGGCTGGGGGGTAATTGGAAGGGTGTAGCGCACGATTTAGCAAGAAAGCACATGTTGTTAGTTTTAGGCACGGGTAGTGAAAGCGTGGCTGTCATTGTTGATGGCTTGCCCGTGCGTAAACGTTTTTTGCCAAATACTGTTTTGCCAGATACTGTTTTGCCAGACACTGAGATTGAAGTGGGGCATGAATCTGCGCTGCAAGCATTTGCCATTAAGGCATACAGTGAAGTTGAGGAAGGCGAGCAGCAGCTTTGGATTGAGTTAGATGAACGGCGATTGTTTGCACGTGCCGCTGCAAGCTAAAGCACAAAATTTTCGGTAAAGCAGGATTTATAAAGAAGCACGAATTGATTTTTTATTTTTCGGGAGGGTATATTAAATGATGACTTCTTTGCTAATCCGCACGCGGTTGGTCTTAATGGTGGCGTTGGCTTTTGCGGCGATTCTGGCGGTGGGCGTGGTGGGCTACCTGGGCAATAGCCGTTTGTCGAACGAGTTGGAAAACTCAACGGGTGACTTTGCCGCGTTGAACAACCACTTGCTGGCGGACATGATGCACGATGCGATTCGCGCTGACGTGCTGGAAGCACTGGTGTTATCTGAAACCGGCAATATTGCGGCCATTGCAGAATCCAGCAAGGAATTGGAAGAGCACAGCAAAATATTCTTTGACAGTCTCGAAAAAAATACACAGGCGAAATCACTGACTTCCGAAACGAGAAAAGCAATTACGAATGTCCGTCCCGCACTCAATAGCTATTCAAAGTTGGGCGATGAAATCGCGAAGTTGGCAGTCACTAATCTAGCTGTGGCGCACGCACGCTACCCTGAATTTGATAAAGCCTTTAAGATTTTGGAAGAAGAAAATAGCCATGTGAGTGACATGATCGCGGCCGAGGTGGCCGAATCACGCGCATCGGGCATTGAGGCGGAGGTGAACGGACGCAATCTAGCATTGGCGGTGGGTGTGGTTGCGGTACTCATATTGCTGCTTGCGGGATACACGATTACTGCATCAATCACCAAGCCGCTACAACATTTTCAGCAAACTATCGACAGGGTAGGGCGCGGCGACTACGCCGCTAGAGTCCGCATGACTTCTGCGGACGAGGTTAGTACAGTAGGCCGTGCGTTTGACACCTTGTTGGATGAGCGGGTGGCGGCGTTGGCTAAGGCCGAGGCAGATAATGAAAAGTTGAACCAATCGGTGGTGGGTTTGCTGGGCACGATGTTCAGTTTATCGCAACGAGATTTAACGGTACGCGCCGCTGTGACGGATGACATTGTTGGCACCTTGGGCGACTCGGTCAACCAATTAACTGATGCGACCTCCACCGTTTTGCGCGATGTGACTAATATTGCCGGAGTGGTGGGCGATGCTTCCAGGCGCGTGAAAGAGCAGTCCGATACGGTGACCGGGCAGTCGGTGCAGGAGCGGGGGATTGTGGTCAAGCTGGTGTCAAATTTAAAAGCTGCAACTGATGCTATGCAACAAGTCGCGCAGTTGGCGGGCAATTCCAGCTTGGCCGCAGCAGAGGCCTCACGCTCGACTGAGAATGCCTTGGCCTCGGTACAAAATTCGGTGCGCGGTATGGATGCTATACGTGAAACGATTTCTGAAATGGAAAAACGCATCAAACGGCTGGGCGAACGCTCGCAAGAAATTTCAAAAATTGTTGGCCTGATTAACACCATCTCCGAGCGTACGCACGTGTTGTCATTGAATGCTTCCATGCAGGCGGCGATGGCGGGCGATGCCGGACGGGGCTTTGCTGTGGTAGCAGAAGAGGTGCAGCGGCTGGCGGATAACTCGCGTCAAGCGACTGAGCAGATCGCTAATCTGGTACAAAATATTCAGGTGGATACCAACGACACGATTGCTACGGTGAATAAAACCATCGAGCAAGTGGTGCAGGGTTCAGACATGGCGCGCTCATCTGGCGAAAAAATGCGCGAGACACGTGAGGCCACAGAACGCCTCGTGCAACTGGTGCAAACCATTGCCAATAGTACCGGCGAACAAATGCGTTTGGCCGGAGAGTTGGGTAACGGCGCGGTAGCGATCACCGCCTCCATCGAAAAAACAGATACGCAATTGCAACAACAAAGCCAAGCGACAGATAGCTTGTTAAGTGCCTCGCAAAAATTGGTTGAATCGGTGTCTGTGTTCAAACTCCCTGCCACGGCGGGCTAGTCATCGCCTCGCGCCATGAATAGCCCCGCGCCCTACACCCCATTTTTAATGGAGATGCGTAACCAGGTCGAGCTGGCTGCGCCGGATTTCGCCCATTGGTTAAGTGCGATTTCTACCGCAAGTGCAGCAGACCCCGCGTTAATGGAATCCATCGAAGCCTATGCCAGCCAAATTGAGCGCATAGGGCAGACAGCGGAAATGTTGGGTATGCCGGGGCTGTGTGCGTGGTGCGGATATTTGAACACCGCGCTGATGGAAGTGGTGTTGCTGGAAGGCGATGCGCGTAAAAATGCCGCGCGGCATCTGGAGGCATGGCCTGCGCTGATGGGCAATTATCTAGCTGATCCGCTCAATATCGACGCGTCATTAGCACTCGTTGATTACTTCTCTGGCATGACTCTCTCACCGCTGTTAGATGATGCGACCAGCGCGCAACTGATAGAGCAACTGGCAACCCCCCCCGTGTTGCCAGATGAATTGATGCCCGACGAAAATGCCGAGCCTGTCGCACTTTCTGAGGCAGATGTTTCGCTTATCGTTCCAGAAGATGCCGACAGCAATGTCTTCCAAGCGTTTATGGATGAAGCCCCTGCCAGCCTCGATGAATTTGCGCGCTTCACCAGTGCGATTGCAGCGGGCCGCGCCAGCGCCGAGGATATTCGCAACGCCAAGCGCATCGCGCATTCATTCAAAGGCTCGGCCAATATTATCGGCATACGCGGTGTGGCGACCTTGGGGCATCACATCGAAGATATTCTGGAGTATTTTGAAAAAAATCCGGTGCAACCGCCACGTGCTTTGGGTAAGACTTTGCAGCAAGCCAGCGATTGCTTAGCGCAAATGATTGCGTATTTGCAAGGCGATGAAGCCGCGCCTGAGGATGCATATGAAATTTTATTGGCTGTGGTGGCGTGGGGTAACCAGATTAAATCCGGTCAAATAAATGAGGCGGATGAGATAGCTGAACCACTTGCATTAAGTGAACCGTCAATTACAACAGAGTCGACACCAGCACAGTCAGCAACAGCACAGTCAGCGACAGCGGAGCGTGCGCCGATTCTTGCCGCGCCCACTACCGACGACAAGCCCAGCGACGACAAGGTAGGCAAAGCAGCTTTACCCAGCGAAAGCGAGCAGACCAATTTGCGTGTGTCAGTTAAAGCGGTGGATGAAATGTTCCGTCTGTCTGGCGAGATGACTACGAAAATCAGCCAACTCGAAGCGCAAATTAAAGCCTTGAGTGCGCGGGCGCAAAATTTGTTGGCGCAAAATTTAACCGTACAGCAGCGGGTTTTGGATATTGAAAAATTGGTATTGCTGCGCGGTATTTCGCTCAACACTTCCAGCGGCGCAGAGGACGACAGCGTGTTTGATCCGCTGGAAATGGATCGCTATAACGAGCTGCATGGTGCGACGCGGGCATTGGTTGAGGTCACCACTGATGCACGCGATGTCGCCATTGATATTGAAGATAATATTGTTGATCTGTCCACCGAAATTATGCGCCAAGGGCAGATCGGTCGCGACTTGCAATATCAGGTGATTTCTACGCGCATGACTCCGGTGAGCTCGCTACTGCCTAGACTGAATCGCAATGTGCGACAAACTTGTCAGCAGACGGGCAAAGAGGCGGAGTTGGTAGTGACCGGCAGTGAAATTATGGTGGATGGTGAGGTGCTTAATAAACTGGCCGACCCATTGCTGCATATTTTGCGTAATGCCATCGATCACGGCATTGAGTTGCCCGAAGATCGCCTGCGAGCGGGCAAGCTGCCGATAGGGAAAGTGCAGATGAATTTTGCGCGACAGGGATCAACCATCAGTGTCAGCATTCAAGATGATGGACGCGGGTTGGATTTTTTGCGCATACGTGAAAAAGCCGTGGCACGCGGCTTGATTAACGCCTGGCAAGCCTTGACCCAAGCCGAGTTGGCGCGCCTGACTTTGCTGCCGGGATTTTCTACCAAAGATACCGTGAGCGAAATTTCTGGGCGCGGCGTGGGCATGGATGTTGTTGCGAGCCGACTCGCAGAATTAAAAGGCACGGTAGAAATTAATTCAGAAACGGGGCACAGCTGCACGATAGTGTTGCGTTTTCAAGCCTCGCTGGTGACGCAACACGCGCTGCTGGTAGAAGCCACCCAACAAGTTTTTGCGATTCCTATTCATCACATTGTGCAAGCCATTCCACCGAATACCGGCAACATTGAAATGCAGGGCGAGGTGTGGAAGCTGGCGTTGCGCGAGGGTATTTATCCGCTGCGCGAGCTGGTCGTGTTGACCGGTTATCCATCGAATAATCCGTCACTGGCAACGTTAGAAGCACTGCCCAAAGTGCTGATTCGCACCGAGGGCGGCAATGTTGCGGTGGTGGTAAACCGCGTGATTGATAGCCGCGAGTTAATCGTAAAAGGCATGGGAAAATATCTGCCGCGCGTGCATGGCATATTGGGCGCGACGTTGATGGGCGATGGCGCAGTCGTGCCGCTGTTAAATATTCCGGAATTATTATCCGAGCCGATTGCAATGTCACATGCGGCGGCGGAGCTGGCCGAGTCGGCACGCCGACAAGTGCGGCGGATATTGGTGGTGGATGATTCGCATTCGGTACGCAAATCGCTGGGGCAATTATTGACCGATGCTTCTTTTGAAATCGCCACCGCAAGCGATGGCATGGAAGCGATACGCATGTTGGAAAAATTTCAGCCGCATGTGATTTGCACCGATCTGGAAATGCCCAATATGAATGGTCTGGAACTCACCACGCATTTGCGTCAGCGCGATGACACAAAAAATATTCCGATCATCATGATTACCTCGCGCTCGATGGATAAACATCGCGAACAAGCCGAGCGGGCAGGCGTGAATTTTTATGTGACTAAGCCGTATACCGATGTGAATTTATTGCGCCAGATTAACCTCGCTTTTCAGCGGGTAACCGCAGCAAGTGAAGTTTGAATAATGGTTATAAAAGGGGTGTTGTGCCGAGGTGCTTGGTTTAATTTTTTAAGGGAGAGGTAATGATGCATTTACGTTTAATTCAACAAGGAGAAGCCATGCTTAACCAACATTCAGATGCTCATTTCAATATTAAAAAAACGGGTTTGAAAATCAAAAACAGCTTGCTGCTTCTGTTTGGATTATCGTGCATAGTCCCCCTGGCGCAGGCGCAAGTGCCCGCTGCCCAGGTGCCCGCTGCCCAGGTGCCCGCTGCCCAGGTGTCCGCTGCCAGGAAACCGCCCGCTAAAACGACAGCGTTGCCTGTCCCCGCACCACAGGGAAAAGATGAAGTGACGACTACTGACAATCGCCCCATCATTCACCGCCAGCGACATGTCCCCCTGCTAGTGCAGGAAGAAGATCAGATTGCAACCGATCGACCCGACTTTGTGGAATCCAGCAATGTGGTGGGCAAGGGAAAATTTCAGATTGAAACCAGCTTCGCGATGGAAACCGATAAGCGTGTGCCTGGTACAAAAGTTACCACCTACGCCACGCCGACTTTATTGCGTTACGGTACGTCAGAAGATTGGGAAGTGCGCCTAGAGACCGATGGCTACCTCAGCGCAAAAAGCGAGACGGCGGGGGTCAGCACTTCTGAGAATGGCATGGCCGATATTTCGTTGGGGGCAAAGTGGCATTCGCAGGATCAAAAAGGCATCCGGCCTTCGGTAGGCTGGTTGGTGCATATGGATTTTGCTTCTGGCGATGCGCCATTTAGGGGAGATGGCGTGCAACCCTCGCTGCGTGCCGTGTTTGAATGGGAGCTAGATTACGATATGTCGGCAGGCATTATGCCCGGTGTTGCCTCGCTCACGAACGGCACGGACCGCTACGTGGCGGGCATATTCGCGGTGGTGGTGGGAAAATCTTTAACGGATGAGTTACGCACTTTCGTTGAGGTATCTGGGCAAGAAATCGCCGCTAAAAAATATGGTGGGTCTATCGTCACCTACGACGTGGGTTTCGCTTACTTGCTGACTAAAACTGTGCAATTAGATATTGCAACTTCTATCGCTGCGAATGATGACACACCCAATAATTCGTGGACATTGGGGCTGTCAGCAAAGTTTTAATCAGAACTTCCCTACAGCGAGACGTTACGGATTTAGGGAAACGCTGATTAAATCGGCGAGCGGGATGAAGTGCAAGACGCATGGCACGCAGGAACCGGAATGTATGCGGTATCTGTCGCTTCACGACCCCAGATTCCGAGTACCGTGCAACGCAGCGTGCGAATGGGTGGCTGCATAGCAGCCGGGAACCCATCGGCCTACCCCTTGCGGGTGAATTCGCCCGCGCAGTCATTTAATCAGCGTTTCCTTAGGTAATCGAGTAGCTCAAGCGGGTTGTCTATGCTCCCCTGTGCCTGCCAAGTGCTGAGATCTTCGTGCGCGGGCAGGTAGCCGTAACGGGCGATTAAAAATTGCATATTCGCGGCGCGGCTGGCTTCCATATCGCGCTTGTCATCACCCAGATAGAGGGCGGCTGTCGGTGCAATGCTTAATAATTCACAAGCGTGTAATAGCGGGTCGGGATGCGGTTTGGCGCGGGCGCAAGTGTCACCGCTAACGAGGCAGGCTGCGCGTTCTGCATAGCCCAGTGCGCGCATGAGTGGCAGGGTAAAGCGGTGTGGTTTATTAGTGACAATTCCCCAGGGTAAATTATTTTCTTCTAAGCGGGCAATTAACTGCGCCATGCCAGAGAAGAGCGTGGTGTGGTCGCAAATATGCGCGGTGTAATAATTCAACAGCGTGTCGCGCAGTGCGGGAAACTGCGGCGCATCGGGTGTGATATTAAAACCAATTTGCAGCAGTCCGACCGAGCCATGTGAAGCGTAGGGGCGAATAATTTCCAACGCGAGGGGCGGCAGATCATGCAAGACGCGCACATGGTTGAGTGCAGCAGCAAGGTCAGGCGCGGTGTCGGCGAAGGTGCCGTCGAGGTCGAGTAAAACAGCTTTAATCACGACGGCAGCTTAGTAAATAATTCACGTCGGTATTTTTATTTAGCGTATAGGTTTTATACAGCGGGTGGTAGCTCATGCTCGTGACATCTTGCACCTCCAGCGTGGCGTTGCGACATAGTTGTGCTAGCTCAGAAGGCTTGATAAATTTCGCATACTCATGCGTGCCGCGCGGTAGCATGTTCAACACATATTCCGCACCGATAATCGCAAATAAATAAGATTTAGGATTGCGATTTAGCGTAGAAAAAAACACATGCCCACCCGGCTTGACCAAGGCAGCACAAGCGCGCACCACACTACCCGGATCGGGGACGTGTTCTAACATCTCCATGCAAGTCACCACATCGTAATGACCAGCGGGCTGGATTGATAAAATCTCGGCAGCTAAATCTTCCGCAGAAATTTTTCGGTAATCCACTTGCTGCCCGCTTTCTAGCAGATGCATTTTTGCGACTTGCAAGGCCTTGTCGCCCAGATCAATACCCGTCACCGTAGCCCCTAGTGCTGCCATGCTTTCCGACAAAATGCCCCCGCCGCAACCCACATCCAGCACTGTTTTGCCGTGCAGCGGAGCGATGCGGTTGATGTAGTTTAAACGCAAGGGATTAATCTCATGCAGCGGCTTAAATTCGCTGCTGGTATCCCACCAGCGGTGGGCGAGTTGGCTAAATTTATCTAGCTCGGCGGGATCGACATTGGTCATGGTTTACTTACCTTAAAATTGTTTGTTATGCGGGATATTCGCTGTAATAGAGGCCGCATTTTTTGCTCCATCACCCTTCCACTACGCTAGCCAATTCTAATTCCAATATCGCTGCATCGCGGGTCAATAGAGTCAATCTTTCATCATATGCCTGTGCGATGAGCAATCGGTCGAATGGGTCGGCGTGTTTAAATGTTAGGCTGCGTACGGCTTCGATGTGGCGCGGCAATATTGGCAGCAGGGCGAAACCTTGCGCTGCAAATTGTTCGGTGATCGAACCTTGTGGCAGGGGTAATTTTCCTTTGGCGTTTTTCAATACCATTTCCCAGATGCTGGCCGCGCTTACAACGATTTCTGATTTAGAGATGATGCGTTGCGTGGCTTTGCCTAAGCGGGTATCCGCTGTCATCCACCAGTAGATTAAGTGGGTGTCGAGCAGGTATCGCTTCACGGCAGCTTGCCGCCCGCGAGTGTGGCGGCGATGGCGGCATTCGTTGCGGGCGTATCCCAATCCGCTTTGGCCTTGGGCAGTGCCGACCACGCGCCGGGCTTGCGTACAAAATCTTGCGCGCCGATTTTTA
>Ga0209824_10001700_pt1 | contig 12028 bp, 9 predicted proteins | sample VDWuncwatermetaG_FD_184124 | JGI IMG/M metagenome (GOLD analysis project Ga0209824, IMG submission 184124) | Wastewater microbial communities from Netherlands to study Microbial Dark Matter (Phase II) - VDW unchlorinated drinking water (SPAdes)... ... | reverse complement strand
AATTTGTTCGGGCGTGATACGATCAATACGAGGAAAGCGCCGTTGTTCCAGACTCATGCGGACGACTATACAAATTCATGCCCGTTTCGTAAATTGATTTTCTTACGTTCTAATTCGACTGCGTTTGCCGCAAACTCGCCAAACTCTCATCCAGCTTTTGCGCCTTCTTTTTAAAATCATCCATGAGAGTCGCCACACTGGCCAGCTGACACGTGAGACTTTCCATTCGTTTAGTTTGTGCCAGCATCGTTTCCGTAGCGGCATCGACCCGGTAACTGAGACCACGAATTTCGTCACACACAGCCAGCATCTGCTTTAATTTTTCTGTATCCATGTCTAGCTTGAAGCAATTGCTATGCCAGAAATAAATTGGAATTGAATTTACTAAAAACAAATGATTACAAATAGTTAATAAGTTAGTCATTTCAGAAAATTAGAGTTTTCTTGGCACAAGGGGTCAAAGTTTTGGCCGAAGACAGGACAGACAAATTGATTGCCCCTCACAGACAAAGTAATTACAATGTGATTATGAAAGCTCAAATCATACAAATTGGTAATTCGAAAGGGCTACGCCTGCCCAAGTCTGTTCTGGAACAATGCCACTTAGAAGATGAACTGGAAATTGAAGTTCGTAACAATGAATTAATCATTACCTCAGCGCACAAACCACGTAAAAACTGGGCTATGGGCTTTGGCCAAATGTCTACGCAAAAAGATGATGTGCTACTCGACCAACCCACACAGACCGAATGGGATCGTAGTGAATGGGAGTGGTAAGTGACGCGCTTTGAGGTCTATCTCGTCTCGCTCGATCCGACCCAAGGCCGAGAAATCAAAAAGACCAGGCCTTGCCTGATTATTTCACCTGATGAAATGAATCAGCACATTGATACAGTTATAATCGCTCCGATGACAACTAAAGGTCGTGAATACCCAACGCGAGTTGCCTGCACATTTCAAGGCAAATCTGGGCAAATCGTATTGGATCAAATTCGCACCATCGATAAAGTTCGGCTGCTTAAAAAGTTAGGGTCCATCAGCAGCGCCCAAACACAGACCAAGGTTCTCAAAATTCTCACAGAAATGTTTGCGGTGTGAAGCCATAATATGAATCCAGAAAATCAGGTATTTTACCGCGAATGATGCAGAAGGAATGGCTTTGCTATTGGGCTTGTCATTATATCCACATATAATATATAATATAAGTGTTTTGAAGGAGGTCCGATGAACCAATTAACAATTTACCTTGATGAAACAACGCAAAGCAAAATCAAAAAACTTACAAAAAAGAACGGCCTCTCTCTGAGCAAGTGGCTGGCAAATCTGATTCATAAAGAACTGGAGCAAAATTGGCCAGAGGCTGTGGTTCAATTGGCTGGAGCGTGGGCTGATTTTCCTTCGCTCGAGGAAATCCGAGCCAATTCTGGGTGCGATGTCGCGCGTCAAAAGATTTAGCTTTATGTACGCACTCGATACCAACACAGTCATTTTTCTTTTCAAGGGCATCGGCCGAGTCAAGGATCACTTTTTCAGTAAGCCGCCTAAAGAAATTGTCTTGCCTGCAATTGTTGTTTACGAATTAGAAGTTGGAATTCTCAAATCCAGCGATGCGCGCAAGCGGCAAGGTCAGTTAAAAGATCTTATCGATGCCGTCCAGGTGTGTCCATTTGGCACTGGCGAAGCCCATGCGGCTGCACAAATCAGAGCGCGGTTGGAAAAGCCAGGTTACCCCATTGGCCCGATCGATGTGTTAATCGCCGCGACAGCACAAGCCAATGGCCATGTCTTAGTCACCAATAATTTAAAAGAGTTTAAACGCGTTCACGGGTTGCGTGTTGAGGATTGGTTGTAGAAAAAATCAGCAGTTTTTGAAGAGAACTTCAACAACCCTACTTCTTCAAATGCATTGGGCAAAAACTCGATTTAAAAAAACTATCCCCATAGTACTGCCCGTAAACATTCATGGAGCGCATGACGCGCTTAACGTAGCCACGTGTTTCCGAAAACGGAATTGTTTCCACAAATTCATCAAAGTCTTTGTCACCAAAAAGTTTGAGCCACTTGGCCGCGTTTCCAGGCCCAGCGTTGTAAGACATGATGGCGAGAGGCATTTGCCCATCAAATTTATCCAGCACGTCTTTGAGATATCTCGATCCAAGATAAATATTGGCCTGAGGATGGGTCAAATCCGAAAAAGACACACCATAAGAATCACCCAGCTGCCTGGCCACCATCGAAGCCGTTGCCGGCATGAGCTGCATGAGACCTGTTGCACCCACCCAGGATTTTACATTTTTTTGGAACAAAGATTCCTCGCGCATGATTCCTTCGATGGCCCCTCTGGGTAAATGACACGCACTGTAAGCCTTTTGCGCTTCTTTGCGATAAGCCGGCGGATAAAAAGCCGCAAACATGGGATCCGTTTCGGCATAAACAGTCCCATAGGCCCCACTATCAAAATGCTGCGAGGCCAACTCGAGTGATTTGCGGTAATGCTGAGACTCAATGAGTTTACGCGTGAGAAATTCCTGATGATGGATTTCCCATTGCGGATTCATGTTGAGCGCGACATCAAGCACTTCGCTAGCCGCATCATGAAAACCCGCTGCGTTGAGATCATCAATCACAGAAAATGCCTCACCGCCATCTGAGGGCACAGTGCCCCCAAGAGTGGGCAGAGCGGGAACGGCAACGCTCTTACCAATGCGCTTGCCCGACAAAATGGCGTAATAGGAAAACGGAAACTGGTGCACAAGTTTCTCATAATAGGGCTTAGCCAAGCTGGTACCTTTTTTGCCGCCCGCTTTTTCCACACTTCTGGCATACCAATAAACGCCCTGCGGATAACTCTCATCCTTGGTAGGCGTCCCTTCAGCGACCGCTTTAAGAATTTCGGCCGCCGCACTGTACTGGCCTTTTTGATAGAGAGGAAATGCTTCTTCAAAGAGCAACGTGTTGCGCATGTCACCTGTTTTGAGGGCCATGAGCTTGCCACGCCAACGCTGCTCGGCGGCGACATCACCTTTTTTTTCGGCCTTTTTGTAAAGCTTGTAATAAGCGTCATCTGTTAGACGATGCCGCGGATAACGTTCGGCCAACTGAATCAAAACCCGTTCAGCACTCTCCGCGTCTGTGCTGCCCAAAACACCAGCCCAGTACATGGCGCGCGGCGTGTATTTGTCTGAGCAACTCGAATCTATGACCCCATAAAAAGCCGCAATCGCTTGTTCAGCCTGCCCATTGACTTGCTTGAGCGCATTGCCCAATTCAGCAAAAGCGCGGCATTTTTCCTCACCCGATAAATTCGAATGGCTAATCTCTTCTGCCGTGATAATCCCAGGCACTTGTTTATATTGATACTTCGTGTTGAGCACACTCACACGCCTGACTTTTTGCTCAATCGTCAGACTCACCACACTATCAGCCCCGAGGCCAGTCTTCACGTCATCGCGATCAGGGAAGAGCGACATAAGCTCAGCAGCTTCTTCACTCACACTTTGCTTCAATAGTTTTTTGGCTTGGTAGCGTGCCGTGAGGGCCCGTTGATAGAGATCGCGATAAGCGGTTTCGTCCCAAGAGAGTAAAATATCCGGGCGTCTGGGTAAGTGTTTGAGAGCGTCAAGAACCACCTCGTGCTTGCCTAAAGAGAGTGCTGCTTCGGCCATGATAATCGAGCGCCAAAAAGCAAACAAAGGCGCATTTGAACGTTTAGCAAAATTCACAGCGGCTTGTGAATCTCCAATAGAAAGAGCTTTATCGGCGCGTTTGAGCTGAAAAAATTCTCCCAGAAGTCCCGCTTTTGATGACAGCGACTCAAGTTGCGAAGCGTATTCGTCATCAATGCCAGACAGAGCAACCTCAGAGGCGGGCGGTAAACCAGCAGTGACCAGAGAAGAAAAACTGAGAAAAAAAACCGATAGCAAAATAAATGGACGACGAATCATAGTCCTTCATTCTAGTCTTGCCAAGACTTCTGTCAATCATGCATCAAGAGAGTGGGAAAAGATTGGCTAACCTATGCGCATTGACACCCTTACACTCAGAGATTTTCGCAACATCACTCAGGCCCAAATTAAGTGGCATCCTGAATTCAATTTTCTCTACGGACAAAATGCCCAGGGCAAAACCAATATTCTGGAAGCCCTGCATCTGCTCTCGCGCCTCAAATCGTTTCGCACCACCGATCGCAGTGAGCTTGTGCGCCAAAACGCTGAGAGTGCCGTGATAGACGGCATCATCCAGCAAGATGATTTACAGTGGAATGCCCGTATCACGCTAACGCCTACGTCTCGGCAAGTAGCGCTCAATGGCAAAAAATCAAAATCCCAAGCTGAGTACGCCTCGCTCTTGCCACTGATTTTATTCGAACCTCAAGACATCTACCTCTTTCGCAACGCTCCCTCAGACAGACGAAAAGCGCTCAATCAGGCTGTTTTTTTGCAAAATCCCGTATTTCTGGCTTTGTTCACCGAATACGAAACGGTCGTTAAACAAAAAAACCGACTGCTCAAAGACCGCGCCGACCCAGAGCTGATTGCCATTTGGAATGATCGCCTCATCACAACAGGAGCCAAACTCACCGCAGCGCGTTTAAAACTTTTAGGCGAACTGGCTGACAGCCTTGCAGCCGAGTACGAAGCCATCGCAAAGAGTGGCGAGCAACTGATCATTCGCTATCACTGTGCGGCTATCGGCGGTGCCCTTGAAGGTGTGCCTGCAGAAGCTGAGCTCGCACAGAGCCTTTCTGAAGCCATCAAACGTCGTTATTTCGATGAACTCGAACGCGGTGAATCCCTCGTTGGCCCCCATAGAGACGACATGACCGCCTTTTTAGATGCGCGCTCGCTTGGCCGTTTTGGCTCTCAGGGCGAAAATCGCTCAGCTATCATTGCTTTTAAGCTGGCCCAGCTCAAAGCCTACGCCCAGACGCACAAACGCACGCCACTTTTTTTGCTCGATGATGTCGCCAGCGAGCTCGATGAAGCCCGCTGCCAGCACCTCTTCACCTACCTGGCCAAAGAATCGGCTCAAGTCTTCATCACCACCACCGAAAAACGCCTTAATGACGCCGAATTTCAGGGACATTCACAGGCCTTTTTGGTGCGCTCAGGAACAATCGAACCAATCGTCTAAATTTTGCTTTTACCTCTTGTGTTTATTGCCCTATTTCGTATTCTCCCCGCTGAACATTAACACCCATTTAAGCCCTTAAATCCATGACACTTTCTATGACTGAAGCCGCTAAAGCCACCCCCCAAGAATACAACGCCAGTGACATTAAAATCCTCGAAGGACTCGAAGCCGTTCGCGTGCGACCAGCCATGTACATTGGCTCCACAGGCCCCGCTGGACTCCACCATCTTGTCTACGAAGTCGTCGACAATTCCATCGACGAAGCACTCGCGGGTTACTGCAAAGATGTGGATGTCATTATTCATGTTGATAACTCCATCACGGTCATCGATAACGGCCGCGGCATCCCGACCGACATCCATCCCACCGAAGGCATCTCAGCCGCTGAAGTCGCCCTCACTAAATTACACGCCGGTGGCAAGTTCGAAAAGTCCGCCTACAAAGTCTCTGGTGGTTTGCACGGCGTCGGCGTGAGTTGCGTCAATGCCCTCTCAGAAAAGCTATCTCTCGAAATCAAACGTGGCGGCAAAGTTTTTCAACAAGAGTACTGCCGGGGAATTCCTAAATTTCCACTCAAAGAAGTTGGGCTTTCCGATCAACACGGCACCAAAGTCACCTTCAAACCCGATCCAGAAATTTTTGAAGCACTTGAATATAGTTTTGACATCCTGTCCGGCAGACTGCGCGAATTAGCCTTCCTTAACAAAGGCATTCACATCACCATCAAAGATGAGCGTAACGATAAAGCGCACGATTTTCTCTACGACGGCGGTTTAAAAAGTTTTGTTGAGTACTTGAACCAGCGCAAGCAACCCGTCCATGCCGACGTCATTTATTTCGAAACGCAAAAAGACGACGTGATTGTCGAAGCGGCCTTGCAATGGAACGATTCTTACAACGAAACTGTTTTTAGCTTTGCCAACAACATCAATACACATGAAGGCGGCACCCATCTCTCGGGCTTTCGCTCAGCCATCACCCGCTGTCTGAATGCCTGGGCCGATACCACCAACCTGCTCAAAGGGCTCACAGAAAAGCCATCCGGTGAAGATATTCGCGAAGGTCTTTGTGCTGTGCTCTCCGTCAAGCTGGCCAATCCGCAATTTGAAGGCCAAACTAAAGGCAAATTGGGTAACTCCGAGATTGAAGGCATTGTCCGCCAAATGGTCAACGATCGCTTCATGGCTTTTTTGGAGCAACACCCAAGCGATGCCAAGCGTATCGTTAGCAAAATTATCGATGCCTCGCGTGCACGTGAGGCCGCCCGCAAAGCCCGCAATCTGGTCCGCCGCAAATCGGCCCTCGATGGGCTTTCAGCACTGCCTGGCAAACTGGCCGATTGCCAACAACGCGACCCCCGCATGGCCGAAATTTACATCGTCGAAGGGGATTCTGCTGGCGGCTCGGCCAAACAGGGGCGTAACCGCGTCAACCAAGCCATTTTACCGCTAAAAGGCAAAATCCTGAACGTCGAAAAAGCCCGTTTTGACAAAATGATTTCAAGTGAAGAAATCCGTGTGCTCATCACGGCCCTCGGCGCCGGCATTGGCAAAGATGATTTTAATATCGAGAAACTGCGTTACCACACGGTCATCATCATGACCGATGCTGACGTCGATGGTTCGCACATTCGCACCTTGCTGCTCACATTTTTCTACCGTCAAATGCCAGAAATGATCGCCCGCGGCCATCTCTACATTGCCCAGCCACCACTTTACCGCGTTAAAAAAGGCAAAGTGGAGCGCTACATCAAGGACGACAAAGAGTTGCAGGACTATTTGGTCGATTTGGGCTCGGAAAACGCCACGCTCAAAACTACCAAAAAAGAATTTACGAGTGACGATCTCAAATTATTCACGCGCAAACTCATTCAGTACTTAGGTGCACTGGATCATCTAGCGGGCAAAGCGGATACGCGCCTAATCAATGCTCTCCTCATGGGGACAAAGTTCGACACCGCTCTTTTAGCGAGTGAAGAAAAAACCAATGTCGAAATGACGAGTCTCAAGAGCGCCTTGACTAGGCTCTATGACTTACCGCCAGAAATCGAATCGGCCGTTCTCACCCAAGACATTGAGCATTCCCGCCTGCGCCTCACCCTCTCAACCCGTGTGCATGGCTTGCTGCGCGACACCATCATCGATTCAGCTTTTTTTGCCCAAGCCGATTACATAAAATTGCGTGCCTTGGCTGACGAACTCCTCGCTTTTGGCAGCGGTCCTTTCACCTTAGCGTCCAAAGATGAATCTCTGGTCACAGGTAATTTGGAATCCCTCAAAGTCGCCATTCTGGAAGCCGGTAAAAAAGGGCAGTACATCCAACGCTACAAAGGTTTGGGGGAAATGAATCCCGAACAGCTCTGGGAAACCACAATGGACCCGGATAAACGCACACTTTTACAAGTACGCGTCGAAGATGCCGTCGAGTGCGACCAAGTCTTCACCGTCCTTATGGGTGATGAAGTCGAACCGCGCCGTGAATTTATCGAAACCAATGCACTGAATGTAAAGAATTTGGATATTTAATTATATCCATGACCAACCTCTCCCCCACTCCCACTGACTATGGCACGCGCATCGGCGAAATCGAATTCATTTGGGCGCGCAACTCCAAAGAGTTTTTGTTCTCCAATTCCGTCCTGATTCACGGCGAGAAACCCATACTCGTGGATCCATCGGCATCCTTCACTTACATCGAGCAGCTCGCCAAATCCCGTTACATTCACACCGTGCTCAACACGCACTATCATGGTGACCACCGCTCGCTGAACCAGCTTTTTCGCGGCGTTATTTTTGCCTCTCATGAAGCCGATGCGCTGCCGATTAGCGATTTTTCCGAATACGCGCGCGTCTCCGACAAAGACCCATCCTCTTTTTATTCCCACTGGACCAAAGAAATTTTTCATAAATACAAAATCGTTGAATGCCCCATTTCACATAAATTCAAAGACAGCGATGTGCTTAACACCGGCAGCGAACGCATTCACATTGTGCACATTCCCGGGCACACACCCGGCCACTGTGCCCTCTATTTCGAAAATGCCGACCTGCTTTACGTATCCGATATCGATCTCACACCTTATGGCCCGTGGTACGCCAATGTTGTCTCTGATATGGAAAAATTCAAAGCCTCTGTGCAAAAAGTTCGCGACTTTGAATGCCGCTACTACGTACCCAGCCACGGCGAGAGAATTTACGAACGAGCCCAGTTTTTAGAAAAACTCGACCGTTTTGCCGCCCATTTTGACGAACGTGACAATAAAATTCTGGAAATCCTTAAAGCTGAACCGCAAGAAATGGGTCGCCTGTGCTCCCATGGCATTGTCTATCGCAAAGCCTCCCTGGTCGATCCCCTCAAATGCTATTTCCAATGGCAAATGGTCGAGAAGCACCTTGATCGTCTTCTCGAACAAGGCCTCGTCATCAAAGATGGCGAAACCTACGTTTGCCTCGTATAAATTGTGTCAGCCTGGCTATAATTGTGACGCACCGCGTATAATTTATTCCCTTCTAATGATCCAAATCCTGGCAACGTTACCCACAATCACGCGATAAGTTTGCACCTAATTTTGTTAAGGATTTTCTATGCCACGTCGTCTCGAAGGCCACATTACCAACATCACCATCGCCAGTGGTCAGACTTTACCAAGCGATATTTCTTCAGAAACAGTTGTTGATCCAATCAACGACGGATCTCATCTTTTTCTTTTTGAAGCGCCAAAAAAAGCAGCCCCCTTCAATGCTCAATTTGTCTTAGGCGCACGGGCCACCTCTCAAGCCGAAAAAGAAATTTCTCACAGCCTTTCTTGGTCACAAGCTGGACTCACTGTCACACTCGAAACAGGCGATAGCGAAGAAGCCTTTGCCGCTCTTGCGAGCCATGCGAATGACGGGCTCGTCCGATCCACAAAACTCTTTATTGTTGATGAAGCTGGCCATGCCGTTGGTCAGTCTATTTTACAAAGCCAAACCACCGCTATGCTGGCTGAGTGGCAACGCAAAGGGGTGCAACTCCAAGAAACTCTCTCACCAATTCAGCAAATTATTCATCACTACAATAATGGGCGCATGCTCACCGAAGAGAGGCTTTTGCTGGTGGCCAAGTTGCCAAAAGGAACCATCCTCAAAGATTTTTCGCAAATGGCTTTGCCAAGTAAAACAATTGATTCGACCACCGCTGATGCCTTCTTAAACAATTTTAACGAGCTTTATCTGCATGCTCACTACGGGACCAGCACCCGGCGCACCCCACAAAATGGCTTTGCAGAGGAAGCCCTCACTCAAGCTGAAGAACGTCTTGAAACTCACCGAAACACTGTCCGCCACACGCCCACCTACGAGGCACCACTTCTTACAAAATGGACGGGCGCTGACCAAGTCCTCATCAAAGCCGAAGCCGAGCAAAATCAAGGCAGCTTTAAAGTGCGCGGTGCTACCAATTTTTTGCAAGCCCATATCGATGGAGGACTGATTCCCAGCGAACACTCTGTTGTGGCCGCCAGCCATGGCAACCATGCGCAAGGCGTCGTGCTGGCCGCCAACACGCTTGGCTTTGCCAACACCATTCTGGTTTTGCCCCTGGCCCAGCAAACACAAAAAAATAAAATCCGAGCCTGCCTGGAAAAGGGTGCCCTCGTATTTTTATATGGCAATGACCCCATTCTCGGCAGCAATCTGGCCGCTGCCATGAGTCAAGCCAAAGACATTGAGGCAGACGGCCTCTCGGCCCAGCTTGAGTCTGTCACTTATCTGCCGGGCTCAGCCACTGATACGCAAATTGATGCGTTGATCGCCAACGGTCAAAATGTGATCTTGTATGGGGCCCCCAATGACACCAGCCTGACGCCAACACAAGTTGAAGCACGCGCACGCGGTATCGGCAATCATCCACTTTTTATCCCCACCTATGACCACGAACTCATCGCCACTGGACAAGCCACGGTCGCGATGGAAATTATCAGCGATCATCCCGAACTTCTGAGTGGCCAAACAACCATCATCATTCCCGCCGGAGGTGGCGGCCTATTTGCCGGTATGGGGGCTTATTTTGCACTGGCCAATCCAAACATAGGCATCACAGGTGTTAACAGTGATTTGGTGCCGGTCATTTCACGCTCACTGGCCAAGGGCACACTCGATTTGAATCGTAAAGAAATAGCGGCTGACGAGGGCAAGAAAAAGGCCGATGGCACCGATGTTCCCGATGCTGGCAAAATCACCATCAATGAAGTTTTGCGTCAGAAACGAGCGCTCGGCAATCGCACAGCTGTCCTCGTCACCGAAGATGAAATCGCAGAAGCTATGGTTTTTGCTGATTCTCAACCTTGGTATAATGGACGCACTCAACACATCGAAGGCGCCGCAGCCCTCTCTTTGGCAGCCGCCCTTGGCGGCGCCGCGGGTGATTTGACGGGTAAACGCATTGTTCTCACTGTGAGTGGCCGTAATGTCGATGACGCCGACAGGAAACGTCTTCGATTCGAAAAAAACTGGCTCATCGAAAACCCAGAGCTTTACCGATATATTTGTGAGCTTCGCAAAAATATTCGTAGCGCTTTTGATGGCGAAAAAGCCATTGAATGGCTGCACCACCTCGACACACTGATGCACGAGGAGCCTTGGCCCGAAGCATTTTTAGCAATAGTGCAAAGCCCACTACCTGAAAAGAGTCAACTCAATCAGGGCCTGGGCCTCATCATGAAACAACAGCAAAAACTTCAGGAGGTCATGAAAGCTGTTGAAGCGACAGCTCTCAAGCGCACAACAAGACAGGATGAATTGACGGGCTTGGAGCTTGATCCGGATGATTTTTTAAAATTTATCCAAATGCTGCCAATGAAACAACCCTTGCCTTACGCCCGCATCCTGTCCAATGGGAATTCTGAAAAACGACTGGAATGGCTAAACACACTTTATCTCATTCATAAATATCCACCCAGTCACGAGTCATCCAAACCGGGATTTACCGATATTCTCAACCAACGCCGCATCGATCTACTGACCCAAATTGAAGAAATTAGCAGCCCCGCCTTTAGTGACAACCTTAAAACTACCGCTTTGCATATTGCCAAAATGGCGGGCCTGATTTTCAGCGTCATCGAAAGTTGCAACATTTGTAATGACAAAGCCTCGCGCGCTGCCATTGCAGGGCTCTTGCATGACGTGAGAGGGGTTTTTCAGGGACTTGATTTTTTCCCCAATGAATTTACAGCACACACGACACGAGCCGATCGATATTACCAACTTTTTGAAGACAATGCCAAACGGCTCAGCGAAGCCCTGAGTGCGCCCATTTATCCTTTTTTTAATACGCCATCCGTACAAGATTTTGTGATGAGCACTTTTACTAAAACAGCACGTGCCCATATAAAAAAATACAGCCCGGGAAAAACCCTTGATGTCACGGTCACAGAAGCCGCCCAAACTCTCAAAGCCTCGGCCGATCCGGCCCTCACACGTCTCGTCATCCAAAATCTGGCCAGTAACGCAGCCAAATATGGCCAACCTCCCTTTGAAATGGGTTATGACCCAAATGCAGAAAGTTTTTACTTTAAAAACGAAGGCGTCATTCCAGAAAATGCTCTCGCGCACTTGTTTGAATACGGCTTCCGCGCTTCCAATATTGGGAACAACGAAGGCCAGGGCATTGGACTGGCCAATGTCAAATCTTACGTTGAACGCATGGGCGGAAATGTCTCGGTGATTTCTGATGCCGGAAATGGCACCATTTTCCGTATTCGCCTGCCACTGGCGTTAGAAGGCGTATCCCCTCTGGGCAGCTATCTTTTTGAACAATTACAAACCCAATTTACCAAACAACTCACATTTTTGAGCCCGGAAAATGACGCAGCTTTGACGCAGTATCTTAACGACCTCTTACTCTTCCGTCGCAATCG
>Ga0209824_10001698_pt1 | contig 12042 bp, 5 predicted proteins | sample VDWuncwatermetaG_FD_184124 | JGI IMG/M metagenome (GOLD analysis project Ga0209824, IMG submission 184124) | Wastewater microbial communities from Netherlands to study Microbial Dark Matter (Phase II) - VDW unchlorinated drinking water (SPAdes)... ... | reverse complement strand
GCGTCTCTTCGTTACTAATTATTGTCAGCAAGAGCGCGACCAGTACAGGCAAAAATATCATTGCGCTGAGCACTGGAAAGCCGATTTGCTGGTCGGCGAACATTTGATTAAGAATCACGGTTAGTCTCCCTAAAAGTCATCAATGAGAAGTTGGAGCAGCGGGCGTGGCTGGTGTAGCCGGTGCGCCGTGATCTGCTGCTGGAGCGGTAGGGTGCGCTGCCGAAGGAACATCATGCAGCAATATCGCATTAACCCCCTTGAGCGGCGCGGCTTCGATGCCAGTTACGTGACGCATCCTGTTATCCAACATACGCAATGAGCCTTCCATTGTGTGTAGGAACGGTGTGGTAGCTAAGCCCACCCAGAATATTACGCCCATCATTGAGCCGGCAATCAGCATTTCTGTGCTGCTCAGATCGGGCATAGTACGAACTGAAGAATTGCTAACATTGCCCAAGAACGCACGCTGATAAAACCATAGGAAATATCCCGCTGCTAAAAATGTTCCTGCGCCTACTGCCAATGCCATACCCCAATGCATTTTATACGCACCTATCATCACCAGATGTTCGCCATTAAAACCGCTTGTACCTGGCATACCCACACCCGCCAAACCTATAACAAGGAATGAAAATGCTAGCAAAGGTGTAAATTGGCCTAATCCACCCATACCGCTCGTGTCTGGTTGGCCCATACGAGTATGCAAAAACCCAGCGACAAAGAACAATCCGGCAGATGTTAAGCCAAGGTTAATCATTTGCAGCAAACCGCCTTGAAAACCAACGAAATTCAAGGAGAACAGACCCAGCATCACTACGCCCGAATGAGCTAAGCAAGCAAAAGCTAAGAGTCTACGCAAGTTGGTTTGAATCAACGCAATCAGCGAGCCATACACAATCCCAATAACACCCAAGGTTGCCATGAGCCACAGCCATTGATGCGAAGCTTCTGGCAACAACGGAATCACAAAACGCAAGAATGCATAAGTACCCAGTTTTACACCAACGATATAAACGCTCATCCCCACGATAGGGCCTTGCTCCAACACCTTGGGCATCCAAGTATGAAATGGAAACAACGGTGCTTTGATCGCCAGACCCAAAAACAACAGTAAAAATATGGTTGCTTGAGCTGCGGGTGGAATGGTGGAGTTCATCAACTGAATCCAGTCGAATGTCGACTCACCACCTGCCGCACCTGAGAGCATAACCAATCCAGCCAGCACTAACACAGACGCTACAACCATGTATGATAGGTATGTTTTAGCTGCTGCTACACGCTTTTCTCCCGTACCAAAATTAGCGATCAGGAAGTAGCTAGGAATAATTTCTGCAGCAAAAAATATCCAGAACATGAGCAAGTCTACTGAGGCAAAAGCACCCATCATGCTTGCCTCAAAGCCCAGCATAGCCATTAAATAATGCCGCTGGCTACCGGACTTAACGGCAGGCTCCGAATACATAACCGTCAGCAACATCAACAGCGCAGTGACTGGCAAAAACAAGACGCTGACACCATCTACTCCCAATTGGTATAAGCCCGCATGTTCAACAAACTGCATATTGGCGGTGGCTCCATCAAACTTAAGCCACACCATTGTAGCCAGTGCTAACTCCACTGCCGTACTAGCCAGTGCCAACGAGCGAGCCGCCGTATCATTGCGGATAAAGGCCAGCAGTACCAGCGTCAACACTGGTAGCCAAACAAGTATGCTTAGGATGGGGAAACCCATCTGGTCGGATGCAAAAATCTCTGAAATTTGGATTGTATTCATGAAAGTACCCCAAAAATGATACTGGAAAGAAGAATTGCGACGGCGATGATGACAGCCGGCTTACTCAAGAGGGCTTCCATCTTCAGCATAAACCGTGCAAAAACACCACTAGTGTAGGGGATACCCACATTAACTCCTTCGCCAAACAGGTGATGTTCAAGCCAAGCGGAGACTCCTCCCAAGAAATCGGTTAACGTGCCGATTATCCCTGAGCTTTTGCCAATGATATTTTTTTCAATCCATGCGGTGTCAAACGCAGCGTTCTCAGTCACCCAGCCAGCAACGCCGGAAGCGCGACTCACTACATTTTTCTCCACCCATGCGGCATCGGTAGCAGCAAATTGAGTCGCCGCACCCATCACACCAGATGCTGGCTCAATGACTGCTTTTTCAGCCCAACCCGAAGTGCGCGCACTTACACCTGTCAACCACCCAACTACACCTGGACTTTCGATGGCATCTGCTTTTCCTTGCTTCTCTTCGTCGGCACTCCACCCTGTTAATGGCGAGGCTATTACGGCTGACCCAACAGCACCACCTTTAGCCGCCAAGTACCGCTGTTCCCAAGTTGAAAGTGCTGTGCTGACATGCGATGCGCCTGTAGGTGAGCCAACGATGCGGTCAATTACCTTGCTATCAAACCGATCAAATAATTTTCCCAGACGCTTAGCCGTTTGTACAAATGCAGCATCATAAATTTCGTCAAGGTAAAAACGATTTACAACCAGTGCGTATGCCCAACGCATTTTAAGTAGCGCGCTGGATAGTTCTGGCTTAAACCGATCAAGATACATTGCGGTAAACCATGAAGCCAATAACAACAGGCCAATCGAGCCAAATAATATATAAGCTAAAACTGGGCTACCACCAGGCTGGCTGGCTTGTACCGACACTACAGGAGAAATAAATTGATTAAACCAAGTATTGTCTACCCCACCTGGTAGCAGTCCAAAAGCCAAACCCACTGCGGCCAATACTGCCAGCGTTGCCAAGGGACCCAACATGCCACTTCCCGGAGGACCATGATGACCCGCAGCATGATCGTGCCCATGCCCATCCCCGTGATCATCATGACCGTGACCATGATCGTGAGCCGCAGGCGCATGAGCATGACCATGTTCTGCAAACGAATGTTCCATCATTTTCTTGGAGTAATGGATGGTTGCAAATACAGCCATGAGACCAATCGCAATCAGGATGAAGTTCTGCAAATTACCCCCACCTGCAGTCAAATCAGTTGTCCACCAACCCGCCAAGAACGGTACCAATGCTAAAGCAACCGTGCCAACCAGCACTAATCTGAACCCAGGTGCAGGTGCGCCCGCCGTATCCCGTTCCGACGGATCACCCGCACCGTGAATGTGGTGCAATATCGAGGGTGCGGTCATAAACAAAAAGCTCTTCAAGAACGCGTGTGCCACCAAGTGGAAAATTGCTACCGCATAAGCTCCCAGACCGCAGGCTAAGAACATCAAGCCAAGTTGGGTGGTAGTAGAAAATGCCAAGATACCTTTGATGTCCGTGATAACAAGACCAACCAAACCGCCATATACCGCAGTAAGTGCGCCCACAATCGCTATTACCAATAGCGCATTGGGTGCCATGTCGTAAATTGCATGGCTGCGAACGATCATGTAGATACCAGCAGTCACCATGGTTGCCGCGTGGATCAGCGCGCTGGATGGGGTTGGCCCTTCCATCGCTTTAGATAACCAAGTTCCCAAGGGTAACTGGGCAGACTTACCAATCGCACCCAGCAACAAAGATAAGCCGATGGCTGTAGCCACGCCGCTATCCATGCCCGGTGCTTTAGCAAGTACGACCGCATAATCAACGCTGCCGAAATAGCCCGCCATAATGAAAATGCCCATCAAAAACCCAGCATCGCCGACGCGGTTCATCACAAACGCTTTGGTGCCAGCGCGCGCCGCCGAAGCGCGGTTGTAGTAATGCCCGATCAGCAGGTAAGAACACACACCCACCGTTTCCCAGCCGATGAACATCATCACGTAGCTGTTGCCCATCACCAGTATCAACATCGCATAAACGAACAATGCCAACGCCGTGAAATAGCGCGTGAAGCTGTAGTCGTCATGCATGTAGTTGATGGAGAAGCGGGAAATCATGAAACTGAAACCCGTCACCACTAACATCATGATTGCGGACAGCGTGTCTATCATGAAACCAATATTGATCTGGATATCCCCGCTAGCAAGCCATGAATAAAGATGAACTTGCTTCGGTGTTGGGTCGGCTAAAACCTGCGTAAATACCCAAATTGAACCAATAAAGGACAACAATATTGCATTAGTTGTGATGTTTTGTACTGTTTTGTAATGAAACTTGTCTCCGGCCAGCAAACCCAAGCCGTTGACTACTGCTGCGAGTAGCGGCAGCGCGACGATCAACGAAACGATTAAATTGTAGTCCATTATGCTCTCCCCCCTTGGTCATAACGCCCAGTTGGCTCTTTAATAAAACATGGTGGCAAGAAATTCATCTTATGCCCCTTGTACCACTCGGATGAAGCATTGACGACAGGCAACGGCTTGATCGGTTTTTCCCACTTGGAAAAACCTACGCCATTCGGGAAAAACTGGATGAAATCACCAGTATCTGGATCAATCACCGTTAGCAATACCCACTCGTTATTCAATAGCTGCTGAATACCAGGTTGACGTTTGTAAATTTCCACGGCTCGACCAGGCGGTGCTTCCACGAATAGCTGCAGACGCATAGGCTCGTGAATTTCAGTCATTTGCTTGGGCAAACCAGTTTGCAAATCGCTGTGCGCGCCAGCCATCACACCGATCATGCCAGTTACATTATGTGGCACCTTGGTTGAGGACCCATACTGATCTTTATCCACTGTAGAGAAGTAATACTCTAGGTTAATACCTGCACCCACTGGACCTACCGCCAGCAAAATACGCTCAAGGATTTTGCCATCTTCGTCTTGCGTAGGATCATAAGAAATGCCGAATGGACGACGATCCCAGAATACGCCCTGCAACACCGAGCGTCGCCCCACTACCGCAAAGGCATTGGTGCAATGACCCCATTCAGGACGCACCTGACTAAAGTCTTTGGCGCGATTCTGCACATGATTGTAACCAGCTTCTGGTGAGGGATCATTGGGTGCAGACTTGAACTTACGGCAACGCTCAGCTGCTGCTTTGTAGCTCGCATAGATCAAGTCTTTTTTAACAATTTCAAACCTCTCACGCAAGTGCGCAGGCACATCCTGAGTATCGTACAAGTCAATCTTGTCGTTCGCAGTATTGTGCTGGCCACCGATAAACCAAGTGTCATCTGGAATATCTATGCCCTTTTTACGTAAACCCTCGCGCACCTCTTTACGATTACACATCGCGGCCATGGCACGTGCGTTCGGACCACTGTGCTTACCGCTAACCGCACCACAATCATGCGCGTTTTCGTGCGGATTGTTCTCGCTCGCGGAACCGTGCATACAATTAATAACGATGGGAGCAAACTGATAAGTCAACCCTGTATTACGCAGAAAGGCTTCCATCATATTAACCTGCTCTTCATCGGTAAAGCCGATTGGCTTGCCGTTCGGGTCCAAACCATATTTCTCGATTTCCTTCTCCGTCACACGATTGACCAAAATCCTAGTCTCTACAGGCGGCACGATCATGGTGCCAATCGCGTCCATCGCGGTAAAATATTTCAGCGGAAAGAAAACCCGACCAATCAGCGGCAAGGCCATCAAGAAGCCAAACAGATCAATGATGAAATAGGACGACAGCACATTGCGCTTGGCTTCCCAATAGGCGTTATGAAAAGCCTCCACCCACTTATAGCGTTTTTTGTGTAAAGGCAGCGTGGTATTCATTGCGGAATCACGCGGCACTTCATAAGTACGATGTGCTGGTGTTCTGACCGCAGGACATAATGGATAACTCGCGTGCTGATCTAAGCTTTGGTAATCATGCACCACGCCTACGAAACCCGCAGCACCCAACGTTTCATAACCAGGATCAAGCTCATCAAATGCACGATGAATATTTTCCTCTCGCTCGTCGATACAGAAAAATACTTGCGCCTTGGGACGTGTCTCACGGGTGCGCCAACGGCCTTTACCGTGATTTTGCTTAAGCGCGTTGGTAATTTCATCGTGATAATGACACTCCAGTGCCAGCAGCCAGATAATGCCGTGCGCGGTAGGTGGTAGGGCATCCAAGGTTGCCAGCAACTTTTCGACTCCCTCTTGCTTGAGAGAACGCAGTTCTGCCCCCGATATTCCCAACATCTGAGATAAATGAAACACGCGCCATGAGCTCTTATACAGACTGTACCCAGACTTTAGATCCGAACCATCGCTTTCACGCCACGCCCAAATCATGTCCGCTAAAATTTTCCAGTGGTCGTCTTCGTCGCCACCAGAATAAGATTTATTATTGACCAAATCCCTAGCTTCTTCAGCCAAGAAATCCGGCAAATGCCCAGCATACAATTCACGGCGCACCAAATATTCTGATGGATGACTTGAAAAGTAATGGTTAATGCTGTCCGCATTAGCATCAATTTGCCAGATGTTCTTGCAGGTTTTACGAACCAGCAAGGTTTCGTAGAACAAACGCACCGCCAAATACTGCATGGCATTGGTCGGATGCATTTTTTGCTTGGTACGATTTGGATGCAGCTCATGCCAGAACATCATGCCCGCCCAGTTTTTCAAACGGAACAACGACCGCGCACAATAATCACCCCACTGCTCCTGCTTGATACCGAGCTGCTCCAAACAATGCAGAACGGCATCTTCCGCCAAAGTCGGCATGTGATGCAGCGCATCGCGCCAGCCCGTTAAATCATCAAAATCAAAACAACGCTCCTGCAAAGCAAGGTTGCGCCAAGCATCGTAGAAACCCAACACGCGCCCCGGCATGTGCCAAGCGGCCAATCCTTCGTCCGTAAAGACCGTCGAAATTTTAATCATGTAGCGATTGACCCGTTCAACCAAGTCTTCGCCCATTACCGTGTTCAGAAAATCGGCGTGGTTTCTAGCCTTGCCAAATGATTCAATTTGCCAAGCCAAGTCATTTCGACAATGTTCGAGCATGCGCTCGCGCGGATCACTGTGGTGTATCTTTTCTAACAATGATGCGTACTCTTCGTCTTTTTCACAAACCGAAATCAGAGATTCCAGTGCTTGCGCACCGCGACGATTGAGATGATCAACGCCCAAATCGTGCAACACAATCCAGCACAGGTGCGCTGCTTCTAGGGCTTTAACTTCGCCTTTTTCTGCGCCTTCCTTGAGTTCACCCAACTGTTTTTTAACCAAGCTTTCAATGTCAACTTGCAAAGCTCTGTCCAGCGGGATAGCGGGTCCGCCCCAGCTTTGCATGTGCTTAAATTTTTCTGACAATGATTCCGTCACGCCACCATCCGCATCACGCTCCATGAAATGGACAGGATCGGAAGGGCTGAGCGGGTCGCTCAAATTAAACACCGCAAGACTGGCACTCCACAATGACAGCACCGCATAATGCTCTAGGCTTTTGCTGAAATATGCGTTGACTGCATCAACGCTACCACGCACGCCAAAGTGTCGGCGCAATATAGAGTCAACCAAATCACCTTCTGTATGCAGCCACTGAGCGCGCAGTTGATCGCGCTGCTCGGCGGTAGGTGCGGGTGATAGGTGGGCGAACTGCTTATCTATGCAGGCCAAATAAGATGCATGTCGATCTTGCGGTATCCCCATAGCCTTTAGCGAAACCTCTGCAGGCGTTGCCGCGTCTTGTGCATGACCACCCGAAACCGCAGCGATGCTGTGCGTACGGAGCTGAGAAGGCAAGTCAAGGTTGGTATGCACTTGCACCCATTCCGCAAATGTCCAATCGCGACCTATTTGAGCCAGCCCAGCAGCAAGATCTTTTTCCGCCTTGGCCAGCAACCCTGCGCGCACTTCCGCAGGCACATCTTCACGGAAGGTGCTTAAGGCATCATTCTGAAACACTTCGAAGCGCAACATGGGCGAACCAATCGGTTCAATTCCATCCACCATATTGATACGATAAATTTCTTCTAACGTGACCGAACGACCACCCACAGTGGCCACCACCTCTTCCAGCTTATCCTTGATGTCATTGCGTCTACGCATAGCAACTGCAAGGTCTTCGTTATTGATTCGACCCGCCTTGTAGTAAGCGCGATACTCATCATTATCAAAATAACCCTTGGCACCGCTTACGCGCTGCGATTCAATAATGGAGGCCTCAAAGTGCAAGTTCTGCCCCTGCAAACCAAATAACGTGTTGTTATGCACAAAGGTGATATTCATCGGCCCTTGTTCAGACAACATGTGACAGTAGTGCTCGACTGCATGTTTCAAGTAGTGGCGTTTGTCATGAGCGCCATGCCCATGTTCGCCTTCTGCGTGATGATCGGACATATTAAAGACTCCTGCTTAAAGGTTTAAAAACTAAATTAAAACTATCTGCCAAAAAAAAACACCGTGGTCGTAGCGATATGCGCGACCCCTTAATATAATTATTTGGGCACGCTATTAGCGTGCCCATGTTTACAACAAGATTATTTAATGATGGCAACCATGTGCGTGAGCGTGACGTTCATCATATTGAGTGCCACACCAGGGAATAGACCCAAGCCCACCATTAACAAGACCAGCGGTGCCATTACCAACATCTCGCGCACATTCAAGTCTTTCAAATCTTCCCACTTGGCGTTGAAAGAACCCATAAACATCTTGCCTATGGTACGCAACGAGTATGCCGCTGTAATAAGAACACCCACCAAGGCCAAAATTACCCAGAATTTCCAGCGATCAAAAGCCCCGACCAACGCGTGGAATTCGCTGATAAAGCCAGCCAAACCGGGAAGCCCCATAGATGCAAGCAGAGACAAGGACATCAGCGCAGCAAAGATTGGCATACGTCGACCCAAGCCACCGAACTCTGTAACTTCACGAGTATGAGTGCGCTCGTAGATTGCGCCAACCATGAAGAACAACGCTGCAGTGATAATGCCGTGAGTAAACATTTGCATCGTTGCGCCGACAAAGCCAGTTACCGTCAGGCCAGCAATCCCCAACAACACAAAGCCCATATGGCTGACCGAAGAAAACGCAACCATTGCCTTCAAGTCGGTTTGCTTCCATGCCATGAGCGAGCCGTACACAATGTTAATCAAGCCCATTGCCAACAGCACTGGTAGGAACCACTCTATGCCATGCGGAAACAGCCCAGTAATACGCATCAAGCCATACGCACCCATTTTGAGCAAAATGCCCGACAACATCATACTAACTGGAACGGGTGCTTCAACGTGCGCCAAAGGCAACCAGCCATGTAGCGGGAACACGGGCACCTTGACCGCCACACCGATAAAGAAACCAAGGAATACGATTTTCTGGAAATCCGCCTCCCAACCACTGCTTGCCTTCATCATCTCGACCATGTCGAAAGTGTGCGTTGGCGTAGCCAAATAAGCCGCGATAATTCCAAGCAACATAAAGACTGAGCCGCCCAAGGTGTACAAGAAGAAACTCATACTGGCCGGGCCACGCTCTTTGCCGCCCCAAATGCCGATTAGGAAAAACATGGGGATCAAGGTGATTTCATAGAACATGTAGAACAAGAACCAGTCTTGCGCCATAAACACGCCCAGAATGGCGAATTCCATGAGCATAAACCAAGCAAAGTAGCCTTTGACGCGCTCTTCAATACTAAAAGAAGCCACCACGGCAACCAAAGAAAGAAGGGTGGTCAACATAACCATAGGGAGCGACAAACCATCCACGCCTAGGGTATACGTCATACCCATTTCCGGCACCCACTGCAGCCGCTCTACAAATTGCAATCCAGCGGTAGTCTGATCGAAACTAAAAAATAAATTCCAAGAAAGTGCAAATGAAATACCTGCACACAAAACAGCTACACCCCGTATTGCTGCCACCGCCTGTTTAGGCATAAATACAATGGCTAACACCCCCAACAACGGAACCCATAAAACCGCACTTAACATACCCATGGTAACCCCCTTGGCAATCACTAATTTACATCAAATCATTCTTAAACGTAACCGGAACAATTATCCGGCGCGGATACACTTTTAAAATCACTTTTCGTATTACCGTATTATATTTCCCAACAAGATGCCCCTGCATTCTTAATTAAGCACTGACTTACTCTTAGCTCCCCTATAGCACAACATAGTGATCCCATATTAAACCCACCACCACAACCACCAAATTTAATCCGCAGAGCGCAACCCAATGACAAACATCGGGCTGCGCTCTGCGGGCTAAAACAGCCCACAGAACTAATAACTCATTAATTACCAACGACTGCTCCGCAACAAGCTCCGCGCCCAATGAGCGCGGAGTCCTGCACTAATTACTTCGCATCAGTAGCCCAGCTCTTATCAATGACGCGGGTTAATGTGGCCAAGTCGTGGTGGGCGGTTGGAGTATGACTTTCTATTCCTGCAACCGTCACCGTGCCCTTGGTTTCTCTGGCATATTCTTCTGTAAAGTCATTGATCTTCTCACGTACGGTGTGGTCAATCAGCCCCGCTTTAGAGAAGTCAAATACGACTTTCTTGCCGCCGGGCAGCTTGTCCATCATGCTGCGCACGCCGATCAAGCTGGTGTAAACCACAGGGCCGCTGAATGCAACCGTTACAGTATCGCCACTCGCTTTGACTTCATAAACTGTTTTAAAGCTCAAGATGCCCACCAAAACTGAAACCATCATACAGGCGATGGAGAACAGTTCGTTATGCGCGATCCAGTGGAAATACCCGACACCGCCCAAAAACCCAGCATGAATGGCTAAAAACAGACCCGCAGAGCCAAACTTGTTCTGGCTACCCGCACGGATTGCATTCAGACCGATAGACAGCCACATGCCGAAGAACACACCGACCAACAGATCAATCAGGACTACGCCGATCACTGTACCCACCATGAACACCAGCTCATCCGTACCGGTATGCGCGATATGGGCGAAAATCTTCGGGTGCGCCAAACGGAAACCGATCACCACCAACATACCCGCCAAAGCGGACAATGGGATCATGTTCAACAACCAAGGCAAGCCAGCTACGAAAGCCAGCATGAAGAAGCCGTGGAAGAAGTTAGACCAACGAGTACGCGCACCGACCATTACATTGGTCGAGCTACGCACTACTTCTGCGATCATGGGGATACCACCGATCAGCGAGGAGGTCGCATTGGCTACGCCCTTGCTCCAAAACTCGCGGTTCATGTTGTTGCGACGCTTCCAAGGATCTTTCTTTTCAATGGCTGCAGCGGTCAACAAAGACTCCAACGAACCCACGATCACGAAGGTGAGGATGTATTTGATGGAGATTGGATCCATAATTTTGGAAAAATCAGGAAAGGCAAAGGAATCCGCAAAATTCAAAGGTACACTCACCAACTTCACCAACGATTTCCCGTCCTCGCCCACAAAGACCCAATTCGCCAGCGTGATGGTGACGATCATGATCGCCAGCGGTGCCGGAAGCACCTTCGCAACCTTGGGGATGCTCGGCCAGATGATCATGATGGCCATCGCAATGGCTCCGAGCGCGGCTGCATGGGGAGCCATGTTGGCAAAGCTACTGGGGATGGCTGCAATAACTGCAAGCATGCTGCCTGTTGCTTTCACGCCCAACACCACGTGAATCTGCTTGGCCATAATGATGATACCGATACCCGCCACCATGCCCTCGACCACCGAGAATGGAAACACGTTGGTCATAGGACCCGCTTTGATGATGCCCAAAATAATTTGGATAACTCCCATCACCACGCCGACTGCCAAGGCGTATTTATACCCAGCCAATGGATCGCCAGGATTCAGTGCGCCCAACTCGGCCACTGCACCGAGTACGATCACAATCAGTCCAGCGGCTGGGCCGTTGATGGTGACGTAAGAGCCGCCCAATAGGCCGCCGACCATACCGCCAACCATCGCGGTCAGCACGCCCGCCACAGCTGGCACACCGGACGCAAGAGCAATCGCCAAGCTTAATGGCAAGGCAATCAAGAAAAGAATAAATCCCGACACAACATCAAATTTGGCGTTTTGCTTGAGACCCGGTAAGTAATCTAATGGAACCGGACCGATATCTGCTTTAGGTGCTGGTGCTGCTGATGGTGATGACATAAGTTAACCCCTCTAAAAATTTTAAAAATTCTCTGGAAACAACTATTACCGCCTAAGAACAACTTTAAATTGCCTACCTCGCTTAACTAGTAACGCCCACAA
>Ga0209824_10001696_pt1 | contig 12057 bp, 10 predicted proteins | sample VDWuncwatermetaG_FD_184124 | JGI IMG/M metagenome (GOLD analysis project Ga0209824, IMG submission 184124) | Wastewater microbial communities from Netherlands to study Microbial Dark Matter (Phase II) - VDW unchlorinated drinking water (SPAdes)... ... | reverse complement strand
GAGCTTGCAAAGATTACAAGATTATCATTAAAACCTCAGCAGGACATGCAGTATTCATTACAAAGCAAATTTGCAGTGGCAAATCTGTCTTCCACCCTTAGAAATTTGGCAGTTGAACTTGGCAGAGTTTCAAACGACATTAGGTTGATGGCATCTGGTCCAGTTGCTGGCTTATCAGAAATTGGCATTCCTGCAGTACATGCAGGTTCTTCCATAATGCCAGGCAAAGTAAATCCATCGCTTGCAGAATGCATGAATATGATTTGTTTTAGTATAATTGGAAATGATTCTACTGTTGCACTTGCAGCCCAAGCAGGACAGTTTGAGCTAAACGTAATGCTTCCTGTAATGCTAAAGTCTGTCTTAGATTCAACTGATATGCTAAGAAATTTTGTTCCCATTTATTCTCATAATTTGATTGATGGATTATCTGCAAACAAAGAAAAGCTTCAACAATATATTGAGAACAGTCCAGTAATAGTAACACTACTCTCACCTAAACTTGGCTATCAAACATCTGCTGATCTATACAAAGAATCTCTGAAAACTGGCAAGACCATCAGACAGTTAGTAATATCAAAAGGATTGATGAGTGAAAAAGAAGTAAAGTCATTCTTGGGATAAAAATGGCAAAGATTTGGGTTGAAGCTCATGGATGTTCAGCAAGCTTTGCAGACTCTGAAATGATTTCTGGTTTGATTCTAAATGGGGGTCATACACTTGCCCAGAGCTCATCGGATTCAGACTTGAATCTTATTGTTACTTGTTCAGTAAAAGACGTAACTGCACACAAAATGATACATAGAATTAAAAAAATGAAAACAAAACCACTTGTTGTAGCTGGTTGTTTGCCTAAAGCAGAACAATCCACTGTTGAAAGATTCAGTCCAAAAGCTAGTTTACTTGGTCCAAATTCTTTAGGAAAAACTCTTGATGTCATAAGTTCTACCCTAAAAGGAATAAAGAGAATAGAGATTACAGACTCTGATGTATCTAAAGTTGGTTTACCAAAGGTCAGATTGAATTCGGCGATAGGAATAGTTGAAATTGCAAGTGGCTGTATGAGCGAATGTACTTTTTGTCAAACCAAATTATCTAAAGGAGAGTTACACAGCTATAGGATTGGAGATATTGTAAGGCAGGTAAAACACGATGTTGAAGATGGGTGTAGTGAAATATGGCTTACATCAACAGACAATGGGTGTTATGGTTTTGACATAGGAACTAACCTACCTACTCTTATTGAGAACGTATCTGAGATAAAACATAATTTTATGATTAGAGTAGGCATGATGAATCCTATGTATATGACAAGGATTAAGCAGGATCTCTTGGAAGCCTTTGAAAATGACAAAGTCTTCAAATTCCTTCACATTCCAGTACAAAATGGAAGTAACCGGATTCTAAAAGAGATGAAACGCGGCCATACGGCAAATGTGTTTAGGGATACAAATGATGCATTTAGGAAAAAATTTGAAAGGTTTACCATTTCTACAGATATCATAGTAGGATTTCCATCTGAAAGTGAGGAAGACTTTGCACAGACAATAAATCTCATTGAAGAAACAAGGCCTGATGTAACAAATCTCTCAAGATATAGTGCTAGGCCAGGAACAGACGCTGCAAAAATGGATCAAATTGATGTTTCTGACGTAAAAAGACGAAGTAAGATCATTTTTGAATTAACAAATAAGATAATACATGAGAGAAATCTGGAATGGGTTGGTTGGCGGGGTGATGTTTTGTTTGATGAAATTGCTGATGGTATCACCAAAGGAAGAAACTTTGCCTACAAGCCCGTAGTTATTGATGAAGCCATAAAAATCGGACAAAAAATCAAAGTCGAGATCACAAAAGCAACAAAACATGGTCTTTATGGTAAAGCCATAAGCTAAAATTATTTAGATCGAAGCTTGGATCAAAACTAATCAACAAAGTTTTTTAACTAATTTTGTAAGCAAAAGAGAGTCATGGAATTTGAGATAAAGGAGCCTATCCTAGTTGTAGGATTAGGCGGAGCAGGATGCAAATTAGCAATAAACGCCAAAGAGACACTTGGTTCAGAATGTATTCTAATTAGCCATGACCCAAAAGACCTCAATTCTGGCAATTCTAAAATTTTGATTAATACCAGTCCGATTCTTAATCCATCTTCGTATCTAATACGAGGCATGTCATTTGGTGCCCTTGATAGTATTAGAGAAAAGATTGATGGTTATTCCACTATTGTCATAATGGCAAACTTGGCAGGAAAATCTGGAGCGGCATTAGCACCCATTCTCTCGCAGGTTGCAAAAGAGATGGGTAAGAGTGTCCTTTCTTTTGCTATAATGCCATTCAAATTCGAAAAAGATAGAATCTTCTTTTCAGGTGTATCTTTGAAGAGATTGAAGGCAAACTCTGACTGCACCATAATAGTAGATAATGATGCTTTACTTGACAGCAACCCGGATCTTACTCCTGATACATGCCATACCATAACAAATGCAGCCCTACTTGAAGTCGTTTCATCGTTAAAGTCTACATCCTTCCCACTAAGAACAAACATTCTTTCTACAAGTAAAGAAGGCCAAGACATACAGACATCCCTAAGAGACTCTATCAAGATGCTTTACGAGGATGCACCACCCAACAGTGTCAAAAGTACAATGTTGTACGTAATGGGTGGAAACAAGGTTTCCGTAGGAACGCTAAATTCCATGGTAAATACAATCAGCGGCATTTTCAATGACGATAGCACTAGAGTAAGTCTTTCGGTCATGGCAGGTGAAAGTTCTAAAGTTGTTTTGTTGACGTCGATAGATGGAGAGACAAGGTTTGACAAATACGATCCGCTCGGATTCATCCCAAAACATAACATGTTGGACTGGGATGAACCAGAATGTAGTATAAAATTAGATCTTAACTTGACACAGATAGAATAGAATTAATCTTTCTTTGTCTTTTTATCAGACTTTGATTCCTTAGGTTCCTCTTCTTTCTTCGCTGTTAGTTTTTCTTCTACTTTTTCTTCTTCTTTCTTTGCTTTTGGTTTCTCTTCTACTTTAGTTTCTACTTTAGTTTCTACTTTAGTTTCTACTTTAGTTTCTACTTTAGTTTCTTTTGATGTTTTCTCTTTCTTTTTTTCTTTCTTCGCTATTTTTTTCTCTGTTTTCTTTCCTTTTTGTTTCTCCTCTACTTTCTTTTCTTCCTCATATTTTGAAATTAGAATATTACCATCATCATCTTTTGTTAATTTCACACGTATCTTTCTTGGCGGATGTCGTATTCCTCTTGCCCACACAAGATGGCTTACATCTTCTTCAATCTTGACATTTTCAGATTTCATATGATGTGTAGCAAATTCTTTAATCATGTTAATTGCCCTCTTGGCTCTTTGGTTATTTGGAGAAAGCCAAACTTTTCCAAGATTTATTGTATAAACGCGTTCAAGTGATTCTTCTGACAATTATCCCACTCCCACATCAGTTCTGCGCCATTGTCTCCTTTTTGGGTTTGATCGTACCTTTCTTTTTGTTCTAACTACAACCCAGGTTGGTACAGGTGAGCTTTGCTTTAGTTTCTTCATTAAGCGTATCTTCCTTGGAGTAGATTTGTGCGCGCCCATAAAAATTTGAACGACTTGACCTCTTTTTAAATGAATCTCAAGAATTTATGTAAAAGATGACATGAAAAATTAATTATAGTAAGCCAGTTTCTGATAGAAGGTTAAATATTTGTTTTAGCATCCTTGCAGAAGCACCCCAAATCAAATGATGTTGATATCTAAAAGTATACATCTCTTGGATTGATTTGTGCAAAGGATCTGGATCATCTTCTATTGTGTTTAGTAGAGGCACAAATGGAATATGTAATATGGTTTCTATTTCTGAATTTGGAATAAGTTTTGGGATTTCATCTAGAATACAAATAAACGGTACTATTGTAAAACCAGAATTCAAAGTCGCCACAGGTCTAATCTGACCTATGATTTGTTGTCTAGATATGTCAAGATTCATCTCTTCTTTTGTTTCTCGAAGAGATGTAGTCAATAGATCATCATCACGTTGCGTCCATGTCCCACCAGGAAAAGAGATCTCACCAGCATGATGATTCATTGTTTTTGGTCTCTCTGTCATGATTATCATGGGCTCTTTCCCATAAATCACTATCAATACAGCAGCACGTTTTGTTTGTCCATCGTACTTTACCTCAGGTGTAATTTTACTAGATAGTGCTTTTTTGAGTAATTCTATTTTCAATTATACTAGTAATACGGGATTCGTTTATTTGGTATTATCGTTATATATCCCAGAAGATGTTTTTGGGTTCCATCACAGTACAAAATATTCTGCCTCAGGATGATGTACAACTACTGCGGCCGTAGATTGATCTGGAATAATTTGACCCAATTCTGTAAGTCCCATACCAGATTTCTCAGGTTCTAATAATTTCCACACCAAATTGTGTTGTGCCACATCAGGACAGCTTGGATATCCCCAGCTATATCGCAATCCTCTTTTTGGTCCAATTTTTAATTCATCTCTTATTATTTGATTAATCCATTCTGCCATAGCTTCTGCAGTCTCAACAGCAAGACCATGCAAATAATATGCATCCGTATACTTGTCTTCTTTATTCCATTTTTCTATGATTTCTGAAGTCTTGTTTCCAACTGTTACTGTTTGAAATGCAACAACATCATCCTTACCAAAATAATCGGTGATACAAAGATGCTTTGATTTTGTTGATCTTGGAAAATCAAATATTATGTTTTGGCCACCTTGATGCTCAACTACAAGTTTTCCATCTTTGTTATGGCATTTGAAATAACCATATACCGCACGCGGTTCAAAGAGACCTTCATCAATAATTCTTTTCTTCCATTCTTCAAATAATTTTTCATGTTCTTGCTCTGATTCTTTTGCTGTACTTCCACGAAGTCCCCATGATAAAACGAAAAGAGATTTTTTGTTAATATATTTCCAAACTTCTTGTAAATTAATTTGTGCAGGCTCAAATCTGATTTGTTTATTGATATGAGGTGCAAGCGGCGGTTCTACTGGCTTTATTCCGCTGTGTGGAATATCTCCAACTTCTGACTTTACACTAGTTTCTGTCCATTTCTCTAGTTTTGTATTCCACTCGGTAAGGAAATGTTCTTTCTCATTTGAAACAAGCTTGTCCATTGTTTTTAGACCATCAAACATTGTTTTGCAGTAAAATGCACCTGGTTTGTAAATTCCGCCTTCTTTTGCTATTCTATTGATATAGTTAGTGTTGATAGCAGCCCCGCCACACAATATAGGAATCTGCATATTGTTTTTTCTCGCATGTTCTACAAAAAATTGCATTTGTTTTGACGTTGAAACTAAGAGTGCTGAGAGTCCTATTGCATCTGCTTTTACTTCATCAATTTTTTCCAAAAACTTTTGCATTGGAACCTGTTTTCCCAAATCATAGACGGTATAACCATTATTTTCAAAAATTGTCTTTACCAAGTTCTTTCCAATATCATGAACATCACCATAAACTGTACCCAAAACAAGTTTGCCTTTGCTGGTACCTTCCTCCTTTAAGAGATATTTTTCAAGTTCTCCTACTGCTACTTTCATGCATTCTGCAGACTTGAGTACAAATGGCAAGATGAGTTCTCCTGCTCCAAATTTATCACCTACTTCTTTCATAGCGGGAAGAAGATCATCGTTTAGTGTTTGAATTGCAGCATGATGTGTTATTTCTTTTGGAGCTTGGATGCTTAAAATATTATTTTTTTTAACTAGCTCATGTTTTTGTGTTATCTTTTCAGCAATTGCACTGACAACATCATTTTCAATTCCATCTTTTAGTCTGTTTACAATTCTAAAGTTAGATCGTTTACCAGCATTCCACGAAGGATCTATTTCAACTCTTTTTACAGAAATGGTTTTTGTAGATTTTGAGTTTTCAAAATATGTTATTAAATCTGCAAGTGCATTTGAGTGTCGATTAAAGATGAGATCCTCTGCAATCTTTCTTTCTTTTTCACTAATCTCAGAGTATGGAATAACATCCTTTGGGTTGATTATCACCGTATCAAGACCATATTTTACAGCATGATACAAAAATACAGCATTGATTACTTTACGTGCATTAGGTGCAAGTCCAAAGCTTAGATTACTTAAGCCAAGTGTAGTAAACGAATTTGGAAATCTTTTTTTGATTAATGCTATTCCTTCCAGTGTATTTTTCCCAGCATCCTGAAATTCAGCCTCCCCTGTGGCAAGTGTAAAAGTTAGAGCATCAAAAATGAATTGATCTTCTTGTAGACCATATTTTTTTCCAGTTTCAAAAAGCAGTTCTGCAGTTTCTAGTTTTTCTTGAGGTGTTTTGGCCATTCCTTTTGGACCAATACACATTGCAATTGCAGGAACTCCATACTTTGCCATCATAGGAGCTAACGAATGAAATCTAGTTCCATCACCTTCCAAATTAATTGAGTTAATTATTGGCTTGCCAGAAATTTGTTCAAGTGCTGCAGCAATTACTTTAGGTTCAGTTGAATCAATAACCAAGGGAGCGTCGATTTCTAGGCTCAATTGTTTGACAAGTTTTTTCATAAACACTAGTTCATCTGAGCGTTCTGTAGTTGCAACACAAACATCAAGACAATGTGCACCTTCTTCAACTTGGGCCTTTGCTAAATTTAGCAATTCATCAAAATTGTCATTTAGTACAGCTTCTTTTGCCTTCTTTGAACCTTGGGTGTTAAGTCTCTCACCAATAATCAAAGGTGGCGGGATTTGTTTTAGTTCAATTGCCTTTAATGCAGAACTTACTCTTGGAATTTTCAACATATTAATTGTAAACTGAATTTTCTAAATACTTAGCGTTTATTGTCTGTTTTTTGATCAATTATTTTTCGAAGTTGTGATATATGAGAAGGATTAGTACCGCAACATCCCCCTATGATTCTCACATTAGGATATTGTGAGATGAAATCCTTGAGAGATTTTGCCATTTCGTCTGGTGACATTTTGTAAACAGCTTTTCCACCCTGGTTTTCTGGCATCCCAGCATTTGGCACTACAAGCAATGGCAAAGTGTTTTGCTCATCTAACCACTGTATGCTTGGTGTCATTTCTATTGGTCCAGTAGAGCAATTCAATCCAAAAATATCAATTCCCATATCAGACACGGTCGTATATGCCGCCTGAATGTTTGTACCAAGTAACATTTTTCCATATTGATCTAATGTCACATTTGCAATTATTGGAATTTTTTTACCAGTTTTTTTCATTGCAAGATGTGAAGCTTCGATTGCAAGTTTAACTTCTAAAATGTCTTGGCTTGTTTCAATTAACAATGCATCAACTCCACCCAGTATAAGACCCTCTGCTTGTAATTCATATGCCTCTCTGATTTCATTAAGCGATTTTTGACCAAGTGATGGATCATTTGAGCTTGGCAAGAATCCCGATGGGCCCATAGTTCCAATTACATATCTTGGCTTGTCAGTAAATTCTTGAGTTACATCTACTGCTAACTGTGCAATTTTTTTATTCCATTCCACGGTTTTTTCTCCATAACCATATTCCTCTAGTTTCAACTTGTTTGATCCAAACGTATTAGTTTCAATACAATCAGCACCTACTTCCAAGTAGCTTCTATGAATATTCTTTATCCATTCAGGTCTTGTGAAAGATAGGCCGTCATTGAATCCATCTTTACCATCTGGAAAGTCTTCTGGTTTTGGGTTTAGCTTTTGGATCTCTGTCCCCATCGCACCATCAAAAAGCAGAATTTTGTTCTTTATTGCCTCACTGAAAGGAACTTTTTGTATCAAGACAAAGTTGAGAGGGTTTTAATCAATTTAATTTCTTGCTTTGATTATATTCAAAGGTTATAATCAAGTACTCAAAAAAACCTTCTATGACAATCACCTATGAGATAAATCCCCCAAAAATCATTCAGGGTACGGTATTATCTCAAAAAGAACTTCAGGATTCTCTTAATAAATTAAAATCTAAAGCATTGAAGGTTGGCAAGGTTTGTAAAAGTATACACTTGACTGATTCAGTTCTTGGCATACCAAGAATATCACCGATTACTGCAGGTTTCTTTATTAGAGATTCTAATAAAAAAATAAGAATTTCTGCAAGCATACGAGTAAGAGACAGAAATCTCATCTCTATTACTCAAACAATTTCTGATGCAATTTTACTTGATCTAAATGGTGTTCTTATTCTTAAAGGAGACACTCCACCTGTTGGGCCAAAGGACTCTAAGCTTATACCAAGTGATATTGTAAAACAATTCAACGAACAAGGTTTTGGAAAAAAAATTGATCTTTATCTTTCTTTGTCAAGTAACCCAGATTTTGAAAAAATTCATAAAAAAATTGAAGCCCAACCAAAAGGATTTGTTACCCAAGTCATCAGCTCCATTGACCAAGTTACAAGAATAGTTGATAAATTAAAACCGCTTGGTTTCAAGATAGTTCCCTGTATTTTGTTAGCTTCAGAAAAAAATTTAAAATCTGCAAAAATGCTCAATCTTGATTGGTCAAGTTATAGTAAGGATATGGTTGGTTTCATAAAACAAGTACATAAAATTTCAGGTAGTGTATTGATTAGCTCACCAAATGACTTTATTGGAGCCTTAGAGATATTGAAAAAACTGGCTTGATGTATTCCTAACAAAAAATGGAAATTAACGACTAATTAAAATTAAAGAATAACAAATCGTGTTTGTGGATATGATATGAATTTATTTAGAATATCAATTTTATTTGTAGGATTGTTTGCTATAGGTTTAATTTCCTTTCAGCATGCAAACGCGGAAGTATGGATTCCTGACAATGAGTTTGGAGGATATTTTGATTCAAATGGCGTATACACCGTCATAGGCGCTGTCAAAAATACGGAAAATGTAGCTATAGTTCCTACAATTACCATAAACATAAAAGATAATGAAAAAATGATTTCTGATTCTTATACTCTGTCAATAGTTGATGCAGGAAAAGACATCCCATTTAAAATAAAAATACCACAGATAGAAAGTAAAAATGCCATTTTAGAAAAACCAGATGTAAACTTTGTACTTGCAAAATATAATGCTATAAACATACAAGTGATTTATGATTCCACTCTAGTCAAACATGCAGATGGTCACACGTCTGGTGTCATCATAAACAACGATACTGTTTCTGCATATGGAGTAAAAGTGTACGCTGTGATTTATGGTAAGGATGGAAAATTCCTTGACACTGGTAAAAATGTCGAAACTATCACTGAGATGAAACCTGGTGAGAAAAGAGAATTTACCATGTATTCTGATCCCTTACTTGCATCAAAAGTAAGCTATTACAGTTGTTTTGCATTAGGTGAGGATCCAACACTTACTATTTCTGTTGAAAAAGGTGGGAATCGAGTTGATTTCACTTATTTGACAGCAGCATATTTAGACGCTGCAAAATTTGATGATTCACAAAATTCGCTTTCAATTACTGCAAGAAACCCTTGGCCTCAAACATCATATGTAAATTTCATGATTCCTATCCAAAATGATAATCAAAAATTTTCTGTTTATTTAGATGGCAAACCAGCTGATACACTACAAAGTAAGGATCCAGACGGATATTGGCACGTAGCATTCAATTTGCCACCGCAGTCAACTAGTTCAGTCTTAATTTCAGGATTTGGAGAACAAGGACAGTCACTCTTACCGATTAGTAATTTTAAAAATTATTTATTAGTAATAATACCTGCAGTAGCTGTAATTGTCAGTGTCATTATTTGGAAAAAGAGAACAGATTAGAAAGTTTTCCAATATCTAAGGTACAGTTGGCAGATTTTTCTCCCCAAGAATTTGGTTAAGAAGCGTCAAATCATATATGTTGGACAGATCTGGTTTTTTATCTCCAAGAAAACCTAGATCAAACGCATCGCCAGCAGATTTGTAAAGTGATTCTTTGATTGGATCATATGTTATTTCAAGTCGTGAAAACGCATCTTGGAATTCATCATCAGGAATTGTCTTACCCGTGAGTTTTTCTAATTGTGCATTGAATGCTTGGGTAACTTGGTCTTTATTGTTATTTATCCAAATAGTTTCGTCAACATGTGCCTCTAATAGTTTCTTTATGACATCTGGATGATTTTTCAAATAATCTGTTCTTACTACTATTTGTGATGTTACAAATTTTCCATTTGGCCATAAATCTCTCTCATCTACCAAAATTGTTCCATTTGCTTCTTTGACAAGTTTTGCTCCCCATGGCTCTGGTACCCATGCACCATCAATTTCTTTTTTGATCATCAACGTTAAGATATCAGGATTATTTGCAGGTATTACTTGCACATTTCCTCCATTGTCTGTAGTTTTGTATCCATTTTTTAGTAAATAGCTTCGTAGTGCAACATCTTGTGTATTTCCAAGTTGAGGAGATGCAAACTTTTTGCCAGCAAAATCAGCAGCTGAATTTATTCCAGCGTCATTTCTAACCACAAATACTGCTCCTCCACTTGTTGCACCTGCAATGACTCGCAGATCTTGTCCATCAGATTTGATATAACCATTGATTGCAGGGTTTGAACCAACATATGTGACATCGACTCTATTTGCAAATAATGCTTCAATTGCAGATGGACCAGCATTGAAGACTTGGGTTTCTATTTTAACATCACCAAGTTCTTTTTGAAAATCTCCATTTCCAAGTCCAATTACTGCTTGTGCATGATTTATGTTTGGAAAATATCCAATTCTTAAAACATTAACAGAGCTATCGGTATTATGAGAAAGTTGACTCCCTGAATTTACATTAAAAGAAAGAACAATTACTATTGCAATAATTATTCCTGCAATTCCAAATTTAATTTTAGGAGTCATCTGTAATACCTATACTCCTAACGATGGTGATCCAATCCCCATTTTCTTCTCACTCGCTCATCTAGTTTAAACAGCAATAGTCTATCAACTAACAATCCAATCGCAAATATAGTAATCATGCTTGCAATTACCTGACCCATGTCAAGAAAGTCTCTTCCAACAGACAAAATGTGGCCCAATCCAACAATTGACATCAATATCTCTGCACCAATGATAGCATGCCATGCAAATGACCAAGCTTGTCTGATGCCAATTATTAACGAAGGTGTAGCAGCTGGGATGGTGACATGTCTAAACAAGTAGAATCCTTTTGCACCCATATTTTTGGCGGCATCAAGGTAGATTGGCGGTATGTTTCTGATGCTGCTATATGTCGAAATCATTATTGAAAAAATTGAACTCATGACAACTACAAACAGAATTCCAAAGTCATTGAAGCCAATCAATAGAATAGAGAAAGGCACCCATGCAATACTTGGAAATGACAAAAGACCGGCAGAAAATGAACTTAGTGTCTTTCCAAATCCCTTGAATTTAATCATGGCAAGTCCTATGAGAGTTCCAAGAGATATGGAAATAGCAAATGCAGCTACAAGTCTGGCCAAAGTTACACCTATACTCACAGGTAGAGAATGATTCCAAATTATCTTGACAAATGATTCTGCAACCATCAATGGTGAAGGCAATGAGATTTTTGGCCATATGCCAAGCATGAAGACTACTTGCCACACACCAATAAACACTGCAAGAAATAGTGCAGCATTAGCAGCATCATCAAAACTACCATGTGATGTTTTCTTTGAGATTATTTTTTTACTCATAAATTCTCATCTTTTATCCGTGCCATTACTTCGCTCTTTAATTCTTCAAGAATTTGATGATAGTATTTTTGGAGATTTTCATCCTCAGCAAGTCTGGGTCGTCTATAATCAATTACAAATTCTTTTTTAATTTTAGCTGGTCTATTTTTGAATACAACAACACGATTTCCTAAAATTACTGATTCTGAAATATTATGTGTAACAAAAATGATTGTCTTTTTTGTTCTCTCCCAAATTAATTGTAATTCTACTAACAGCAAATCTCTTGTTTGAGAATCTAGTGCTGCAAATGGTTCATCCATCAAAAGAATTTCTGGATCCATAGCAAGAGCTCGTGCAATTGCAACTCTTTGTTTCATTCCTGTAGATAGCTGATAGATGTATGAAT
>Ga0209824_10001689_pt1 | contig 12086 bp, 11 predicted proteins | sample VDWuncwatermetaG_FD_184124 | JGI IMG/M metagenome (GOLD analysis project Ga0209824, IMG submission 184124) | Wastewater microbial communities from Netherlands to study Microbial Dark Matter (Phase II) - VDW unchlorinated drinking water (SPAdes)... ... | reverse complement strand
TCCTTGGGATTCGGTGTGCTCGAGATCTTCCCCGACTCCATAGCCCTGCGCGACCGCCCACCCGGCCCCTTGCGTCATGTTCTTGGAGGCCTCCTTCCGACCGATCCGAATGTCGCCGCTCATCCCCACGCCGCAGGGGATCGTATTGAAGAGTGCGGTTACGAGGTCGCGGAGTTTTGGCTGCACCTCCTCGACGGTGAGGTCGGTCTTCACCAACCGGACGCCGCAGTTGATATCGTAGCCTACACCTCCAGGCGAGATGACGCCCTCGGTGGCGTCCATCGCCGCGACCCCGCCGATGGGGAAGCCGTAGCCCCAGTGGATATCCGGCATGGCCATCGAGGCCGTGACGATCCCCGGGAGATGCGCGACGTTAGCGACCTGCTGGAGCGATTGATCCGTCGTGATCTCTTCCAAGAGTTTCGCATCGGCGAAGATGAGACCCGGCACCCGCATGCCGCGCGCATAGCTCGTCGGAATCTGCCAGCGGTTCTCGTCCAGCCGCTCGAGCGGCCCGGTCCAGGCGCGCTCCATTGTCAGACTGCTAAAGACATTGGTCCTGTAATCATCTGAAGAATCACTGAAATCATCTTAAATGTCCACAATGACTCGGCCCTCCCACGTCCCGTTGTGTTGGGAGACCTCGAGGAGATAGCGCGTGATGGCTTTGACCTCGCGGCCTTGGACGTGCCGCGAGGGATCGAAGGTGTCGCCCCGCACGTGGCCGCGCAGCGTCGTCGGCGTCACGTCCTCCAGCTCGTACGCGACTGGCAGGAAGCGCTCGGTTGAAAACCACACGAGGAGTTCCTGAAGCCAGACGAGGAGCAAGGAGGAGGCGTCGGTGGATGCGAGGTGGATGGCCCGTCGCTCCTTGGGCTGCAGACGGCTATCCTCCGCGATGAGCTCGGTGAGGCCGCGGGCCATCCCTACGAAGACCTCGTTGAGGGTGGCGCCCACGGCTCGGATCCCGATATCCGCGGTGTGATCGAAGAACTCATACCCTTTGGCGGTGCCGGCCATGGTCCTTCACGCGGCGCGCGCTCTGTCGACGAATCAGCGCAAGTTTCTCCTGGCGGCTCCATGACTGAATCGCACGCTCTCGTCGCCGAGCAGCCGACTCATGAGCGCAAGGCTCAAGATAGGCGAGGTTGGCTGGTCCTCTGCTCCGAACGTACTTCGACCCCCGCCCGGTATTGTGCTGCTTCAATCGCCGCACGGGATTCGTCGTCATGCCCGCGTACAGCGATCCGTCTCCGCAGCGGACGAGATAGACATACCACATCTAATCGTTCGCCTCCGGATTTCTATAGCGAACGATGGGGCGCCTGGGACTCGAACCCAGTACCCACAGCTTAAAAGGCTGTTGCTCTACCTGGTGAGCTAGCGCCCCAAGGTGCCATTATAGCAAAGTGCGTTAGGGCGTACCGACGAATGGGGTGGGGCTGCGGGGGCACTCTGCCCGAACGGGCATGGGGGACCTGTGCGCGTTAGCGCAGGCACGCGCTTACACGCTGTGGAGTTCCTGCTCTTTCGCCCTCACGATCGCGTTGATCTGTTCGATGTACTTATCGGTGAGCTGCTGGATGTGGTCCTGGGCCTTGAAGGTCTCGTCCTCGCTGATCTGCTTCTCCGCCTTGAGCTTCTTGAGCAGCTCATTGGCGTCGCGCCGGAGGCTCCGGATGGACACCCGGCCTTCCTCGGCCATCTTGTGGATGAGCTTCGTGAGTTCTTCTCGGCGCTCCATGGTGAGCGCGGGGATGGGCAGGCGCAGGAGTTTGCCATCCACGACCGGGGTGATGCCCAGCCCCGCCTTCTGGATCGCCTTTTCAATCTCTGGCACCAGCTTCGCATCCCAGGGCTGGATGACGAGCAGCCGAGGTTCCGGGGCGGTGACCGCCGCCACCTGCTTGATGGACGTGGCCGACCCGTAGTAGTCCACGGTCACGTGCTCCACTAAGGCAGGGTTGGCCCGGCCGCCGCGGATCTCCGAGAGCCCGCGCGACACAGAAGACACCGCCTTCTGCATCTTGTCTTCGCTGTCCTTGTACACCGCCGGCAGGGAGGTCATCGCGGGTTCACCACCCGGGTGCCCACCGGCTCCCCGCAGACCGCGCGCTTGATGTTCCCGGCGCGGTGCAGGTTGAAGACGATGATCGGGATGTGGCTGTCCATGCACAGGCTCACCGCGGTGGCGTCCATGACCTTCAGCCCTTTCTTGAGCACATCCATGAAGCTCAAGGTCTCAAACTTCTTCGCCTGCCGATTCGTGGCCGGGTCATCGCTGTAGACGCCATCCACGTTCGTCGCCTTGAGGACGATATCGGCGCCGATCTCGAGCGCCCGCAGGGCCGCCGTCGTGTCCGTCGTGAAGAAGGGGCTGCCGATCCCCCCGACGAAGATGACCACCCGGCCCTTCTCGAGGTGGCGGATCGCCCGGCGCCGGATGTAGGGCTCGGCCACCTTCGCGATCTCGATAGCGGTCTGGACGCGGGTCGGGACGTCGATGCGCTCAAGCACATCTTGGAGCGCGAGTCCGTTGATGGCGGTCGCGAGCATCCCCATGTAGTCGGCGGTGGCCCGCTCCATGCCGGTCGCCGAGGACGTCGAGAGCCCGCGGAAGATATTGCCGCCGCCGACCACCACGGTCACCTGGACCCCCAGCGCCCGCACCTCCTTGATTTGCTGGGCGAGATCCGCGAGGACCTTCGGGTCGATGCCAAACCCGAGGGCGCCCTGGAGCGCCTCCCCGCTGAGCTTCAAGACGATGCGCTTGTAGATCGCGGTGGTGGACGCAGGGAGGGTAGTCTTGCCGCTGGATGGGGCTCGGACGGGCTTCACTTTCGTGCTCATTTCACGTGGTGAGGCGTCCGCCGTCGGATGACGCAGCGGCTGATTCTCCAACCGCAAACCGCGTGAACCGGCGAATCACCACGTTCTCTCCCGTTTTGGCAATGAGCGCTTTCAGAAGATTGCCGACGGTAGTCGCGGGATCCTTCACAAAGGGTTGCTCGATGAGGGACGCAACCTTCACATCCTCCCGGCTGCGCACGAGATCCTTGGGCGCGTCCTCCGCCTGGACGTAAGCCGGGTCCGTCGCCGCCACGTGCATCGCCACATCCCGGCAGAACTGCGTGAACTCCGGTGTCCTCGCGACAAAGTCCGTCTCGCAGTCCACCTCGACGAGCGAGGCGAGCCGGCCATCATGGTGCACGTACGCTTCCACACGCCCCTGGGCGGTAGCGTGCCCTTGGCGTTTCTCGGCGATGGAGGCGCCGCGCTGGCGCAGGTACTCCATCGCCTTGCGCTCATCGCCGCCGGAAGACTCGAGTGCCGCCCGGCAATCATTGATGGAGGCGCTCGTCTTCTCCCGCAGCGCCCTGATCGCCTCCAGACTAATTTTCATGGACCGGCCCCTCCGCCGTCGGCTCAGCGCCCCCGTTGGGCTTGCTCCCTTCGGCGGCGGCTGCGGCCGTCTCGCTGGCGGCCTGCTGGGCGGTGAGGAAGCGCCGCCGTCCCGCGATGACGCTCTCGGCGACCAGGGAGACGATGAGCCGAATGGCACGCACTGCGTCATCGTTGCCCGGGATCGGGTAGGCGATGCGGTCCGGGTCGGCGTTGGTATCGCAGATAGCGACGATGGGGATGTTGAGGCGGTTAGCCTCCTTGACGGTGATCTGTTCGCGCTTCGTGTCCACGATGAAGAGACAGCCGGGGAGGCGGTCCAGCGAGGCCAGACCACAGAAGTGCTCCTCCAGCCGCTCCAGTTGGCGGCTCAATCGTTTGGCGTCTTTCTTGGAGACGCGCTCAAAGAACCCGTCGGCGTGCTGCTTGCGCAGCTCCCGCAGTAGGTCGATGTTGCGCTTGATCGTCTGGAAGTTCGTCATCGTCCCGCCGAGCCATCGGTTGACGACGTAGGGCATCTCGGCCCGCTGCGCCTCCGCTTCCAAGATCGGTCTGGCCTGCTTCTTCGTCCCCACGAACAAGATCTGCTGGCCTTTCGCGGCGATGTCCTCGAGTGCATCGCAGGCGGTCTTCAGATGCTGCTCTGTCTTCTCCAGGTCGATGAGGTAGATCCCCGAACGGCTGCCGAAGATGAACGGTTTCATCTTCGGATTCCACCGCTTCGTCTGGTGACCAAAATGGACCCCCGCATCGAGCAATTGCCGAACCAAGGTGCTGGTCATCCTGTCCTTGCGCTCCTTACGCTTCCGACGACAACGACGAAGACGTCTGGGGCCCTGCGTGAATGAGCTGCAGCTCACAGAACCGCCGGTAGAGGAGGCTCTTTTGCAGGAGCTCGTCGTGACGGCCGTGTTCCACAATGCGCCCTTCCTGGAGGAGGATGATCCGGTGGGCGAGCCGGACCGATGAGAGCCGGTGCGCGATAAATAGCACCGTGCGGCCCTTCATGAGCCGCTCAATGGCTTCGGTGACGAGGTGCTCCGATTGGGCATCGAGCTGGCTGGTCGCCTCGTCGAGAATCAGAATCGAGGGGTTCTTCAAGAGCGCCCGGGCGATCGCGAGGCGCTGCCGCTCGCCGCCGGAGAGGGTGTTGCCTTGCTCTCCGATGACGGTGTCGTAGCCCTTCGGCAGCCGGCTGATGAAGGTGTGCGCGTTCGCGAGCTTTGCCGCCTCGACGATCTCAGGGAACTCCGCCGCGGGACGGCCCAGCGCGATGTTCGTGCGCACGGTATCGTTAAACAGAAAGGTCTCCTGGGTGACGAGGCCGATTTGGCTGCGCAGCGACGCCAGGGTGACGTGGCGGACATCGATCCCGTCGATCTTCACCCGTCCCGACTTGGGATCGTAGAAGCGCGGCAGCAGGCTCACCAGGGTCGTCTTGCCCCCGCCGCTTGGGCCCACGAGGGCGAGCGTTTCCCCGGCGGGGATCGCGAGCGACACGCCGCGCAGCGCGGGCTGGGCGTCGTAGTGGAACGAGACGTGCTCATAGATGATCTCGCGGTGGAAGGGCGGCAACTCCCTGGCCCTCGCGTGCTCCACGACGCTCGTCGGTGTATCCAGTACCTGGAAGATGCGTTCCGCCGAGGCGATCGCCTGTTGGTTGATCCCATGCAGCCGGGCGAGGCGCTTGAACGGACGGGTGAGCGAAAGCATCGCGCCCAGGAAGACGAGGAAAGTGCCCAGCGTGATGCGGCCCAAGAGCACCGCCCGGGCGCCGTACCAGAAGACGAGGGCCCCGCTGCAGGCCCCGATGACTTCGGTCATCGGCGCGAGCGCGTTGACGCGCTTCTGGACCTTGCGCAGGAGGCGGTAGGAGCGCTCGTTGGCGTCGGCGAACCGCAGCCGCGCCGCCTGCTCGGCGAGGAAGGACTGGATGATCTGCACCCCGTCGATGGACTCGAGGATCGTCGAATTGAACTGTCCCATAACGACTTGGGTCTGCTGGGAGAGCTTCTTGAGCAGCTGGCCCAGGCGCCCAATCGGCCAGGCGATGAGCGGCACGATGACCAAGATAATCAGGGAGAGCTTCCAGTTGATCACCAGCGCGATGACCAAAAACACGGCCACCTGGAAGCCTTGAAACACGAGGTCGGTGAGCCCTTCCGTAATCGAGTTCTGGACGATGCTCGTGTCGTAGAGGATGCGCGACATCGTAGTGCCCGTCGACGTCTGCTTGTGGTAGTCCAGCGAGAGGCCGAGGAAGTGGTTGAACAGGGCTTGGCGCAGGTCGCGAATCACCCGCTGGGCCACGTCGTTCATGTAGAACGTTTGCCAGAACTCGAAGAGCGCCTTGAGGAAGAAGAGCAGGGGAATCGCCACCGCAATCATTGTAAGGAGGGTCTGGGGGGAGATGGCATTGAACCATCCAACGAGGCTGGCCACCCAGCCGGGGAGCCAGGCCGGAGATGGGATGGCCCGGTTCGTCACGATCCGGTCCGCCAAGGGGAACAGGGCCCCCAACTGCACCCCATTGAGGATGCTGGACACGGCCATGCAGCCCACCGCGATGCCAAACACCGCCAGATGGGGCCGAAGGTAGCGCAAGAGGCGAAAATAGGTCGCCATGAAGCAGGGTATCTTACCACATGGGTTGACGCGGGGCAAGCGCTTCTGCTAGACTCAAGGGTCGATTCTGCCGTCGGTGACGACCCCTCGACTCGGGCCCCGGCCTCCCTCGACTGCGCTCGGGACCCGTTGGCCGGGGGCGCCTCGCTCGGGATGTCGCCCAAACCGCGTCGAGGGGTCGTCCTGAGCGAGCGAAGCGAGTCGAAGGACGACAGAAGTGGAGTCCCGGGCAAGCCGGGGGGCTCCACAAGACAGCTCAACCCATGCCTAACCCGTTGCGGATGGGGGTGGTCGGTGTTGGCCACCTCGGATCCCGACACGCTCAGATTTACGCCTCGATGCCCGGGGTGCGCCTCGCCGCGGTCTGCGACATTGATGCGGCGCGGGCCCGGCGTTTGGCCGACACCCTCCACTGTGAGCCGTTTACCGATTACCACGGCCTCCTCGGGCTCGTGGATGCGGTCAGCCTGGCTGTGCCCACCACCTTGCATAGCGTCATTGGCCGGGATCTGCTCGACCATCGGATCCATCTCCTGATCGAAAAGCCGATCGCCACGGCCCTCCCGGAGGCGGATGCGCTCATCCGCGTGGCCCAACGCCACCGCTGCCTTTTACAGATCGGCCACGTCGAGCGGTTCAACACCGCGATCCAGGCGGCCATGGCCCGCTTGACCCACCCCCGCTTCATCGAAGTCCACCGGCTCTCCCCGTACCCGTTCCGGGGCACCGATGTCAGCGTCGTCCTCGACGTCATGATTCACGATCTCGATCTCCTGCTGGCGATGGTTCCCTCCCGCGTCAGGCGCGTGGCCGCCGTCGGCGTACCGGTCCTTTCAACAAGCGAGGACATCGCCAACGCGCGCGTCGAGTTCGCCTCCGGCTGCGTGGCGAACATCACCGCCAGCCGCATCAGCGATGAGTCCATGCGCCGCTTCCGCGTCTTCCAGAAGGACCACTACCTCTCCATCGACTCGAAGGCGCAAACGGTTGAGCTGGCTCGCCACACGGGCCGCACGATCCGCCGCGTCAACCTGCCGGTGAACCAGCGCCCGCCGCTCCAAGATGAACTCGCCGCTTTCGTCCGGTCCGTCACGAGGAAGCGCCCGCCGGTCGTCTCCGGTGCGGAAGGCCGCGCCGCCCTCGCGCTTGCGCTGCAAATCGAAAAAGCCATGCGGCAGCGCAAGCAGTCCATAGTCCATCGTCCATAGTCCATGGAAAGCGCGTTCCGGCCCAGAGGTCTGTCTATGGACTATCGACTATGGACTATGGACTAGAATCGCCATGGCTTCGATTTGTCTTGTTGCTGGCGATCCCTCTGGCGATCAACACGCGGCTCGACTGATTGACGCGCTGAAGGCTCGCGATCCGACCTTGCGATTCTCCGGCCTTGGCGGCCCCGCGATGCAGCGCGCTGGTCTGGCGCTCCTGGATGACCTCACGACGACCGCAACCATCGGGCCATTCGATGCCTCGCGGCACCTCGCCCGCTTCCTCCGGGCTAAGCGGCTCCTCGAACAGCACCTCACGGCGCAGCGGCCCGATCTCGTGATTCTCGTGGACTTCGGCGACTTCAATCTGCCAGTCGTCGCCCCGCTGGTCAAACGGCACCGCATCCCCGTCCTCTACTACATCAGCCCGCAGGTGTGGGCCTGGGGCCGGTGGCGGCTGCGGTACATCCGGCGCTTCGTCGAGCGCATGGTAGTCTTCTTTCCGTTCGAAGAAGCGTTCTACCGTCGGGAAGGGATCCCGGTCACCTGGGTGGGTCATCCGCTCATGGACGGAGCGCGCTCCACCGTGAGCAAGGCGGACGCCGTCACGCGCTTGAGCCTCAACCCCTGGCGCATGACGGTGGGACTCTTACCGGGCTCACGTGCCGATGAACTTCGCCGTCACCTGCCCCTCATGCTCTCCGCCGCCCGCCGAATCGCCTGGCGCATGCCCGGGGTGCAGTTCCTCCTCCCCAAAGCCCCCACCGTGTCACGGGAGGCGCTGAACGCGCTTCTAGCGCGCACGCGTCTCGAGGTCTCAGTCACCGAAGGCGCAGCCTCCGACGCGCTGCCGGCCATGGACTGCGCGATCGTTACCTCAGGCACCGCCACGCTGGAAACGGCGCTGGGGGAGGTGCCGATGGTGGTCGTCTATCGGACCTCGTGGCCCACGTACCTCGCCGCGCGGGCGGTCATCCGCATCCCGCACATCGCCCTGGTGAATGTGGTGGCCGGGCGCGCCGTGGTCCCTGAGTTCCTCCAGCACCGCGCCAGCCCTGCACGGATCGCCGCGACGGTCGTCGAGCTCTTGCGCAACGACGCCCAGCGCCGCGCGATGCAGGAGGGCTTGCGTGAGGTGAGAACGCGGCTGGGCGAACCGGGGGCGGTGGAGCGCGCCGCTGGGGTCGTGCTCGAAGTGCTTAACGCTCAGAAGTCAGAACTCAGAAGTCAGACGTCAGAGTAAGAAAAATTGGGGACGTTTCTGCCCTGTCGAAAACCACCCCAAGCGCCTGTCATTCGGCAGCGGGTGACGCGGAGCCGGGGCCCCCAAGCCGGAAACGGTGGGGGATGGGGGGTCGGACCGTCGTCGCAGGCCATGGAACCCCCGCCGCTGAGGACGTGGGGCTGGCCCGCGGGCCGTTCGCCTCGCGGCTCCCGGCACTCCCGTCGCCCACCCAGCGTAGCTGGGTACCCGGGCTCGGTCGCAGGACCCGCTGCCGAGAGGTCTTAGACAGAGCAGGACGTTTCTATTTTTACCGTAGCGAGGCTACTAAAGGAAAGGTAATTATCCCTTGACAACAAGTACCGCATCTGCTATCCTAGTCCTACAAACAAGGAGGGTGGCCAGATGGAACGGTTCACGATCAAGGATTTCAACGCGCAGTACCCCGATGATGACGCCTGTGTGGAGGCGATTTTCAAGAACCGATATGGCGCGTTACGCATTTGTCCAGGCTGTGAGAAAAAGACCCGTTTCTATCGGGTGAAGGCGCGGAAGTGCTATGCGTGTCAGTCGTGTGGCTACCAACTGCACCCGCTGGCCGATACGATCTTTCACAAGTCGGATACGCCGCTCAAGTCGTGGTTCTATGCAATTTACCTGTTCGCCAACTCGAAGAACGGCGTGTCGGCAAAGGAACTTGAACGGCAGTTGGGAGTGACGTACAAAACGGCATGGCGCATGGCGAAACAGATTCGCGTCCTCTTCAAGTCTCCCACACGGAAACTCTCGAAGACGGTGGAGATTGACGACACCTATATTGGGGGAACATCGCATGGCATCAAAGGCCGTGGGGCGAAAGGTAAAACTACCGTCATGGGGTTGGTGCAACGTAATGGACGGGTTATTGCTAAAGTGACGCCTGATCTGTCCCTTCCCACAGTGCAGCCATTCATCGAATCCCATGTGAAGAAAGGTGCACGATTGATGAGTGATGAGTTTTTGACCTATCGGAAAGTCCGCAAGGGCTACCGCCGTGGATTCATCACCCACTCGTCGGGACAGTACGTTCGCGGGAATGTGCATACTAACACGATTGAGGGCTTCTGGAGCCAACTCAAGCGAAGCCTTAGTGGGACGTATCACGCTGTTTCTCCGAAGTACCTACAAGCCTATGTGGACGAGTTCGCCTACCGCTACTCGAAGCGCGATTGGCCGACGTCGCTCTTCTTCCCGATGCTCGCACGGGCTGGGCGGCCTGCTTAATTAGACGCTTGAATATACGCTTGGTAAGCATCACTGAATATCAATGACAAATATCCCTTCTTGTCGATATGGAGACCCATTAAAGTTATCAATCAGGTATTCCAAAGAATACTTAAAACGGTAGTGATCTTTACGAAGAAAAACAAAATTAATAGTTCCAAGATGAAATGGGTATTCTCGGTAAATGTGACCGATTGATATTCGGTCTTCAACATGGTTCTTCTTTTTGGATTCTCGTTTTTCCATATTATCGGTAAATGTGGCAGTCGCAGTATCTAGGTAGCGAAGTGTTAAGTAGCCACCAGCAACGCTGTCCGGCCATCCGTTATGACTAATTTCAAGAGTGAGGCGATAAGACTTTCCCTTAACAAATTGGCTGTTGAGATGTGGAGAGCGAATCAATCTTAAAAATGATTTACCCGTTAGGTTGGTCTTTTCCCCTACAGCAACATTGTTCCAATCTCCAGCATTTATATCAGAAAGCATAAGGGTTTTGGCAATCACTGGGGACTTCCAGGCATCAGCAATCGGTTTGGAAACCACAACAATTAGAATCAAACCCATAGCTACACAAAGCATGATGATCTTGGTAGAATGATCCTTTAACTTCAAGTAATACGCTAATGCCAATAGAAGTCCAAAGAGAAAGCTTCCAATAGAGAGGGCCAGAGAACCATTCCCCATCACGCCACCCCATCCAGCAATAATAAAGGCTCCCGCTGCCCAAATGGTGGCTTTGTGGATAGGGTGGGAAGCTCCGTGATTAGACATACACGTATCGTATCACGCTCATTACTTGGTGTAAAGGGATAGTTGCCAAAGGAAAAATAGAAACGTCCCCGTTGTTACAGGAGCGGCAGGTAGGTTTTGAGCTCGACGTCCGTCACGGCGCGGCGGAAGCGGTCGTACTCGATTTTCTTGTTCTTCAGGAAGGATTCGAAGACGTGGTCGCCCAGCGCGCGGCGCAGGAGCGCGCTTCCCTCAGCCAGTTCGATCGCCTCCGCCAAACTCCCCGGCAGCATCCGGATCCCTCGGCGCGCGCGCTCGGCATCGCTGAGCGCGAACACATTCTCCTCCGTCGGCGCCGGCGGCGCATACTTGCGCGCGATACCCTCCAGCCCAGCCGCCAGGACCACGCTGAACGCTAAGTAGGGGTTGCACGCCGGGTCCGGCGAGCGCAGCTCAATCCGTGTGGACGCCTCTTTCCCCGGCTTGTACATCGGGATGCGGATCAGGTCGGAGCGGTTGCGGCTCGCCCAGGTGATGTAGACCGGGGCTTCGTAGCCGGGGACCAGCCGCTTATAGGAGTTCTCCCACTGGTTCAAGACGAGCGTGATCTCCGGCGCGTGCTTGAGGATCCCCGCGAGGAAGTGCTTCGCGAGCTTGGAGAGATGCAGCCGGTCCTTGGCCTCGAAGAACGCGTTGCGCTCGCCGCGGAAGAGCGACATGTTGACGTGCATCCCGGAGCCGTTGTGGTCCGCGAACGGCTTGGGCATGAAGCTCGCGTAGAGCCCGTTCTTGAAGGCGATCTCCTTGACGACGAGCCGGTACGTCATGACGTTATCGGCCATCGTGAGCGCATCGGTGTAGCGGAAATCGATCTCATGCTGGGAGGGTGCCGCTTCGTGGTGGGAGTACTCGATGCCGATCCCCATTTCCTCCATCGAGAGGACAATGTCCCGCCGTAAGTCGGAGGCGGCATCAAGGGGCGTGAGGTCAAAATAGCCTCCGGCATCAATCGGGACCGGCGCCTCGGCGCTCTTGAAGAAGAAGAACTCCAGCTCCGGCCCGACGTAGAACGTGTAGCCGGCTTTCTGCGCCCGCGTCACGTTGCGCTGAAGGACATAGCGCGGATCGCCCTCGAAGCGCTTGCCCCCGGGATAGGTGATGTCGCAGAACATCCGGGCCACCGCGTTCTCCTTCGGCCGCCAGGGCAGCAAGCAGAAGGTGTTCGGGTCGGGAAGCGCGATCATGTCCGACTCGTCAATCCGGGCGAACCCCTCCACGGAGGAGCCGTCGAAACCCATGCCCTCCTCCAACGCTTTCTCGAGCTCATCGATCGTGATCGCGAAGCTCTTCAGGAACCCCAGGATGTCCGTAAACCACATCCGGATAAACCGGACGTCGTGTTCCTTGGCAAGGCGCAGGACGTAGGCTTTATCTTTCCGCAGGGTGGGTCGCTTCGTGGCGGTTGGCATCTCTCGTGGACCTCAGGCGGAAAACAGGAAACGGGGCGTTGCGCCGCCCCGTTTCCACTCATGCTGCCCCGGGACATTTCTATTTCTCATCGCACACCCCCGGCCGTCGAGAAATAGAAACGTCCCGTGCGATTAGACGTCGAAGTACAGGTAGAATCGTCCCTCGAC
>Ga0209824_10001688_pt1 | contig 12087 bp, 9 predicted proteins | sample VDWuncwatermetaG_FD_184124 | JGI IMG/M metagenome (GOLD analysis project Ga0209824, IMG submission 184124) | Wastewater microbial communities from Netherlands to study Microbial Dark Matter (Phase II) - VDW unchlorinated drinking water (SPAdes)... ... | reverse complement strand
ATCAGCAGTCCTTGAACTTAAAGCGACAAATTAGCCACGGATGAACACGGATGTTCACGGATTGCCACGGATAAAAGCAATATCCTTGATGCTGATTTTATCCGTGTTTATCCGTGGCAATCCGTGGCAATCCGTGGCTAAAACTTTCTCTTCCTCACAACTTGCTCCGCCCCACGTGCGCCAGCAAATCCGTCACGGTGGTGTGCATGATTTCCGTCACCGGCAGCGGATACACGCCCATCCACAGCACCGCCACCGCCAGTATCAGCAGGATCAAAAATTCGCGCCCGGAAACATCGCTCAGCTTTTCGACTTGCGGGTTGGCGACCGCGCCGAACACCACGCGCTTGTACATCCACAGCGTGTAGGCCGCGCCGAATATCAGCGTGGTTGCCGCGAAAAACGCGATCCAGAAATTCACTTTAATCGCCGCCATGATGACCATGAATTCACCGACAAAACCGCTGGTGCCGGGCAGCCCGGCGTTGGCCATCGCGAACAGCATGAAGAACGCGGCGAACATCGGCATTTTATTGACCACGCCGCCGTAGTCGGCGATCTGGCGCGAATGCAGGCGGTCGTACATCACCCCCACGCAAAAGAACATCGCGCCGGAAATAAAACCGTGCGAGATCATTTGCACCATCGCGCCTTCCACGCCATACGCGTTGAACATGAAAAATCCCAGCGTCACAAAACCCATGTGCGACACGGACGAATAGGCGATCAATTTTTTCATATCGGCCTGCACCAACGCGACCAAACCGATATACACCACCGCGATCAGCGACAACACGATCATGGTGGTGGCGAGATGGTGGCTGGCATCGGGGGTGATAGGCAGCGAGAAGCGCAAAAAGCCGTAACCGCCGAGCTTCAACAAAATCGCCGCCAACACGATTGACCCACCAGTGGGTGCCTCGACGTGGGCATCGGGCAACCAAGTGTGTACCGGCCACATCGGCACTTTGACCGCGAAGGCGAGCGCGAACGCGCCAAAAATAAGGAGTTGCGGGGTCAGCGGCAAGGGCAGATGGCGGTAATCCAAAATCGAGAAACTGCCGCCGGACGTTTGATAAAGGTAAATGAACGCCACCAGCATCAGCAGCGAACCCATCAAGGTATAAAGAAAAAACTTCACTGCCGCATAGACGCGATTCGCCCCGCCCCACACGCCGATAATCAAAAACATCGGGATCAACGACGCTTCCCAAAATGCGTAAAACAGTATCGCGTCGAGCGCGGAAAACACGCCGTTGACGATGCCCGACATAATTAAAAACGCGCCCATGTATTGCGAGACGCGCTCGCGGATCACTTTCCAACCGGCCAGCACCACCAGCGGCGTGGTGAAACAGTTGAGCAAAATCAGCGGCAGCGCGATGCCGTCGATGCCGAGGTGGTAACGGATGTTGAAGCGCGCGATCCACGAGTGCTGCTCGACAAACTGCATCTCGCTGGTGAGCAGATTGAAATTCGTATAAAGCGGGATGGCGACAGCCAAGCCCGCGACCGCGCCGACAAAGGCGATCCAGCGCGCCAGGCGGGCGCGCTTGTCGCCGCACGCGATAACCGCGATGCCGAAAAAAATCGGTAGCCAGATGACCAGACTTAAGGGAGGGAAACCAAAGCTCATTTAATTTTTAATTTTAAGTTTTGAATTTTGAGTTGTCTCTGAATGAATAGTGACTTTGCATTTAATTAAAAATTCAAAACTCAAAATTCAAAATTATTTTCTAGCCTCTATACAACCACCAGCTCATCATCACAAACACGCCAAAGATCATGGTAAATGCGTAGTGATAGATGTAACCCGTCTGCAAACGCCGCACCATGAAGGCTGTCGCCCCCACCACTTTGGCCGCGCCGTTGACGAAAAATCCGTCTATTATTTTAATGTCGCCAAACTTCCACAAGCCTCCGCCCAGCGCGCGCGAGCCGCCCGCAAACAGCCAGGCGTTGAATTCGTCGAAGTAATATTTGCGGTCGAGCAGGGTATAAATCGGCCCCGCGATTTTTTTGATTTTTTCGGGGAGATCGGTTTTGAACAGGTACAAAAACCACGCGCTAAAAATACCGCCGACGGCCAGCCAAAATGGCGGCTCGGTCAGCGCGTGTGTCATCATGCCGAAGATGCCGTGAAAATCCCCCGCCATCTCTGCCATCGCCGGATGTTGCGGCGCAATATAAATCGCCGTATCAAAATAGTTTCCGAACAGCATCGGACCGATCAGCCAGCCCGCAGCGATGCTCGGGATCGCCAGCAACACCAGCGGCAGCGTCACCACCCAGCCCGGCTCATGGGGATGCTCGTGGTGTCCGGCGTGTTCCGCGTGCTCGGCGGGGTGATGCTCGGTGTGGTCAGCGGTACGGCTGTTACCGTGAAACGTCATGAACATCAAACGGAAAGTGTAGAGCGCGGTGACAAACACGCACAACGACACACACACGAAAGCGAAGCCCGCGCCCGGCACATTGGCGGCCTGCACCGCCTCGATAATCGCGTCCTTGGAGAAAAACCCGGAAAAGCCCGGCACACCGCTGCTGGCGAGCGCGGCGATCATCATGGTCCAATAAGTGATCGGCAGATGCTTACGCAGCCCCCCCATTTTGCGCATGTCTTGCTCGTGGTGCAGGGCGATGATTACCGCGCCCGCGCCGAGGAACAACACCGCTTTGAAAAACGCATGGGTCATCAGATGAAACACCGCCACAGAATAAGCGGACGCGCCCAGCGCGACGGTCATATAGCCCAATTGCGACAGCGTGGAATAGGCGACGACGCGCTTGATGTCGTTTTGTACGATGGCCACCAACCCCATGAACAGCGCGGTAATCGCGCCGATCACCAGCACCACCGACAGCGCGGTGTCGGACAATTCGAACAGCGGCGACATGCGCGCCACCATGAAAATGCCCGCCGTCACCATCGTGGCCGCGTGGATCAACGCGGAAATCGGTGTCGGACCTTCCATCGAATCCGGCAACCACACATGCAGCGGGAACTGCGCGGATTTACCCATCGCGCCGACGAACAACAAGATGCAGGTTACTGACAGTAACAGCCACGGAGATCCCGGAAAAATTTCAATTGTTTTGGATGCGAATTCCGGGGCGCGATTAAACACGGTTTGATAATCGAGCGTGCCAAAATAGGCCAACACCAAGCCGATGCCCAACAGAAAACCGAAATCGCCGACACGGTTGACCAGAAAGGCTTTGAGGTTGGCATAAATCGCCGTGGGGCGCGTGTACCAAAAGCCGATGAGCAAATACGACACCAGCCCCACCGCTTCCCAGCCAAAAAACAATTGCACGAAATTATTCGCCATCACCAGCATCAACATCGAGAAAGTGAACAGCGAGATGTAACTGAAAAACCGCTGATAACCGGGGTCGCCATGCATGTAGCCGATGGTGTAGATATGCACCATCAACGACACCGAAGTCACCACCACCATCATCAAGGCGGTGAGCCGGTCGATCAAAAAGCCCACCTCCAGACGCGTGTCGCCCATCACCATCCAGGTATAAACCGTGCCGTTGTATGTGTTGCCCTTGAGTACGTCCATAAACACCACCACCGATGCGCCCGCACACAACCACATCAACAAGATGGTGATGCGATGGCTTGCCGTGGTGCCGATAATTCGGCCAAATAGCCCGGCGATTACCGCCCCCAGCAAGGGCAGCAGCGGGATCAACACATAAAGGGTTTTCATTTCGATCATTTTTAATTCAATTTTGAATTTTGAATTTTTAGTTTTGAATTATTAAACTCTAGCAACATCACCAGCGGGTGGTTTTTAATTAAAAATTCAAAACTCAAAATTAATAATTATCCTTTTAGGTGATCTATATCATCGACGTTGATGGTGCGTAAATTGCGAAACAGCACCACCAGTATCGCCAGGCCGATGGCGGATTCCGCCGCGGCCACGGTGAGGATGAAAAACACGAATACCTGCCCCGATATATCCTGCAAATAATGCGAAAAGGCGATGAAATTGGTATTGACGGCGAGCAGCATCAACTCGATCGCCATCAGCAGAATGATGACGTTCTTGCGGTTCAGAAAAATACCGACGATGCTGATCGCAAACAAAATCGCGCCGAGCACGAGGTAGTGTGAGAGTGAAACCAACGTGTGTCCCCTTTAGCAAAAGCAAAAATCGGCCACGGATTAACACGGATGAACACGGATAAAGGTCAACCCCATGTTTTTGATTTAATCCGTGTCAATCCGTGTTAATCCGTGGCAAATGATTTGTCCCTATTCTTTTGTCTCCGACGGCATCGACACCATCCGCACCCGGTCCGCGCGTTTCACCGACACTTGCTGGCCGGGGTCGAGATGCTTGCTGTCTTTGCGCTGGCGCAGCGTCAAAGCGATAGCCGCGACGATGGCGACCAGTAAAATCACCGCCGCCAATTCAAACGCGTAAACATATTCGGTGTAAATCAGCCTGCCCAATTCTTTGGTGTTGCTATATCCCGCGGCGTGAGCAGGCGGCGTGGGCGCATCTCTCAAACCCGATTTGCTCCAGAACACCAGCACCATTTCCGCCACCATCACCAGCGCCAGCAATGCGCCAAACGGAAACCATTTCCAGAAGCCTTCGCGCAGTTGGTCGAGGTTGATGTCGAGCATCATCACCACGAACAAAAACAGCACCATCACCGCGCCGACGTAAACCAGCACCAGCGTGATGGCGAGAAATTCTGCCTCGAGCAACATCCAAATCGCCGCCGAGGTGAAAAACGCCAGCACCAGAAGCAGCGCGGAATGCACGGGATTTCTAGCCGTGATGACTCCCAGTGCGGCAAGCACGAGGATCGTGGCGAAAATATAAAAAATGACTGTGGCTATCATGCAAAAAAATCCTTATACCGCCAAGCGACCCATCGAATGCGAAATACCAGCCACGGATTAACACGGATTTACACGGATAAAAGCAAGCATCAGGTTTTTGACTTAATCCGTGTAAATCCGTGTTAATCCGTGGCTAAAAATTCTGCCAAAGTTACTGCCACCGCTGCATTTCGTCCCATTACCGATACGCCGCATCGGCTTCCCTATCTTTCGCAATTTGTTCTTCGTGCCGATCTCCCACCGCCAGCAACATCTCTTTGGTGTAAATCAAATCACCGCGTTTTTCGCCGTGATATTCGAGGATGCGCGTTTCGACGATGGAATCCACCGGACACGATTCTTCGCACATGCCGCAGAAAATACATTTGGTTAAATCAATATCGTAGCGCGTGGTGCGGCGCGTGTTGTCGGCGCGCTGTTCGGATTCGATGGTGATCGCCAAGGCAGGGCATACCGCCTCGCAGAGCTTGCAAGCGATGCAGCGCTCTTCGCCGTTGGGGTAACGGCGCAAGGCGTGCAGCCCTCTAAACCTGTAGCTCTGCGGGGTTTTTTCTTCGGGGAATTGCACCGTGATTTTGCGCGCGAACAAATAGCGTCCGGTCAGCACCATGCCTTTGAGCAGTTCAAATAACAAAAAGGTGCTGAAGAAATTTTTGATCGAGGTCATAGTATTCTCCGGCTCACTTAAACCAAAGATTCAATGGAAACGCGCCCAGCCAGCTCGCCGGCAACTGCATGGTCGCGCCGATCACCACGATCCACACCAGCGTGATCGGGATAAACACTTTCCAGCCGAGACGCATGATTTGGTCGTAGCGGTAACGCGGAAAAGTGGCGCGAAACCAGAGAAACAAAAACAACAAAAAACCGACTTTCATCAGCAGCCAGACGATACCGGGAACGGCGGTGAACGGCGCGGCGTTGATCGGCGGCAACCAGCCGCCCAAGAACATCAGCGCGGCAAGGAAAGCCACCAAGATCATGTTGGCGTATTCGGCGAGGAAGAACAGCGCGAACGCCATGCCCGAATATTCGACATGGAAACCCGCGACGATTTCGGATTCACCTTCGGCTACGTCAAAAGGCGCACGGTTGGTTTCGGCCACGCCGGAAATAAAATACACCAGAAACATCGGGAACAGCGGCAACCAATACCAGTTGATAAAGCTATCACCTTTTTGTCCGTTCACAATGTCGCTCAAATTCAAGCTGTGCGACATCATCAACACGCACACCAGCGCGAAGCCCATCGCCAGCTCGTAAGACACCACCTGCGCCGCCGAACGCAACGCGCCCAAAAATGCGTATTTCGAGTTCGATGCCCATCCGGCGATGATGACCCCATACACGCCCATCGAGGTCATCGCCAAAATGTAAAGCAGACCGGCGTTGACGTTCGCCAGCACCACGTCGGGCGAGAACGGCACCACCGCCCAGGCCGCGAGCGCGGGCATTAGCGTCAAAACCGGCGCGAGCACGAACAAAAATTTATTCGCGCCCGCAGGGATAATGATTTCTTTCAGAAAAAGTTTTATGCCGTCGGCAATCGGCTGCGCCCAGCCACCCAGCCAAGGAATACCGAAAAAAGTCACCCGGTTTGGACCAATGCGGATTTGCATCCAGCCAATGATCTTGCGCTCAGCGAGCGTGAGATAGGCCACGCTCAACATGATCGGCACGATGATGGCGACGATGAACAGCAGCGTTTTGACGAGCGTGAACAGCATCGCGCCCCACTCAAGGCCGAAGATACCGTTAAAGAACTGTTGCGCGAATTGTTGTGCTAGTTCCATAGCTTCCGTGAATTCGTCATTCCCGCGTAGGCGGGAATCCAGCCTGTTAAGGTTAATAAATTTGCGCCTTCTGGATTCCCGCCTACGCGGGAATGACGGGGATTTGAATGGTGAGCAATTGTCATCATGCTTTTGTAACCTCTATCTCACCCATCATCGCCCCCAGCATTGCCGTCGCCGGATGTGCGGCGGCGACGCGCACCACATTGGGTAGGAGCTTGTCGTCGCGCTGCGCGATCAGTTTGGCGATGCCGCCAGATTGTTTGACGTTGACGCTTTCGCCCACAGCAATTTTCAGCTTCTCCAGCAACGCGCCCGACATCCACGCTACAGGGGCTTTTGCGTCGCGCGTTTGTTGCAGCGATTCGGCGCGCCGCACGATGGGGTCGGCCTGATAAATCGGCACTTCGCCCACGCGCTCCAGACCTTTCGAAACTGCCGACAAATTTCCCACCGATGGATTTTTGAGCAGATTATTGAGGCGCGCGGCGACATCAAAGCCGCCCAGCACCTCATCCCGCACCGCTTCGGAGGTGTCGTAATCGAAACCTTCGAGCTTCAACAAATTCCCCAACACGCGCAGCACTTTCCACGCCGGTCGTGTTTCGCCCAGCGGCGGCACGACCCCGTGAAACGATTGCACGCGGCCTTCGGTATTCACGAACGTGCCGGAAGTTTCGGTGAACGGCGCAATCGGTAATATCACGTCGGCGTAGTCGGAAACGCTGCCTTTGTAGCTTGTCAGCGACACCACAAACTCGGCAGCGTTGATCGCGGTCATCGCGGCTTGCGGGTTGTGGCTATCCAATTCCGGCTCGACATACATCAGCAGGTAGGCTTTACAGCCCGTATCTTTGTCAGACATTTGTGCGGCATTTTTGCCCGACGGAACAGGCGTAGCCTTTGCCAGATACGCGCCGACACTGTTGGCGGCCTCTCCCAGAAAGCCAAATTTGATATCCGCAACAGCGGCGATATGCTGCGCCAGCGCGTGTAAATCGGCGGCTTGCGGGTGGTGCTGCGCAAGGTTGCCGAGCAGCACGGCTGCGGGTTGCGTCGCGGTGAGGCTCTCGGCGATCGCTTGCGCTGTAGCACTCACCGCGAGTGCAGCCCCCTGCGCCGCTGCAGCGGCAGGCAGCGCCGCGCCTTTGATCGCCGCCACCGCCTTCAACACTTGCGCCAACATTCCCACCATCTCGCTCGGCGCGACGATGGCTTGGTTGGTGACTTTCATCAGAAAATCATCATCGCTCGGATTGATTAAATTAAGTTGCGCGCCCTTCTTCACCGCTTGCCGCAAACGCTGCGCGAGTAGCGGGTGATCTTTACGCAGGTTGCTGCCCACCACCAACACCGACTTGATCTGGGACACCTCGGCGATGCTTAAACCCAACCACGGCGCACCCTGCAGTTCGTTATCGGCGCGAAAATCGGCATGGCGCAAACGGTGGTCCACGTTGTCCGAACCGAGTCCGCGCACTAATTTTTGCAACAAATAAAGTTCTTCGAGGGTGCTGTGCTTTGATCCGAGCGCGGCGATTTTTTGTGCGCCGTGCTGCTGTTTGATCGCCAGTAATTTTTCTGCAACAAATTCCAGCGCGGTTTGCCAGTCCGTCTCCTGCCATTCGCCGTTTTGATTGAGCATCGGCGTAGTCAAGCGATCTTCCGAATTCAAGCCTTCGTAAGCGAATCTGTCTTTGTCCGACAACCAGCATTCGTTGATCGCCTCGTTCTCGCGCGGCAACACGCGCATCACGCGATTCTGTTTGACTTGCACCACCAGATTTGACCCCAAGCCGCAATGCGGGCTGATGGATTTGCGCCGCGACAATTCCCAAGTGCGCGCGGTGTAGCGGAAGGGTTTGCTGGTGAGCGCGCCCACCGGACACAGGTCTATCATGTTGCCGGAAAGCTCGGAATCCACGGTGCTGCCAACAAAAGAAAGTATTTCGGAATGCTCGCCGCGCCCCGCCATGCCCAGTTCCATGATGCCCGCGATCTCTTGCCCGAAGCGCACGCAACGGGTGCAGTGGATGCAGCGCGTCATGTCGGTAGAAATCAGCGGCCCTAGATTTTTGTTCATCACCACGCGCTTGGGCATGTCGTAGCGCGACGCGCTGGGTCCGTAACCCACCGCCAAATCCTGCAACTGACATTCGCCGCCCTGATCGCAAATCGGGCAATCGAGCGGATGGTTGATGAGCAAAAATTCCATCACGCCTTTTTGCGCCTTCACCGCTTGCTCGGAATGCGTGTGCACCTTCATGCCCTCCATCACCGGCGTGGCGCAGGCGGGCAAGGGCTTGGGGGCTTTTTCAACTTGCACCAGACACATGCGACAGTTGGCGGCGATAGTCAATTTTTTGTGATAACAAAAATGCGGCACAAAAATGCCGAGCTTGTTCGCGCCATCCATCACCGTGCTACCGGGAGGAACCGCGACTGCTTTACCGTCGATTTCGATGTTAATCATAAATTTAGAATGTATTCCTAGCGACGGATTTACACGGATTTACACAGATTTACACAGATTTACACAGATTTACACGGATGAAAAACACGAGTTCGATTTTATCCGTGGCAATCCGCGGCAATCCGTGTAAATCCGTGGCTAAAATTTTCATTATGTTTACCCCACCAAACATTTTTTATGCTCGATATGATGCATAAACTCATCCGGGAAATGCTTGATCATGGCGCGCACCGGCATCGCCGCCGCATCGCCCAGCGCGCAGATGGTGCGTCCCTGAATGTTGTCGGCGAGGTTGTTGAGCAAATCCAAATCTTCTCTGAGCCCTTTACCGGTTTCGATGCGGTGCACGATACGGTACAACCAGCCCGTGCCCTCGCGGCAAGGGGTGCATTGCCCGCAGGATTCTTCATAATAAAAATATGAGAGCCGCTCCAAAGCGCGCACCATGCAGGTGGTGTCGTCCATGACGATGACCGCGCCGGAACCCAACATGGAACCCGCTTTGGCGATGGAGTCGTAATCCATGTCGGTCTGCATCATGATCTCGGCGGGCAGCACCGGCATACTCGATCCGCCGGGGATGCAGGCTTTGAGCTTGCGCCCGCCGCGCATTCCGCCCGCCATTTCCAACAGTTTGGCGAAAGGTGTGCCCAGCGGCACTTCGTAATTGCCGGGTTGGTTGACGTGGCCCGACACCGAAAAAATTTTGGTACCGCCGTTGTTGGGCTTGCCGATGGCGAGGAATTTTTCGCCGCCGTTGCGGATGATCCACGGCACCGCCGCGAACGTCTCGGTGTTGTTGATGGTGGTGGGCTTGCCGTACAAGCCAAAACTTGCGGGAAACGGCGGCTTGAAACGCGGCTGGCCTTTTTTGCCCTCCAAGGATTCGAGCAGCGCGGTTTCTTCGCCGCAGATATACGCGCCAAAACCGTGGTGGTTGTACAGTTGAAAACTGAAATCCGAACCTAAAATATTGTCGCCCAACAAGCCTGCGGCGCGGGCTTCTTCGACCGCTTCTTCCATGCGCTCGTACGCGCTCCAGATTTCGGCGTGGATGTAGTTGTAGCCGGTTTTAATGCCCATGGCGTACGCGCCGATCATCATGCCCTCGATGAGGATGTGCGGGTTGTAGCGCATGATGTCGCGGTCTTTGAACGTGCCTGGCTCGCCCTCGTCGGAATTGCACACCAGATATTTTTCGCCGGTGTAATTCTTGGGCATGAAGCTCCATTTCAGCCCCGTCGGAAAACCCGCGCCGCCGCGTCCGCGCAGCACCGATTTTTTCACTTCCTCGATGATTTTCTCGGGCGGAATTTTTTCGGCGAGGATTTTTCTAATCGCCGCATAACCGTCACGCGACTCATAGGCTTTGAGCCGCCAGTTGGCGGGGTCGGCGGGGTTGATGCCGGCTAAAATGAGTTCGCTCATCAACCTAGCTCCTTGAGCAATTGGTCGAGCTTTTCTTTTGACATATGGCTGCACATGCGCTTGTTGTTGACCAACAGCACCGGCGCATCGCCGCACGCGCCCATGCACTCACCCTCTTTCAGCGTATATTTTCCATCCGCCGTGGTTTGATTAAAACCGATGCCCAGCTTTTGTTTGAGGTGCGCTGCCGCTTCGTTGGCACCGGATAAGGCACAAGGCAAATTGGTGCATATGGTGATTTTGTATTTACCGACGGGCTGCGTGTGATACATGTTGTAGAAGGTCGCCACCTCATATGCAGCCACCGGCGGCATCCCCAAATAGCTCGCCACAAACTCGATGATCTCGGGCGCGAGCCAAGATTTCTCATCCTGCGCGATAGCGAGCGCCGACATAATCGCCGATTGTTTTTGATCGGCGGGATACTTGGCGATCTCGCGGTCGATTCTTTTGAGGGAGTCTGCACTTAGCATATCTGTTATCTATCTATCTCGCCAAACACAATATCCTGCGTCCCGATGATCGCCACCACGTCGGCGATCATGTGGCCGCGCGACATTTCATCTAATGCTGCCAAATGCGGGAAACCCGGTGCGCGAATTTTTAAGCGGTAGGGTTTATTCGCGCCGTCCGAAATCAAATAAATACCGAACTCGCCCTTGGGATGCTCGACGGCGGCGTACGCCTCGCCCGGCGGCACATGGAAGCCCTCGGTAAAAAGTTTGAAATGGTGGATCAACTCCTCCATATTCTGCTTCATTTCCACGCGCGACGGCGGCGCGATTTTGTGGTTGTCGGTCATCACCGCGCCGGGATTTTTTTTGAGCCAGGCGATACATTGTCGGATGATTTTATTCGACTGGCGCATCTCTTCCATGCGCACCAGATAACGGTCGTAACAATCGCCGTTTACGCCCACCGGTATATCAAATTCCATTTTGTCATAAACTTCATACGGCTGTTTTTTGCGCAAATCCCATTCCACGCCGGAGCCGCGCAACATCGGCCCGGTGAACCCCAAGGCCTTGGCGCGTTCTGGCGAGACCACGCCGATACCCACCAGCCGCTGTTTCCAAATGCGGTTGTCGGTGAGCAGGGTTTCGTATTCATCCACATAGCCGGGGAAGCGGTTAGTAAAATCTTCGAGAAAATCGAGCAACGAACCCTGGCGATTCTCATTGAGTTTGCCCACCGCTTTGGCGTTATGGATTTTGGAGGCCTGATACTGCGGCATGGTATCCGGCAGGTCCCGATACACGCCGCCGGGGCGGTAATACGCGGCGTGCATCCGCGCGCCCGACACCGCTTCATACGCATCCATCAAATCCTCGCGCTCGCGGAACGCGTAGAGAAATACCGTCATCGCGCCCACGTCGAGCGCGTGCGCGCCCAACCACAACAGGTGGTTGAGCAAGCGCGTGATCTCGTCGAACATCACGCGGATGTATTGTGCGCGTAGCGGCACTTCCAACTGCAACAGCTTTTCGATGGCCATCACGTAAGCGTGTTCGTTGACCATC
>Ga0209824_10001687_pt1 | contig 12088 bp, 13 predicted proteins | sample VDWuncwatermetaG_FD_184124 | JGI IMG/M metagenome (GOLD analysis project Ga0209824, IMG submission 184124) | Wastewater microbial communities from Netherlands to study Microbial Dark Matter (Phase II) - VDW unchlorinated drinking water (SPAdes)... ... | reverse complement strand
CCGCCGATCAAGGTCACGGACCCCGGAACAATGCCTCCACCCATGACCCGGTCGAATTCTCCGATAGCCGTCAGGTAACGCTTGTCCTGATAAACATCCACTTCTTTTAAAAGAACAGGTGCGATCACGCTACCCGCCGCGATTTGGGTACGTATACTCGACTGTTCACTGCGGGCAATAAATGCCTCCTCGACATACGAATTCCACTCCTCGCAATTGGGGCATTTACCCACCCAACGTGGGGCCTGTGTACCGCAATTCTGGCAGACGAATGCTGTTTTTGTTTTCATTAGTGTTTATACTATAGCAAATTTGATAACCTGCATGACGCAGAGAGCGTCAGGCCTTAGGTTTAGGACGGTAAAGCAGTTTCCAGGGATTGCCTTTTAAATCCGAAGTGAGATCATCGAGATTGTGATAGATGGACTCATCGGTAAGCAGCTTGCCCAAAGTCCCACGCCCCTCTTTTAAATCCGTGCCCAAAGCGCCGAAGCCTTCCAAGGCATCTTGCAGGGATTTTTTATTTTTATCATTTAAAATACCATTATTAACATTATCTGCCGTGACCTCCAGCTTGGCCATCAGAGAATCCATTTTTTCCGTGATTTTTTCGATCGGTACAGGGTCATGACCTATGGCCACACCGTCATCCTTGATCAAATCCGTCGAAGAACCAGGAATGATTTCAAGGTATTTCTCACCCAGAATTCCCAGCTGATTGATCGTAATTTTGGAATCCGCGGGGATAGAGATATCCTCTTTGATCCAAATATTCACCCGCACCTTGGTTTTTCCGCCGTCTGCCTCATCCACAAACACCTTCAATTTTCTTACCAAACCCACTTCTACGCCTGCTAAGCGCACGGGAGCGGCTTCACGTAAACCGCTGGCAAAACCGAAAACAACATGGATATGACGGCCCTTCTCAAAGATGGAAAGATCGCTGATTGAAATGATAAAAAAAGTTAAAACCAGCACAGCCAACAACACAAATGAGCCAACCTTCAATTCCAGTCCGTTATCTCGAGACATAATCAGTTCTCCGAATGTCCCCCACAGTTTTCTTACGAAAACTAACGTGGGGGCCCCGATGCTTTCTTGCGAAAGCAAGAATCGGGGTCATTTAACATGGCCAAAAATCAGACTCTCGTCCTCGGTGATGGGCCCGTGCGCCTCACCGTGTATAAACTGCTGAATGACCGGATGTTTGGAATTCCTGATTTCTTCCGGCTTACCGTCGGCAATGATCTGCCCCTTATAAAACATGGCAATCGAATCACCCACCTGATAGGCGGAATTCATATCATGCGTTACGACAATGGAGGTGACTTTAAGTTTATCGTGCAATTCAATGATCAAGTGGTTGATCGCGGCCGCGGTTATCGGGTCAACTCCGGTGGTGGGTTCATCGTACAAAATAATATGAGGCTCCATGCATAGCACACGCGCCAGGCTCACGCGTTTTTTCATGCCGCCGGAAAGCTGTGAGGGCATCAAATCTTCCACATCTTTTAAACCCACCAGGCCAAGCGCGTCACGCACCTTGTCTTGAACAGTTTTTTTGTCCAGGTTCATGAACTCATTGAGGACAAAGCCGACGTTTCCTCCGACGTTCATGGAATCAAATAATGCTCCCCCCTGAAACACCACCCCGATCTCCATGCGCAGGCGGTCATATTCTTTGTCATCCAGATTAGTGACTTCCACGCCATTGATCTTGATCGAACCGCTGTCCGGACGCATCAGGCCCACAATATTCTTTAAAAGAACAGTTTTACCGACGCCGGAACGGCCGATAACGACCTTGGTCTCTCCCCGGCGCACGGACAGGCTCAGGTTATTGAGCACCATGCGCTGACCTAAAATCTTGTATAAATTGTGTATCTCGATCATTCATCCGCCCTAAACATTCAGCAAAAAATAAAAAACAAACGTGATAAAACAATCCGCTACAACAATCAAAATAAAGGAGCGCACCACCGCGGTCGTCGTCTCCTTACCCACTCCATCAGCGCCGCCCTGGACCGAAAGGCCATGATAGCATCCGACAATCGCGATGATCATGCCGAAAAAAACCGTCTTGACGAGTCCGGTAGTGATATCTTTCATCGCCAGGGCGTGAAAGGTCATTTTCCAAAACATCTCATGGCTGATATGCAATTTAAAGACACAGATCACATAACCGCCCCAGATGCCGATAACATCCGAAAGCATGGTCAATACCGGCAGCATGATGATAAGCCCCACAAAACGCGGCACCACCAAATATTTGACCGGATTAACACCAAAGGCCTTGAGCGCATCCACCTGTTCGGTGACCACCATGGATCCGATTTCCGCGGCAATGCCGGCCCCGATGCGGCCGGCAACGATCAAGGCCGTAAGTACCGGGGTCAATTCACGGGTCAAGGCCACGGCAATCACATTAGGGATATAAAGCTCGGCGGAAAGCTGGACCATCTGATAGGCCATCTGCAAAGCGATGATCATCCCCACGAAAAAACCCACCAGGACTGAAATGACAAAACTGCCCGGCCCGATGCGCTGGGCTTGTATCAAAGAGCGATACCCTTTAAACGGAGGTGTAACGGCACACACCACCGTGCGTGCCAATAATAAGGTCAACTGCCCGAGATAGCGGACCCATTCCTTGGCAGAAACACCGATCCTAGAAGCTAAAATATTCATTGCTTAGGCAAGCACCAAACTATCCTCTCGACGGACAACAGTGACCTTACTGCCTTCTTTAAAACGTCCGGAAATAATTTCTTCGGAAAGCATATCTTCCACGTAACGCTGAATGGTCCTCTTTAAAGGCCTGGCCCCGTACATAGGGTCATAACCTTTTTCCATCAAGAAATCCATGGCCTCGGAAGACAAGCTGATTTCGATCCCCTTGGCCTTAAGGCGCTCAATGACCTCATTGACTTCCAGCTTGATGATCTCTGCCAAATTTTCTTTGGTCAAATTCCTAAACACAATAATATCGTCGATACGATTTAAAAATTCCGGCTTGAATGCTTTTTTGACTTCATTAAGCAATCGGTCTTTGACGGCATTGTATGATGTATCTTCCGTTTGGGCCACAAAACCCAAAGAACCGGCATTGCGGATCATCTCCGCCCCCACATTCGAGGTCATAATAATGACGGTATTGCGGAAATCCACCTTGCGCCCCAGGCTGTCGGTCAATTGCCCGTCTTCAAAGACCTGCAAAAGTAAATTAAAAACATCCGGATGGGCCTTTTCGATCTCATCTAAAAGGATGACTGAATAGGGACGGCGGCGCACTTTTTCAGTCAGCTGGCCGCCTTCTTCGTAGCCGACATATCCGGGAGGGGCGCCGATCAGGCGCGAAACATTAAACTTGTCCATATATTCGGACATGTCGATCTGGATCAACGCGTCCCGATCGCCGAACATAAATTCCGACAAAATACGGGCCAAGAGGCTTTTACCGACACCCGTGGGCCCTAAGAAAATAAATGAACCGATGGGACGCCGCGGATTTTTGATACCTGCCCTTGAGCGGCGCACCGCGCGTGAAATGGCTGAAACCGCTTCATCCTGGCCGATAATTGCTTTTTTCATCTGTTCTTCCATCTTGAGCAGGCGATCGCTTTCTTTCTGCTCCAGACGGATCAGCGGGATCCTGGTCCACTGGGAAACCACGCGGGCGATATCATCCGCGGAGATCGTCAAGGAGACGTCATCGCGCTTTTGCAACCATTGCGCGCGTTTGTGCTCCAGCTGTTCACGCACCTCGCGCTCCTGGTCGCGCATCTTGGCCGCGCGCTCAAAATCCTGGATCTTGATATATGATTCTTTCTCTTTCTTTAACTGCTCAATTTTTTCCTCCAGCTCTTTAATATCACCGGGAACGACCATCGCCTGCAAACGGGCCCTGGCCCCGGCCTCATCTAAAATATCCACGGCCTTGTCCGGCAGGAAACGGTTGGAAATATAACGGTCTGACAGGCGTGCCGCGGCTTCCAGGGATTCATCGGAATATTTGACCCTGTGATGGGCTTCATATTTATCGCGCAGTCCTTTAAGGATCTGGATCGTTTCATCCACCGACGGAGGCTCTACGATGATCGTCTGAAACCGGCGCTCTAAGGCCGCGTCTTTTTCGATATGCTTGCGGTATTCATCCATGGTGGTCGCCCCAATGCACTGGATCTCCCCGCGGGCCAGGGCTGGTTTTAAGATATTGGCCGCGTCAATGGCCCCTTCCGCCGCGCCAGCACCGACGAGAGTATGGATCTCATCGATGAAAAGCACAATTTTCCCGGAACGCTTAAGCTCATCCATCACCGCTTTAATGCGCTCCTCAAACTGGCCGCGGTATTTGGTGCCCGCGATCATCATGGCCAAATCCAAAACCACAATGGTTTTATCACGCAGCAATTCCGGCACATCACCTGAAACAATCTGCTGGGCCAATCCCTCGACGATGGCGGTTTTTCCGGTGCCTGCCTCGCCCAAGAGTACGGGATTATTCTTGGTGCGTCTGGAAAGTATTTGCACAACACGCTCAATTTCAAGTTTACGGCCGATCACCGGATCAAGCTTGCCTTCCCTGGCTAATTTATTCAAATTACGGCCATACGCGTCAATGGCCGGGGTCTTGCCGGTTTTGACAGCTTCTTGCTGTTGGCCGTAACCGGGAATGCCGGAGCCCAATAGTTCCATGACCTCATTGCGCAATTTGCCTAAATCCAAACCTAAGTTTAAAAGCACGCGGTAAGCCATGCCTTCGCCTTCTTTGACCAGACCCAAAAGCAAATGCTCGGTGCCGATGTAATTATGGCCCAAAGCCCTGGCTTCCTCGGCGGAAAGCTCTAAGGCTTTTTTGGAACGCGGGGTAAAAGGAATGTCCCCTACCACCTGGGTGGCAGGCCCGGCTTGCACTAATTTTTCAACCTCAAGCCTGATGGTCTCCAGGTCCAATCCCAGCTTTTGCAAGACGGCCGCGGCCACACCTTCACCCTCGCGGATCAAACCCAGCAATAAATGTTCCGTACCAATGTAATCATGGTTAAAACGCTTGGCTTCTTCCTTGGCGTAGACAATCACTTTGCGTGCGCGTTCCGTAAACCGGTTAAACATCCCTGCCTCCTAACTTCTGGCGGATAACTGCCGCCCTTTTAGTGTCGCGTTCAAACGCGTTTAATTTTTTGCCTTCTATTTTTTGTAAATGGGCCGGTTGAATCATGATGAATAATTCATTAAGGGCCTTATGGTCGACATGCTTGAGGATACCCATATCCAATCCCAAACGCACCATGGAAAAAAGTTCAATAGCTTCCTGGCTCGAGATAATGCGCGCGGTCTTAAGCAGCCCAAAGGAACGGCAAACTTTGTCCTCGAGCATCGGCTTGTTCTGTAAAGCCAAGGCCTGGCGCGCCTGCTCTTCCTGCTCAATGACCTGGCGGATCAATCCATTAATATTTTGAATGATGTCCAATTCACTGTGCCCTAAAGCCACCTGATTGGAGATCTGATAAAAATTCCCCGACGCCTGGGTGCCCTCGCCGTAAAATCCGCGGCTGGCAAAACTTAATTTGGAAATGGCCGCCAGCACTTTATTGATCTGTTTGGTCATGACCAGGGCAGGCAAATGCATCATCACGCTCCCTCGCATGGCCGTACCCGTATTGGTCGGGCAAGCGGTCAAAAAACCCCAGCTTGGCAAAAAGGCAAAGGCAAGCTCGTGCGCCAGGGCATCGTCAATGGCATTGATAATATCCCAGGCTTCGCTTAAGTTAAGGCCGGAGCGCATCACCTGAATACGCAAATGATCTTCTTCATTGACCATGATGGAAACCACTTCTTCGGCGGTCACCAAAAGGCCCTTGCCTTCCGGGTTGGAGGCATGCTCATGGCTCATCAAATGCCTTTCGACCAGCAGTTGGCGGTCCACCTGGTCGAGCTCAGTCATCTGAAACAGCGTCGATCCTTTCAAAGCGCTTAAACGGTTGACCACTTCTTCAAAAGCCTTTAAGATTGCCTCTAAATCCTTTTTCCCGGATTTGCCGGGAAAAGTCCAGGCTTGCAAATTACGCGCGAGGCGCACGCGTGAACTCATGACAATGTGGGCGGATGGGCCGGTGCCTCTGAGCCATTCTCCGGTATGATTTAATAATTCTTCAATGCGCATCCTTACCCCTTCACTTACCACTTATCACTTCATTGATTCTTTTCCATATTTCTGATTTTATCACGGATCTGTGCCGCTTTCTCAAAATCTTCCGCCGCAATGGCAGCATGCAACTGCTGTTTTAAACCCGACAAGTTTTCGGACGGCAAAAGCGCGATTGTACCTTCGGGTAAAGCTGCCATTTGATTTTGCTGATACCCAGAGGGTGTTTTGCCCAGGTATTGATTCGAGCCGTGTATCTTGCGCAAGAGCCCGGTTAAATGCTCCTTAAAAGACGTGTAGCATTCGCCGCAGCCTAAGCGTCCGAACTTGCGAAAATCCTCATAAGCCAAGCCGCAGCGAGGACATTTGAGGGTATTTTTTTCGCCTTCTTTGGAAGCAGGGGCCTTGCTTGTATCTGACAGGCCCGCCAATAAATCCGCCAGGCCAAATTGCTGCTCCATCTGGGTACTTTTCTGCCTGGCGCATTCTTCGCATAAATGCATCTCCGACATTTGCTCATCGACAATTTCAGTTAAATGCACGGTCGCTTTTTTTTTGCCGCAAATATCACAGGTCATATTTAACGCCGTCTTTTTTAGTTAATTGATGGAAAGCGCCCAAAAGCTTTTTTGTCACCGGCCCGGGTCTCCCTGCTCCGATGGCGCGGCCATCCACTTTCACAATGGGGATCAATTCCGCCGCGGTACCCGTCAAAAAACATTCCTCCGCATTATACAGCTCATGACGGGTGATGTAACCTTCAAACACCTTGATTTTCATCTTAAGCGCCAGCTCCAGGATGGCAGCGCATGTAACGCCCTTTAAACGCCCCAGATGCGGCGTCGAAAGCTCCCCGTTTTTATAAATGAACACATTGTCCCCGGTGCACTCGCCGATATAGCCGTTGTCCTGGAGCATGATCGCCTCATTGTAGCCGCAATGCGATGCTTCGATCTTGGCTAAAATATTGTTAAGGTAATTAAGCGACTTAAGCTGCGGGTTAAGCGCGTTGGGATGGTTCTTGACGGTGGGCACCGTGATGATCTCCATGCCCTTTTGATAAAGCTGTGCCGGATATAAAGTGATCTTATCGGTAATGATGATCACATTGGGTTGACCATAGCATTTGCGGGGATCAAGCCCCAAATCTCCGTCGCCGCGGCTGACGATCAGGCGGACATAACCGTCTTTGATCTTGTTGGCCCGCAGTGTAGACACCACCGCGTCGGACATTTCTTTTTTGGTCATGCGGGGGGCGATCATCAGCGTATGCATGGTTTCATATAAACGGTCAATATGCTCATTTAACCGAAACACACGGGCATTATAAGAACGGATGCCTTCAAACGCCCCGTCGCCGTAGAGAAAGCCATGATCAAACACCGACACCTTGGCGTCAGCGCGATCCACCAATTTCCCATTAATGTAAATCTTCATGATCTTCCTCTTTTCCCACGAAAGGCTTGTTTAGCAATCTCCAAAAAGAATTTCGCATGACGAAAAAAGTCTTTCCATTCATGATGCCTGACTTGAAGAATTTCTCCGCTGTCTAACCAAACACCTCCACATTTAGGACAAACATCAATCATGACACCATAATGACTCTGTTTTGTCATAGCAGTGTCCTGACATTTCGGGCATTGTGATATTTTATCACTGAACTCTTTGAGCAAATCTTTAATATCTGCGGGCACTTCATAATCCGCATCCATATCAATATCATCGCTAAGAGCGTCGTTACCATCTTTGATAACTCCTTCTAATTCATCTTTATCAAACCATATCCCATGACAAACAAAACAAACCTGCACTGGATATTTTTCAATATAATGTTCTTGGAGTTTGCCTATACATTTGGGACAATTCATATTTTCTCCTTCACTAATTGTCATTCCCGAATGCCTTAGTCGGGAATCCAGAACACGCATGTTGCTAGTGAAGGATGAATAGCTATTATGTTTGAGGCACGAAATATTTTTGCCGTCTGCTTCGGTTTACGGCAAAAATGTTCTAAAGATTCTCTTCATTTAGAACATTCTTGCCGTAAATCCTCGCAGACATTTGGCAAAAAATTCCTGATTGTACCTCAAACATAATAACTATTCATCCTGCTAATATACTGCGTCACAATCACTCAAAAAAAATTTATCCCTTACTTTAATTTTATCGATACATGTCCCTTTAATTCATTATTATTCATCGGACGATGCTAGGGATGTTAGTTCACTAGCCAGTTCTATTATCTCTAAATGTCGTGGACAGTCAGGCCAGTTGTGACGCCAACATACTATGACATCGCATCCATCTGGTGGATGCCCATGATCATGAAAATTTCTACTTTCAAATTCAAACTCGATTCTTACACGCTGCCATCTTCCAGCATCAATTTGTCTTTTTGCTTCACAATCAGGAAATCCCGCCTGAACAGCTTCAACAAGATAACCTAATTCGCGTGCAACCATACCAAAAAGAAAAACAACACCATCTTCATTTACTGGCGCATGACGAAGACCGCGAAAGTCAATTGGATCACCATACGTTGGTCGATCATTCCGTTTAGTATGGCGACGTGCAGTTACAGTTGAGGATATCGAAGCACTGCTTTTATCCATTTCTTGATCTTCAATAGGTATGGGTAAAAGCGCTACTACATCCAACCACTCCGATTTGCCATTGGCGAATACACGAAATTTTTCAGGTACTTTTGGCCAAGCACCAAAATTTGTGTAAAACACCTTAGCACTATAAGTTCCTTCACGCTCATACTGATTCTTAGTAGGTATTTGTCGTTTGCCTCGCACAATCTTACCCCAATCTTCCAGTAAGACTTCAGGCGGTATCTTAAAATTCTTCTCATAAGGCACAAGGCCTGCTCTTTTTACAGCCTCATTCCAGCGAAAATGTTTAAGAATATGGTATTCGCTTATACCTGACCGACGTATAAAGTCCGGCAGAGATGGCGGCTTACCATTATTCTTTTTTGCATCCTCTTGGATTGCACTTAATATTGTATCGCTATTAGGCAATGAGGCATCCATAATTTTCTCTTGCTTCAATTCCCCGATCACTTCTTTATAAAAAAGAGGGGAACACATTAGAGGGCTGATGCCGATATGTTGTTCTGGCGTATAAAAATTTGTACCGTTCGCTTTCGATTCAACCTTTTCGCGTGACCAAATCCTTGGGAAATAACGGTACCAACATGAACTACAAATTTTAGCCAGAACAATATATCGGTGTCAGCCGTCCACGCGTGTCTGAATTCCCGCTTTCGCGGGAATGACAGTGTTTCTGGATCGCTATCCCCAATTAACTTACACAACTGTTAAATTTTTAGCCTCAAGCGTTGGTTTACGGCCGGAAAATTTCAAATGTTCATGTGCTGAGAGAATTTCAATCCCAACGACATCACCTTTCGGCCCATAATTAACCGCGATATCCTCAGTCAGACGCTGTGTTACAACCTTGCTCGTTTTGTCGACCAAGCGAACATAAAGCGCATCTACATTTGCATCATAAATAATTCGCATAAATCCTCCTTAGAAATAAAACACATAAACTGTGATAACGATAATTTTGTTTGTCTCCTCAATTATTACAGGCATCACTTGTTTAATTCGATAACGACGTCCCACCCATGAACCATTATACTGAAAATTTAACCGAAATGCCTGACGCCCCTTCTTGGCTGGTACACATTCGCCATCTTCAATGGTTTTTACAACCTCACTACGACTTGCACCTCTTTCTTGCATTTGTAGTAAAGCATGTTGGGAGAATATAACCTTACTCATATTTATTTAGCAAGCACCGGTTGTTCCAACAAACCGTCTTTCATCGCGATCACCCGCTGCGTGCGGCTGGCGATCTTCTCGTCGTGCGTCACGATGACCACCGTCACCCCGTGGGTCTCATTCAAACCCAAAAGCGTATCCATCACCACCTGCCCGCTGACTGAATCCAAATTGCCGGTGGGTTCATCGCAAAAAACGACCTTCGGCCCATTCATCAAAGCGCGCGCAATAGCCACCCGCTGCTGCTCACCGCCCGAAAGCTGATTGGGCCTGTGGGAGCAACGGCTGGACAATCCCAGCTGTTTTAATAATTTTAACCCGGCAAACTCAATTGCGCTTGTCTTTCTTGAATTTTCTTTAATCATGGCCGGCAAAACCACATTTTCCAAGGCGGTCAATTCCGGCAATAAATGATATGATTGAAAAACAAACCCCATATCGCTGTTACGCGTCTGGGCACGCTTGATATCGCTTAAACCATACAAATCCTGACCATTAAAGATCACCTGGCCTTCTTTGGGCATATCCAGGCCGCCTAAAATATGCAGTAAGGTCGATTTCCCAGCGCCCGACGGGCCTTGGATGGCCACCACCTCACCGGCCTCAATGGTCAAGCCCACGCCTTTGAGCACATGCAAAGAGCCCGGGTAGAGTTTGTGGATGTTGACGGCTTTGATTAACATTATTCGTATCTTAATGCTTCAACAGGCTCAAGGTTTGCCGCCTTAAGCGCCGGGTATACGGTCGCCGCGTAGGTGATCAGCATGGCCGCACCGACGATCAAACCCACATCGGACGCCTGGATCACGACCGGCAAATGGTCTATATAATAAATATCCTGGGGCAATTTGATAAACTGATATTTTTTAAGCAAGTAGATAACGCCAACGCCGCCGGCAAAACCCCAAAATACTCCGACGATACCCACGGCCAGTCCTTGCCAGGTGAAAATGCGATGAATGCAGGAGCGTGAGGCACCGATGGATTTGAGAATGCCGATATCCTTGACCTTACTGGTCACCGTCACAATCAAGGTGCTGATGATGTTAAAAGAGGCCACCAGCACGATAAGGGTCAAGATAACAAACATGGCAAATTTTTCCAAAGCCAGCGCCGCGAAAAAATTGGCATTTGTTTCCATCCATGTGCGCACCAGATAACTAAAACCTAATTGATCATAAATCTCTTTCTTAATAATGGGCGCTTGATCAGGATCTTTTAACTTAAGGCCAATACCGGTGACGGCTGGGCCTATGTTAAAAATTTCCTGGGCCCGGGTTAAAGTGACCAAAATTAAATTCATATCGTAATCATACATCCCTGATGTAAAGATGCCTGCCACCTTAAACTGATAACGCCAGCCCCTACCGGCAACACCCGACGCCGGGGCTATGATCGTTAACGTATCCCCCGCATGATAACCGTAATAGGAAGCCATTTGACTGCCGATCAAGACACCGTCTTCTTTTAAATCCGCGACACGACTTTGGGCCAAATAACTGTTGATGCGCGTCACCGACCCTTCGCTGGCAGGGTCCACCCCGCGTAAAACCAAACTCGCGGCCCTGGTACCATTCTCGAGAAAAACATTGCCGTGAATATAAGGGGTAGCAGCAATGACCCCGGGCAAAGATTTTAAACGTTCATTTAACAGCATGTAATTTTTGACACCGGTTTCACGTTCAACAAAGATATGCGCGTTAGCACCCACGATTTTCTCACGCAGGTCATGGTCAAAACCGGTCATCACGCCGATGACGATGATCAGGGCCATCACGCCAATCGCGATACCAGCGATTGCTACAAAGTTAATAACTGAAAGGAACTTGTCTTTTTTAGCACATAAATACCGAATTGTTAACCACCATTCGAAATTCATAAGATCAATGCTCCGGTTTCAACAACGGAAATAAAATAACGTCCCTGATCGACGCTGAATCCGTCAAGAGCATCACCAGACGGTCAATGCCAATGCCCAAACCACCGGCCGGCGGCATGCCGTATTCGAGCGCTCTCACAAAATCCTCATCAATAACGCGGTTTCCTGTTTCCGTATCATCCTCAAGGTCCGCCACCAGGCGCTGATACTGCTCCTGGGGATCATTAAGCTCGGAATAGGCATTGCCCACTTCCAGGCCCCCGATAAAAA
>Ga0209824_10001686_pt1 | contig 12106 bp, 12 predicted proteins | sample VDWuncwatermetaG_FD_184124 | JGI IMG/M metagenome (GOLD analysis project Ga0209824, IMG submission 184124) | Wastewater microbial communities from Netherlands to study Microbial Dark Matter (Phase II) - VDW unchlorinated drinking water (SPAdes)... ... | reverse complement strand
ATCCAGAGGTTACCTCAGTTGAGCTTGGCGGGTCTTATGCAAAGGGAACTTGGCTCAAAGGCAGGTTGGATCTTGATATATTTGTCAAGATAAAAAAAGAAACAGAAGAAAAACAGTTTGAAGAAATTGGCAAGAAGATAGGCTTTGCTTCTATGAAAAACTTCAATCCGTATGTCAGATATTCTGAACATCCGTATGTTGAGGCAGAAGCACAAAATACTAGAGTAAACGTGGTTCCTTGTTACGATGTAGAAAAGGGACAATGGAAGAGTGCGGCAGATAGATCATCTTTTCACACCAGATTTATAATTGAAAAATTAGATGATGAAAAAAAGAATGAGGTAAGACTCCTCAAAAAGTTTCTAGGAGGAATCAATATTTATGGTGCAGAAATAGCCAAGGAAGGATTCGGAGGATATGTTGCAGAGGTCTTGATTTATCATTACGGTAGTTTCATTAAGGTTCTAGAGGCAGCGGCAAACTTTACTGAAGGACAGATAATAGGAAATCCCACAAAGAAATTTGAAACTGCCCTGATATTGATAGATCCTATTGATAGCAATAGAAATCTAGGTACTGCAATTTCTGCACAAAATTTTGGAAGATTTATACTTGCCGCAAGGGCTTATCTGAAAAAACCATCACTGGTATTTTTCAATGGAAAAAAATCATTTCCAAACACAAAGAATCTAAAAAACACCATAATTGTCAAGTTCAATTACAAATGGAGAAGCCCAGATATAATTTGGGGTCAAGCAAAAAGAGGAGCAACAGCTCTTTCAGGTCAACTTGAGCTTGGAGGATTCCAAGTATTACGCAAGAGTGCCATAACAGATGAAAAATCAGAGGCTGCAATGCTTTTTCTATTACATTCACCAGTAATTGAAAAATTCATGGTTAAGAATGGTCCTGATGTATTTAGAAAATCAGAATCTGAGAACTTTATTTTGCGAAATTCCAAGAACAAGCTGACATGGGTTGATGATGATGGAAGGATTTTGTCCTTGCAAGAGAGAGAGTTTTACGACGCAAAAAAATTCTTGCAGTCTCTTTTAAAGAAGAATCTCTCAAAAGCTGGTATTCCAAATGGGATAATTCTGGACATGAAACGTGGTTTTAAGGTGCTAGAGAGTCATCAGGTGACAAGCAAATCCATTAAAAAGGCTCTGGCTGAGTTAACCTCTACCAATGAACTCATCTTTGGTTCCAACAAGTAAGCTTGTCAAAGAACCATATTCTCTCATCTTAGGATATCCAAAGGCTACAAAAGGCGAGCTTACAAAGAGACATTCTGAGCTTAAAAAACTTGGAATTACAGGAGTATCATTTCAAGGTGAGACGATTCTGAATAATATTCATGTCTTAGGCAAAGGCTACGTGGGAGTTGTAGTCTTGTCAAAATTGCACAAGAAAGATGTAGCTCTCAAGATTCGCAGAATAGATTCTAGCAGATCAGAGATGAAAAGTGAAGCAAAACTTCTAAAGCTTGCAAACAAAGTGAATGTAGGTCCAAAGCTGGTAGACAGTAGTAAGAATTTCATAATCATGGAGTATGTAGAGGGTCAGAAAATAACTGATTGGGTTAGAGAGCTAAAGGGTAAGGGAAGTGCTGCAAAGCTCAAGTCAGTCGTAAGACAAGTTCTAGAAGATTGCCATACTTTGGATACAATTCATCTTGATCATGGAGAGTTGAGCTACATTCACAAACATGTCATTGTAGGAAAATCTCCATGCATAATTGATTTTGAAAGTGCGAGCACAAACAGAAGAACTTCAAACGTTACATCAGCTACTCAATCCATATTCATAGGCTCTGCTCTTTCAAACATAGTTAAAAAGATCATAAAAATACCAAACAAGATAAAATTGATAGACCCTCTAAAAAAATACAAGCATGATCAGTCAAGAGAGAATTTTGATGAGATATTAAAGATGCTGGGGTTAGACAAGAGTTGAGCTTACAAGATATCAAGACAAATGCACTAAAGATTTCGCTTGCAGTGATACTTTCTGCTTTTGCAGTAGAATTTTTGATTGGAATTTATTCTAACAGTCTAGCCCTTATCACAGATAGTGTTCATGCAATATTGGATTCTATTGTAACTGTGGTTTTACTTGTTGCTACGAAATGGTCTACAAAACCACCTGACAGAGAACACACTTACGGTCATGGAAAAATTGAAACAATGGGAAGTTTTGTTGCAGGAATCATAATTCTCATTATTTCATCGTTTTTCATTTATGAGTCAATATCAAGATTCCACGAACCAAAGCCGGAGGTTTTGCCTGGCATCCTTGCAATCATAGCAGCAGTTTACACCTTAGGGTCCATTTTCTTCAGGATAGCAATTTTGAGAAGAGCTCTTGAGAAAACAGATGGTTCTTCGCTCAGAGTAGACCTTTATCATGCCCTCATGGATATGGGTGCCACTTCTGTTGCCTTGGTCGGAATTGTATTTGTAATCATGGGATTTTATCAGGGTGATTATTTTGCAGCATTAATTCTGGGAGGTTTGCTTGCTGCATTGAGCTTGAAATTAATTCACAAAAGCGGTCTTGAACTAACAGATGCGGTTCCTGCAAACATGGTCAAAAGAGTACAAGACATTGTAAGCAATACAGTAGGAGTAATGAAGACAGAGTCTGTTCAGATACGCAGATCAGGCAGTGACATCTTTACAGAAATTACAATATCGTTAAGTGCCGCTTCAAGTTTTGAAGAAGCGCATAAAATTAGTGCTAATGTAGAAAAGAACATCAAAAATGCTATTGCAAATTCTAACGTAACTATTCACTTTAAACCAACTTGGAAGGATGTACCAGCTGATTACATCATAAACAATGTTGCAACTTCAGTAGAAGGAGTAAAAGGTATTCACAATGTAAGCTCTTTTTCTGCAGAGAATGGGATCTTCATAAGCTTACACGTAATGGTCGATCGAAACATGTCACTTGAAGACGCGCATCGCGTATCAGATGAAATCGAATCTCAAATAAAGAAATCTGTTGCAAACGTCAATCATATTACCATTCATCTTGAACCCTACGTTTCAATTCCAAAGAGTATTCCCATAGAAGACATTACGATTGAGGAGCAAGTTACCAATATCATAAAAGAATATCCCAAAGTAAAAAAAATTGGTCGAGTGATAACATTACACCTACAGGATATTTTCAAGGTGGACATTGATTGTTCATTTGAAAAAGATCTTACTATTGAGGAGGTTCATGACATAGTCTCAGAGATAGAAAACAAGATAAAAAATCTGATAAAAAATGCCATAGTCACCATACATCCAGAACCAAGCTAGAATGATAATCGAGGATGCAATAATATTTCTTAGAAAGGATCCAGCATTATCTGCCGTCATCGATAGTGTTGGTGATTACAAATTGAAGAGAAGAAATCACCATTTTTCTGTTCTTGTAGAATCCATAATATCTCAACAGCTTGCAACCAATGCAGCGGAGGCAATTTTTAAGAGATTCAAAAAACTATATCCAAAATTCCCAACCGCATCTGAAATTCTCTCTACAAGAAAATCAAAGCTTCGTGTAGTTGGTTTATCTGGTATGAAGATTGAATATCTGAAGGATTTGGCAAGACACATAGAAGAAGGAAGATTAGACATGAAATCAGTTTCAAAGATGAGTGATGAGGATGTAATCACTCACCTAACCCAGGTCAAGGGAATAGGGAGATGGACTGCCAAGATGTTTCTTATTTTTTCTCTTGGAAGGCAGGATGTTTTTCCTGTTGATGATCTTGGTTTGAGAAAAGGAATTCAGATGTTGTTTTCTCTGCCGGAGACTCCAAAACCAAGAGAGATTGAAAGGCTAGGCAACAGATGGAGACCATATCGAACCATTGCTACCTGGTACCTGTGGAAGAGCCTGCAAAAGTTTGACAAAATTGGATGAATCCTTATTATTCCCAAGATGACAGAACTGACATACAATCTAGTAGAATTAAAATTATTAATCAATCAAACTGACAAAGTTTCTTACCAAGTGTAAGGTTGTTTGTCAAAACAAGCGATTAAGTATTGTTCTTTCAATGTTTTATCAACCTGAATTAATATGATCACTGTTCTTGAACACTTTCCAGAGGAATTCAAACCAAGAGAAATACAAAAAGAGATCTTGCAAGCAATTGAGCAACAATTCAAGTCAGGATACAAAACAATTATTCTCTCGGCTCCAACTGGTGTTGGAAAATCACTCATAGCTGCAACTCTGGCAAGATATCTTGGTAGCTCTTTCATAGTTACTGCCTCCAAACAATTACAAGATCAGTACTCCAAAGACCTGAAATTTCTCATGCCTGTAAAAGGAAAATCAAATTTTGCTTGCCTCAAACTAATGGAGCAGGAATCAATCAGCAAATCAGATACAAGAAATGCAATTCAGAAAGGCTTCACTTGTGAAAAGGGCCCCTGTGAAGAAACAACAATGAAGAATGGGAAGAAGATCAAGGAAGTTTGCAGCTTCAAGCCAAAGCTTGGAGAACCAGAAGACATAACCAAGGATTTTTGTCATTATTATGAACAAAAATATCGTGCATTAACATCACCCCATTCAATCTGGAATTATGCATCATATTTTCAACTGATGAAGTTCAATAGAAAAGCCTATTCGGAGTATGTCTCAAAGCCAATAGCAATTTTTGATGAGGCACACAAAGTAGAAGACCAAATAATTCAATTCATAGGAGTTGACATCTATAACGCATATCTTTCTGAGTGTGGCATGGATGCAAACACGTACGATCTAGGAGATGTGGACATGATAGTACAGTTGCTTGATGATTTGGCAAGATCATACTCAAAACAAATTCTTGATTTACAGGAAAGTAGAGCATTCATGGCAAACCCGGATTATACTTTACTATCCAAGTTAGAGTCCAGATATGAAAAAATGGCAAACTCCCATGCAGAAATATTTTCAAACAAGAATAATTTTGTGGTAAATGATCCATTCAGAGATGAGAGAGGAAATTTCAGATCAGTTTCCATTAAACCGCTGGACATTTCTAAATATGTCAAGACCTTCTTTGATATAGAGCATCAAGTTTTCATGTCAGCTACAATAGACAAGGATAGTTTTTGTGAAAATGCTGGACTTGAACCGTCAAAAGTTGGATTTGTAGACACTCCAAGATCTCCCTTTCCTCCAGACAGAAGAAGAATTAATTTCCTTAATACAAAAAAACTGAGTTATTCTGCAAGCAAAGATGACGAACTTGCAGTCATAAAAAAAATTGATGAGATCATGTCACAACATGCTGCTGAAAGGGGACTGATACTTACTTCTTCAGAGAAGAGATGTATTGACATAAGAAACAATCTTTCTGAGAAAAATAGACGCCGAATTAGAATCTGCCATAGTAGAAATGAGAACGGTATGACCCAAGATGAGATGTTGCAAGAACATTCTCTTGATGAAGATGGAGTGTTGCTTTCATCATCGTTGTGGGAGGGGGTTGACTTGAAAGATGATTTGTCTAGATTTCAGATAATAGCAAAGGTGCCATATCCCAACCTAAGCGAGAAACGAACTAAAATTAAGATGCAAAAATTTCCTTTATGGTACAAGTCACAGACATTAACAAAACTACTGCAGGGCTTTGGCAGATCTATTAGAAGTGAAGATGACTGGGCTGTTACATATGTTCTTGACTCTGCTGCAAGTGATCTTTTGATGCAATCAAAACAGATGATTCCAAGAGCGTATCAGGATGTATTAGGATTTCCAAGTTATAATTCAAGTATAAAATCTGTCCTGTAAGAAAATTTGTCAAAGGGACTTGGATCAAAAAAGGCTCTGATGGGAGATCAATTTGCAACTACTTGTACAGATTTGTCAGGTAGCTCAGTCAAGGTAAAGACAAATCTAGAACCTTCAAATTCTGTTGTTCCTTCTCTTTCCCAGTTTATCTTATAAGATTTGATCAGGTGACCACCTACTATCGATATTGTTTTTGGCACATCTTTGAAGAGTTTCTCTACCTTGTCTTTGTCTTTTGTCATAAGAAGGGATCTTCGTCTCTTCATGAGGTACTTGATTGCAACATTCTTGTGCTGATGTCCTTCTACCTCAATCTTTTCGCTGCCAAGGTCAATAGTGAATTTTCTTTTTCCCATGTTTAGTTACAGTTATAATTCTACAAAAAATGGCCTGACAAATTGACATTAGTAAGTAGATTGTAAATTATGACAAAATCTCAATTGATTCGTGTTATGGTGGGGCCGGCCGGACTTGAACCGGCGACCTCTAGCACCCCAGGCTAGCATCATAACCAAGCTAGACTACGGCCCCTCAAGGTGCTGACTATTGTTGAAATTATTAAATTGTGGGATTGAATTGCTGTAAAGAATTTTGTATTTTGAAATCTAAAGCCACTTTTTCAATCTTTCTTGTTCAAACTTTTCTTTTTCTGAAAAGTGTTCTGTGGATGAAGATTGTAATTGGGTCAGTGGATCTGGAGTTGCAAACATGTCAACTTGTAGATATCCTGCTGTTCCCTTACCAGTTTCCAAAAAGCATCCTCCCTTTCCATCAAAGGTTGCCTTTTCCAATTCATTCTTTATTTGTGAAATTATATTTCTTGCAACGGCTATCCCTTCGGCTTCAGCAAAAATTCCTGCTTTTGGTACAGCAATCTTGTCTGTTACCATAATTTGATTTACATCACCTATTGCATAGACATGATCATATTTTGTCTTGCAAGTTTTATCTACTACAATAAACTTTCCATTTTCTGCAAAGCCAGAATCTATTACAACTGCAGAAACCTTATGGGGAGGAACAGAAATTAGAACATCAAAGTCTGTCTCGCCATTCTCGAATTTTATTTTATTTGGTTCAATTGCAATGGTTTTGTGATTTCCATGAAACTCTATCTTTTTGGATTTTAGAATTTGAAATATTTCTTCACTTACCTGTGGGCCTCCAGCTGGAAGCGTGATTGGAGTTGGACTGTAGAAATCCATTTGAACAGAATCACTTGCTCTTGTTTCTTCAAGAACAGATCTAATTAGAAGTGCAGCCTCAAATGGAGCGGGAGGACACTTGTATGGAAGACCAGTAATTGCTATTACAATCTTGCCTGATTTCATTTGTCTTAGAGTATCTCTAATTCTTGGAACATCGTTGATATCATAAAGGATGAAACCGTTTTCCTTCAGACCTGGAATTTGCTCCGGTGCAAGTTCGACGCCTAGTGCTATTATCAGGAAATCATAGCGAAGTTGTCTATATTTTGTTCTGACTGATTTGTTAACAGTATCTATCTTCATTACATCTTCATTTACAAACTCAATACCTTTCTTGGTGATACTTTCCAGAGATCTTTTAGAAGATTCAAACTCTCTTGTTCCGTTAATAATCCAAAGTTTCACAAGGTCCATCATGAACCAGTCTTTTTTGTCAACTATTGTAATCCGTATATCCTGAGGAAGATTTTCTCGTAATTCGTTTGCAGAAGCAAGACCCCCAAAACCTCCGCCTAAAATTATTATGTTCACTGGTCTTATGGCAGAGCACCGACCCTATCTTTCTTGCGTAGTTGGTCTGATTGCAATCTCATTTACATTCATGTGAGGTGGAGATTCAAGTGCAAACATTATAGAATTTGCAATATCCTCAGCTTTAAGAGATTGGATTGATTTTGAATGTGTCACAAATGATTCTAGAGATTTATCAGTAATGGTATTGGTAAGTTCAGTATCTACTATTCCTGGTTCAATTGTTGTAACTCTGATATTATTTCTAACAGATAGTTCTTGTCGAAGTCCTTCACTGAAAGCCCATACTGCAAATTTAGTTGCACAATAAACACTACCAGCAGGAAAAACTACTCTTCCCGCAATTGATGAAATGTTTACAATATGACCAGAATTTTGCTTGATCATATAAGGAATTGCAGATGAGGTGCAGTACATTACTCCTTTAATGTTTACATCAATCATTTGTTCCCATTCATCTACTTTGAGATTCTTTACAAAACTCAGAGGCATAAGTCCTGCATTATTTACTAGTATGTCTATCTTATTCCATTTCTTTATAGCAGTATTAATCAAATTTTCACAATCAATACGTTTTGTTACATCACACAAGACTGCAATGCATTCTCCTCCAATTTTCTCAATATCTTTTTCGAGTTGTTCTAATTTCTCAACTCTTCTTGCACCAACTACAACTTTTGCACCAGCTTTTGCTATTGCAAGAGCAGTAGCATATCCTATTCCGCTACTAGCACCTGTTATTACAGCTACATGACCTTTTATCATACTGAAAACTATTTTTCATCTTGCTGTCTTGCGTAAATAAGTTTTGTCAATCAATGACTCATTATGAAAGTGATTTTTCTTACGAACACTAATTTAGTATCTTAATTAATTATAATTATGGAACAATTTGACTGCGCTTATTGTGGAGAAAAGCAGGATTTACCTTTTGAATGCAGTTATTGTAAAGACAAGTTTTGTGCAGAGCATAGGTTACCAGAGGATCATAGATGTGTAAAGCTATTCCAAATAAGAGCAAAGAAATTTGGAGAAAAAAAGATTCAGAGGACAAAAGGAATAGGTAGACAGAGTTTCATTAAACGCATTTTTGGAAAATTTAGCTAGTACAAAGCTTTCTGGGGGTTGAGTTTTGAAAGTTTTGCCTGATAAAATAGAGCTATTGCCAAGGCCAGTAATACCCCAGCTGTCAACCAATGAGCAACATGTATTGTAAGATATGCTATCCCAAAACCCACACACATCACAGCCTGAGTTAGGAGTTTTATCCAGTTTGCAATCTTGGCTGCTCTGCAGATCATTTCTATAATAAATAATCCAGCAACAGGATAGAGTATAATTAGAAAGTAGACATCTAGGTCTATTCCGTTATGCATGTCATCCCACAATAGGAGATTGTCTAATTTCTAGTCTTCCCAGCTTACCTTTACTGCTACTTTCTTTTCAATCAGTGAGCGCGCGTTCTCAAATGGTAAAGTAGCAACATCTTCTGATTCAAATGGTCCGTATGTCTGCAAGTCCGTACCCATTATTTGATCTATGGGTTTAAGAAATCGTATTACAATTGATCTAGCTCTGTGATTTTGTCCTACTGTCTCAAGAAGTTTTAATCTTCCATTGAGTGTTGCAGAAAGAATAGTATCTTTTCTTTGTCGTAGTTCATCTTCAGAATCTAAAATGAATCTCTCTTCATCAAGTAAATTTGAATAATCAATCTCATCCAATGATGTTGCTTTTTCAATTCTAATCTTCAATAGAATTGAAGTCATCTCTGTTATCATTTTCACTAGTGATTCAGTGATCTTCGATTCTACTCCATCATAATCATGATTTTTTAAGTTGCCAAGAAACTCTGCAATATTATGATACATATTAGGATCTACCTCCTGAACTGAATCGTTTTCTACTTCGCGAAGAAGAATAGCATACAATGAATTTACATCAATTTTTATTTCTGACATTTCCATATCCAACAATACTTAAATCATAGACCCCTTTGTGTTATGATCAAGGTGCAAAATTGCCATATAAAGTGATTGGTGGAGAACCAGTACCAATTTCTTATTCTGCTGAAGATGTTTTCTCAAAAATAAAGCATGATCAGATAAAATTCATCGATTTACAATTTACAGGTCTTAGAGGAAGATTCCATCATACCACAATTTCTGCAAATCTATTTACCCCACAACAAATGCAAGATGGGCTTCCAAAACTTGATGGTTCTTCAATTGTAGGATTTGCATCAATAGAAGACTCGGATATGGTCCTAAAACCAGATCCTACTACTTTTGCAATAGTTCCCTGGATGGAAAATGCAAAGACAGCCAGATTGATTTGTGATGTATATCGGAGTAGAAATAAAGGTAGACTAGAATCTGACCCAAGAGGTATTGCTCAAAAGACAGAGAAGTACCTAAAAACTCAAGGATTTGACAATAGTTACTGGGGTCCAGAGGTAGAATTTTTTGTATTTGATAAAATTAACTGGGATGTACTTACTCCCTACAAAGGCCAATCGTATTCAATAGAATCCAAAGAGGCACCATGGAGTCAAGATGGAAAGGGATATCCAATGGCATTGAAGAAAGGATACTATCCAAGTACGCCAGCTGATACTTTAACAGAATTCAGAAATGATTGTGTAGAGTGCTTGAGTGAGTATTTTGGAGTTTTATGTGACAATCATCATCATGAAGTAGCTACTGCAGGACAATGTGAGATTGATGTCAGATATGATACTCTAACCAATTCTGCAGATGGTGCTCAGACTTACAAGTATGTTATTAGAAACATTGCCAAAAAGTATGATAAAGTTGCTACAATGATGCCAAAGCCAATCTCAATGGATGCAGGTTCTGGAATGCATACGAATGTCAGCTTGTGGAAAGGTGACAAGAACATGTTCTTTGATAAAGATGACAAAGAAGAAGTTAGTCAAATAGCAAGATACTATTGTGGGGGAATTATGAATCATGCAAGAGCATTGTCTGCAATTGTTGCACCTACAACAAACTCTTATCACAGATTAGTTCCAGGTTATGAAGCACCAGTGTATATTGCATGGAGTGCAAGTAACAGATCTGCAATAATTAGAATTCCTTCTCATTTCAGGGGAGAAAATTATGCCAAGATTAAGAGAATTGAGTTCAGAGCTCCTGATCCGTCATCGAATCCATATTTAGCATTTGCAGCAGTTCAAGCAGCAGGATTAGATGGGATCAAAAAGAAGATGGATCCTGGAGATCCAGTTTATGAAGATATTTACAAGATGACTAAGGCCCAACGAATTGCAAAAGGAATCAGAGATTTACCTGCAACTTTGGGAGAAGCACTTGATGAATTAGAAAGTGATAGAAAGTTCCTCTCGCCAATTTTCTCAAATGAAACGATTGATAAATTAATTGAGGTAGAAAGAGCAGATGATCATGAGGTTTCAATAAGACCCCATCCGCATGAATTCTATCTTTATTTTGATATCTAGATTCTTCCTATTGCACCGTACACAAGGAATAATGCAAGTGAAGTTATAGCCAAACCGATAATGAGATAGGCTTTCTTGTGCTTTTCGGCAGTAGCTGCTGTATATATAGAAACAGTTCCTGCAAGACCTACAAAGAGAATTAAAGTTCCCGAGATTACGTTATCCCAGCTGCTGTGAGTAATTATAGGATAGAACATTCCCGAGAGTAATGCAAAGAACGCTACTAGATAGATGTATTTTGCACCGGTTAGAATTTTAGTTCCACCTAACTGCATAGAATTCCTATCTAGAATAGTCAAATAAACCTTTGAGAGAAATATAGATTTTCTAATTACATATCCATTGGTGGCATACCCATACCACCCATTCCGCCCATGCCTCCCATTCCTTCAGCTCCTGGTGGTGGTCCTGCAGATTTTGCAGTGGCAATAACATCATCTATTCTAAGTATCATACATGCAGCTTCAGTTGCGCTTGTAATTATTTGGATCTTGACAGAGAGTGGTTCAAAGATGTCAGTAGCATGCATACTTGCAACTTGGCCTTTCATAACATCAATACCTGTCCATTTGTTTCCTTTGAGTTGTTTTGATCGTAATGATGCCAATGTATCAATTGGATCCATTCCTGCATTTTCAGCAAGTGTAATTGGAATTACTTCTAAAGAATCTGCAAATTTTTCTACCGCAAGTTGTTCTCTACCTTCAAGTGATTTTGCCCACTCACGTAATTTTGTTGCAGCATAAGTTTCTGGGGCACCTCCACCTGCTACTATGAATGGCTTTTCCATTACATCTTTTACAACCATTAATGCATCGTGAACTGATCTCTCTACTTCATCAACCACTCTTTGAGAACCACCTCTTAGAAGAAGGGTAACTGCTTTTGGATGTTTGCAGCCTTCAACGAAAACCCATTTGTCAGTTTCTACTTTTCTTTCTTCTACTATTTCAGAAGAACCAAGATCTTTTTCAAATAAATCATCAAGATTGCTTATCATTCTGGCTCCCGTTGCTTTTGCAAGTTTTGCCATATCACTTTCTTTTATTCTTCTTACTGTAAGTATTCCAGCTTTTGCAAGATAGTGTTGTGCCATATC